>OGIA01001607.1_pt1 | contig 13732 bp, 13 predicted proteins | sample 1571671 | NCBI WGS metagenome assembly OGIA01 (sample SAMEA2582027, study PRJEB24529) | metagenome | biome: Human gut stool | place: China | collected 2011
TGACCGAGGGTTCTTCGGGTTTTGCCGCATCGTCCGTTTCCCGGGCCGGTCCGGATGCTCGGAACCGATCCGCATCCGACTGGTGGACCGAGGACGTCTGGCAGGACCCCGACCGACCCTTCCTCTATTACGGAAACCCCGAGGAGGAGGAAAAAGCCGCCCGACGCCGCTTGGGCGTTGCGGACGGGAAACACGAAGAAGAAGGTCGGCACGTGCGTCGGGAAGACGACGAGCACATTGAACGTAAGGGGGCGACCGTCGAGCGGCTCGATCGTGTCGAGGAAAACACTCCGCGGAAAGAGGACGGGCGAAAGGCGGCTTCGCCGACGCCCTCGAACGCTTCTCCCCTCAACGACCCCGAGCTCACGTCCTTTACGACCGTAAAGGGCCTGCGCGCCGAAGTCGAACGTCGTCTGGAGCGCGCGCTCATGGACCCGACCCCCGAGCACGTCTCCGCCTATTTGGAGGCCAACGCCTTCATCCTCGGGAAAGCACACCGCTTCCAGGTTGCCTGGGAGCGCACGCGCTTCGCGCAACCTCAATACGACTGGACCGCTTCGCACCCCGTCGCGAACTTCGCCACGGCCGAAGAAAACGAACGCGTGATGCGGGAGAAGTCCGTCTTTTTGAAGTCCCTTGCCGACGAAGCGGGAATTCTCTTCGTGGTGCGCGCGGACGACCCCTTGAGCGAACTCGCGGCGCGGTCGCTCGCGAGCTTCGCGCGCACGAACGGGATCGAAGTGCTCGTCGCATCCGACCGCCCCGTCGCCTACGCGGGGCTGCCTCCCTCGAAACCCTACAACGCGCTCGTCGCGTCGTTGGGGCTTACGCGCCTTCCCGCCGCCGTTCTCGTTCCCAACCCCGCCGTGGTTGAAGCGCGAACGCTCTCGCACCCGGCACTGCGTGCGAACCCCCGCCCGACCCTCTTTGCGACGGGGGTGGTGTCGGTGGAAGAGCTTGGCAACCGCCTGATGCTCCTCCTCGCGCCGCCCGCCACGGAAGCAACCGACGCCGTCGCCGCCACCCGAAACGGGCGGGCGCTGACGACGGGAGAGGCGTGGCGAGCTGAAACGTCGGAGATGTCCGGAGCTCCCGCGAGCGAGCGCCTCAACACCCGCGAAACGCTCGACCGCAACGACTTCGCGCGTTCCCGGGCGGCTCACGCCGAAGTCGTCGGCGAGTTCGCAGGTGAAGTTTCGTATCCGACGGAGCGCGTGCGATGAGGGGGTCTTCGATGACGGAGGAACACGCGAAAAACCGTACCGATTCGATGCGTGACGTCCGACCGGATCGAGCCCCTTCGGAAATCAACGCGAAGCCTCGGAAGCGCATCGGTGCCGAATCGATGCACATCGGAAATACCTCCGTCGCCGCCCGGAAAGTCATCTCTTTTGATGGACGTTGAAACGACCGTTTCCCGTTCTTTTCAAAAGTCCTTTAAGACGCTTTTCGCAGAGCCATCCGCATTTCTTTTATGAGCTATTAAGGACTCTTTTCCAAGCTTTTCGACGAACGGGTTTCCACCTCCAAACAAAACCTTTTGAACTGCTTTTTCCATCGATTTTGTTTGTTTCGACGTCTTCCCGTTGACACCTCATCGACAGAACTTCGAGGCATTCATTCTGCAAATATTTCGACCATGTTGTCCGACCTCTTTCCCTTATCTCACACGTCTCCCGAAACGACGAACCTTCCCGTTCCGACCCTTGCCGTACCGGAATCTCAACCCGTGCACGACCTTCGTCACGGAGACCGAACGGGCTCTCGAATCGACTGCCGACCTCCTGTCCGATGCGAATCAAGCGGCACCCTTCGATCGTCTCAAGTCACGCGTAACGATTCCGATGCCGCGATCGTTGCTCGGTCTTCCTTTTCCGAAATCGAACGCCCTACACATACCGAACTTATGTCCGATTTTTTATCCGAATTTGCAAGTTTTCTTTCGAGCTATTCCTACGGGCTTTTTAAGAGCATTTTAATTAGGCATAAAATCCAACTCGGAAATGCGTTTTCTTTCCCGTTTCGATGCTCTTCAAATGTGCGCGGCGCGAGGGGTGAAAGCGGCGGAACTTTGAACGTGAACCCCCTCTTCCGGACACTGCGGTGCGTGCTTTCGTTGGAAGGAACGGAGAGCCTCGTACGCGCCTTCGAGCGCACGTTCGAGGGAGGTCGGTTCCTTCTCGGCGTCGCGCTGAGCGCGTGCCTTGCGCTTTCCTCCCCCGCCCGCGCGGGCTTTTTGGAGGACTACTACGACTCCGTCGGCGCTCAGGGGGCGGTAACGCCCGCGGGGGTCTACCAGTCGCAGGGCCTGAGCGTCGCAACGGGCGGCAGTTTCGTCGTCAAGGTGCCGAGAAAGGACTTCACGCCCGTTGCGATCGAAGCTCCGCACCTCAAAGCGGGCTGCGGCGGGATCGACGTCTTTCTCGGGGCCTTTGCGCTCCCCTCGCGCGAGGAGTTCGTGAGTTTCTTGAGAAGCATCGGGAGCGCCATGCCGGGGCTCGCGTTTCAGCTCGCACTTCAGTACCTCTCGCCCGACCTCAACGAACAGGTGACCTCCTTTCGCGACCTCATCATGAAGATGACCGAAAAGTATTCGAACAGTTGCGTCGCGGCTCAGACCGTCATGCAGGGTGCGGCCGAACTCTATATGTCCAACCGTCAGGAGCGCGCGAAGACGAGTCTCGTCGCCTCGGGCGAAGTGTCGGACGCCTCCGAAGCCGACCGCGTCACGCGCACGGACGGCTCGAAGTCGCTTGCCTCCGCCCCGAGCCGCAAGGACGCAAACGGCAACGTCGTCGAAGACACCGAACTCAACCTCACCTGGAGCCTCTTGAAGGGCGGGAAGTGGGGCTCGAGCGTCGATCAGGAGACGCTCGAGACGATGATGACGCTCCTCGGCACCGTCATCTACACGAAATCGGGCACCGGTGAATCCGCCGTGATCGCCGACCGCACGATCGGCGCGCGCGACATTCTGAACGATCTCTACGGAGCCGTGGGCGAAGCGAAAACGAAAGGGAAGCGCCTGGTATGCGACGAACCCGTCAAGTGCCTGAACCCCCGGGAGACGGACGCCTCGGACCTCAACCTCGTGAACGCCGTTTACGAGGCGGCCGTTCGCTACCGCAAGAGCCTCGTGGAAAGGAACCGCGCGGCCGTTTCCGAGCGCGACGTTCTGCTCCTCGGGAACGTATCGAGCCTGCCCCTGATTCGACTCGTTGAAGTGTCCTCGTCCCCGCGCATTCCGGCTCTTTCCGATCAGCTACTCCGGATCTATTCCGAAGCGGCCGCGTACGAAGGGTTGACGAGCGCGCTTTCCGCCCTCACGGACGACGTGCGGCGCTTGATCGAATCGTCCTCGGCCCGCTCCGCCTCGTCCGTCAACGAGCGGCACGCGAAAAATCTCGAAGACCGCCTCAAAACCGTCACGGCGGAACTGCACGCACGCGAATCGCACCTCTATGAAGCGATGAGTCGAGCGCAAGACTACGCCCTTCAGGTGGAGCACATCGAGCGGTCGGTCTTCGGGACGGCGGCCGTCAAAACGGTGACGGCTCTCCCCGCGATGACGGGAGGTGCGCGATGAGCGCGGCACTCGACTTTTACGCCTACTGGAACGGCTCTCAGGTGGTGGACGTCTTGCAGGCCGTGGTCGGCATCGTCGGCACGGACGGCTACCGCACCGGGATGAGTTTCCTCGCACTTGCCGGGTTTCTTACCGTCATGACCGTTGCGGCCGTGCGCTGCCGCGGCGGGGACGTCATTCGGTGGTTTGCGGCGACCGTCTTCTTTTTCTTCGTGGTGTTCGTCCCCAAGGTGAACGTGAACGTGCACGACGTGCGGGCGATGACGGTGAAAACCGTCGCGAACGTCCCCATGGGACCCGCGTTCGTCGCGTGCGCCACGTCCCAAATCGGGAAGTGGACGGCGGAACTCTTCGAGACCGCGTTCGCGGATGTCGACGCCGCGCGCTTTACGAAGTTCGGCGCCGTATTTCCCGAGCGGGTCGTGGCGGCCCTTCAAACGACGGGACCGGTTTTGCCCGAAACGCGGGCGCTCCTGAACCCGTTCATCGAGCACTGCATTGCGCCCGAGATTCTCGACTCCGACGCGAAACTTTCGGCTCTCATGCAGAGCACGAACCTGCTTTCCACGGTGAAGACCTCCGGGTGGCTCAACCCCGCGCGCTTCTTCCTGCGCGAGGACGGCACGCCCCTCTACTGCACCGATGCGATTTCCGTGATCGAAACGCAATTGAAAACCGTTGAAATCCCCGCGCAGGAGCGAAAGCTCCTCGTGCGGCTCGCGGACGGGTCGGCGACGGACGCCGTTTTCGAGACGGCGTTGCGCAAAGCCGTTCCGGAAGCGGAAACGCTTCTTCTCGGGATTTCGCGCTCGATGTCGGAGAGCCTCGGGCATGCGCTTCTCATGACGGAAATCCCCAAGGGACTCGCCGACTATGCGGGAACCTCCGCCGCAGGTTCGGGCGCTGCGGCCTTTGCGGCGAGCATCGAGCTCTCGAAAGCGCAGGCGCATCTCTCGACCGAGATCTCCTTTCGCACGATGGGCGAACTCGTGAAGGTGTATCTGCCGAAACTTCGAAACCTTCTCGAAGCCGTTCTCATTGCGGCTTTCCCGTTGGTCTTCCTTGTTCTCGTCGGTCTCGGCTCTCAGGGCGGAGCGGTTGCGCGCATGTATGCGGTCCTCTTCATTTGGATTTCCCTCTGGGCGCCGCTTGCGGCCGTCATGAACCACCTGATCGTGCACATGGACGCCGAGCCCATGAACCGACTCGTCGCGGAATACGGCGGCACGACCCTTCTTGCCGCCGACGCCGTGCGCGTTGCGGGCACCACCTCGCAGGCAATGGCGGGCTACCTCATGATCTTCATCCCGATCATCGCGTACGCCATTGCGAAGGGCTCCGAAATGGGGGCGGTGTCGCTCGCTTCCTCCGTTTTGTCGCCGGCGAACTCGGCCGCTCAGGCGCAGAGCTCTTCGGCCGCGATGGGGAACGTCACGACGGGAGCGAACGCGCAGGGGGCGACGACCCTCGGAACGGTCACGACCGGAAAGACCGACTATTCGAACGTCTTCTCGTCGCCCGACACCTCCCGCACCACCACCCCCTACGGGTCGGTGACGCGGGACTTCTCGACGGGGGACGTCACGGCCCTTCAGGTCGTGCGCTCGGACCTCGGCGTCGAATCGTCGAGCGCCTTTACGAACACGCTCTCGAACCAGAACATGTCCTCCGCCACCGCGTCCGTCGCAAGCAGCGCGACGGTCGCAAGCGGCTCGCAGCAGAGTTTCTCGACGGGGTCTTCCACGTCCGCCGCGCACAGTACCGATACGGGCATCTCGTCCGTCGTGGCACAAAGCGGGCAGACCACCTACTCGAACAGCTCGACCTATGCCGAGTCGATCGACAACCGGGCAAGCTCGGGCTTCGGGCAGAGCGGACGGGTGGATGAGAGCTTGGGGTTGAGGACGAGTGGGACTGGTCGAATCAGCAACGCAGAAAACAGAGCCTTCACGGCACTCGGTAATGTTGCCAATTCGGTAGCTCAATCTGTAGAAGCCCAAGCCGAAGGGAGCAACCAGGTGGACCTTTCTATTGGTGCTCCTTCCGCACTCTTCCCGAACATGGGTCTCGCCGGACTTTCCAACCTCAACGCTGTTGCCAGAGGGGCACAGTCTCAGGGCAGTGCCAGAATGAGCATCGGCAACCAACTGGCTCGCGGGATTCAAGGGGAAGGAAGCTTCAGCGCATCGACCTCTGTCGGCCACGACAACTCGGCCTCGACGAGCCAACTCACCTCGTCGGGCAACTCGTGGAGCCAAAATTCCGGCTTCAACCGATCGGATACGGAAAGCTCGCAGGACGCCTTCCAGACGGCGGCTCGCGCTCAGACGTCGTCCTCGGACAACGCCTCGACGACGGATACGCAGAGCTTCAACCGTCAGGAGCAGACATCGTCGGGTACGAACACGTCGACGGGCTCTTCCGAATCGCGGAACCGTTCGGGCTCCGTCTCGACGGCCTCAGCATTCGATCGATACCCGAGATCGCGTCATCGACCTCTACGGCTCTCCGGAAGAAGCGCTGCGCGGCCTCTCCACCGCGGAAGGCCGTCGTGCGCTCGGGCGCGATCTCGGGTATCGATCGAATGCTGAGGCCGATGCTCTGCCGCACTTGAGCGAAGTGAAGACTGACAACGGCAACAGCACCTTCCGAGCGGCCGAGACGCTCGCAGCGGCGGATGCACGCAATGCTGCCGTGGAACACGCGTCGGCCGTGCACGCCGTTGAGACCAAGGGAGCGGCTCAGGTTGCGGCTTTCTCCGCACCCGTAGCCGCGCAACGAGGTAACGAGCACGATATGCAAAGAGATGCCGTCGCCCTCAGTGCAGGCGCATCCAAGGTAGTGAGTGCTTCCTATCAGGATGAGCTCGGATTTAAAACCCTGATGCAGGTGGGCCTCTTCGCCGGCCTGGCATACGACACCCCGGGCGAACGCTTCAATTCGCTGATGACTCAGGCGGACAAAAACCCTGAATTACGTCACCAACTTATTGATATTGGACTCAGCTCCAATATAAGCCAAGATGAAATTATCTCGAAACTTCAATGAGTTAGAAGCGGTGCATCATAAAGCCGATAGCACGACCGTGCATGCGAATCTGACGCATAGCTTCATCGTCGGTCATCTTCACTCGGCTTCCCTTGGCAAACCTGTAAGCCTTTGCCCACAGCCACGGGTACTTGACCATCCACTGCTGCGCAGTCATGCGGGGGCCGATCCGCCCCGCGCGGCGCAGGAGGTTCGGGATCCGCGTGAACTCGAAAAGCTCCCAGGCATAGAAGACCACGAGGAAGGCAACGCTCCGAAAGGGCGACTGCACGTAGGTGATGTCTTCGGTCTCGGTTTCGACGTTGAGAGTAACGAGGTGATCGGTCATGGGGGCTTCTCCGTTTCCTGAAATTATCCCGCCCTCAATTTTGTAGCCCTCGGGTCGGGCGCCTTCGGGAGGCCCGTCCCGCAACGATCTTTCAAACATTTAATTCAAATCAAAACTCAAATCATGCGGACCGATGGTCCGCCCTTTGCCATGGAACCCACCGAAGCAAAAGAAATCGCCCGTCAAATCGGCTTCAAGAATTTTCTCGACCTCTCCTCGGGCGTGAGCCTCACCGCGGTCTTTCGCGAGGCGGGGCTCGCCGACACGCCCGCGGTCTACCTGCTCTTTGACTCCGAAACGAAGCGTCTCTACATCGGACAGACGAAGCGCCTCCTCAACCGCTACGCCCAGCACGTCTACGACGGGCGCACGATCGATTACATCGCCTGGATCGTCTGCCCCGTAAAGCAACTCGACGAGAAGGAAACCTCCTACATTGAGCGAGCACTCGCACTCGGTTACGACCTTGTGAACAAAATGAAGATGCCCGCCTTCCGGACGGAGACGGCACCGTACGATGAAATCGTGCTCCCCGTGCGTCAGGACGAGCACCTCAAAAACGTGGGACTCGGGCTCTTCTCCGACATGCACCGCGTGCAGCGCGTCTTCGAAGGGGCGGACGCTCAGCAGCAGGAACGCTGGGAGCGTCTGCGGGAACATCCCCGTCACAAGGAGATGCTCGAGGCCGCCCGCCGCTACATCGAAGTCTCGATCCCGGACTATCGGGAGACGGTCGGGAACTTCTGGACGCTCTTCGTTGCGCCCGCCTCGAAGCGAAATGCGGTACTTCCCTGCATTTCGATCGTGACGGGCCCCGTTCAGACATTCGAGATCTATTGCTACAGCCGCTCGAAGGAGGCGTGCTTCGTGTCGATGGAGCTCTCGGCCTACACCCTCTTTCAAGCTCCGTCGATGCTCGCCGACTTCCTGCGCGTTTTTCCCTGGGCGGATCTCGTCTGGGGCGAGACGCCCCTTCGGAGCGGCATGCCGCTTCCCGCATGGCAGGAGCCCGCGGCCGAGGAACTTCAGCAGTTCCTGCCGCTTCGCCGCCCCTACCCGTCCTACGAAGATCGGACGGAAGACATCGTGAGGCCCGTGAGTCTCGCGCGCCTTCGGCCGCCCGTCACGCTCACGTGCACGCTCGAACACTTCCCCATGATCTTCGAGAAGTCGCTTTTGATCGAGACGGCGGCGTCAAGCTACGCCGTCGCTTCGATGCGCTACAGCCGCATCGTGCATCCGGAAAACCACAATCCGATTGCGATGGCGGCGGTGCTCGGGGAGACGAACATTTGTGAGTGATGGCTCATAAGGCGCAAAACCCTCGTATTTTCGGAGAGCGTTTTCTTATCGAGTCCACGCTCTCCGGAATCGACACGCTTTTACAAAACAAAAGGTGCTCCCTGAATCCGGAAGCACCTCTAAAATCAAAGTTTGATTACGTCTAACCATTCTCGACAGGATTACTACTCATACTTCGTTTTCTTCATTTCGGAGTACGAAGTAAATCCCTCGGCTACAATCGAACTATTACTTTTTGTTAGACCCAATTCTCGGCAAATAAATTTATACCATTGTGGGATAATCCCCCGGTCATAAACCCACTTGTTTACGCCATCCTTGAGTTTAAGCTCACCAACGATATGCGGGTATCGATCTAGATTTCTATTGTTCTTGATATACCTCGCAAGATCCATGTGAGATGAAATTACAACTCCAGACTTTATAAGATCATAAAGAAAGGCCTTTGCTTCGTTCCTAGAGATGAGGCTTTTATCCATACCTCGGATATCGGAAGCATTCTCTTCTGGGAGTTGCACAGGTACGTATCTTCTAGGATCCATTTTACGATTGAATAGTAAACTTAATCTTTGACCTAAACTCGATCACACCATTGCGGTGAAGAATTTCCGTCGCTCCGGTGCTCGGAATCTTATCCTCGATAATCGCTTGAATGATAGGCTCATTATCCTTGCTACTCATCAGAAGTTCCGCAAGCTTTTCAGAGAATTGCTTGCTCATCGATGAGGCCGGATGTTTCCCCTCCAGTTGCGCGATGACATCCATCATGCCAAGAACCTTTTCCGGAGGGCGAACATTAACGGTTACGAAAGAAGCCTCATCTGCTTCATAAGCGTCGTGGTTAATCTTTTTAATGACATCGGAAAGCATAAACTTATTCTCCTTTTTTGTTTTCGTTATCGCCTTGGAGCCCAGAAACATTCGCAGACTTCAGTCGGCTATAGATTTTCTTGAAGGTTTCAGAATGAGGAATTTCGTCGCAATTTACAAAGTACGTGCCTTGCGAGAACCCAGGATCAATTGAAACAGGGCATCCGAACTCCTGCAGCAACGTTTCTTCCCAAGAATACGCATAGGGTGAATATTCCTTCCCTTCGTCAGCCATCATTGCGAGAAGGTATTTCGTGTCGATGTCGCCAATTCCCTGGAATTCTTCGAGAAGAATCTTATAGAGGATCTCGTTAATGATGACGGAGCGTGAAACATTGTAATGTTCCGAAATCAAATCCAAAACCTGAACGTCAGCCTTATTCAGCTTCAGGTTGATCTTCCTGTCCAACTTGCTTTGATGGAAGGAGATCTTCTCGTTCCCGAGCTTCTCTGAATTCACGAAAAAACAGTCCGAGAAGAAACGGTCGCTACTTACGGCATTAGTCATATGTAATCCTTTGTGTTCGATAATAGGTATTATTAACTATTGTTTTTCATATAAATCGTTGTTGCTATTTCGTTCAATGAGTCTTGTTGGTTGTCAAATCCAACTACTGGCATCCCCTTGTTTAGCAAACGCTTCATCGCCTGAATTACTTTCTTTGATCGCTTTATCTCAAGTATGTAATTCTGAATGTTTATATCGATTTCCTCTTTTCTTCTACACATTATGATTTCTCCTAACAAAACTTCCTTCTTGAGTTGCGAAACCTGAAGCTTGAGGAAACGCAATCGTTTTTGCTCGACAAGTAACTCATTTCTCAGGGTCTCTTTTGAAGAGCGACTCATGAAGTACCGTTTGTGCTCGTAGTCGATTTCGTCGCACGAAATGATGAACTCCAGCATCAAGAGGTTATAGCCACGCTGTGCCATGCGTTCTTTGATGTGTTTGCTCAGGACCATAGTGCGTCTCCTCGTCTGTTAAAGGCATAATATGACGCATCGGAATTTTTGTCAAGTACGTTTTGTACTTTCACGGTGGACGACACAGACTAGCTCTACAGTCGGTCGCACAAAGAGGTAATGCGCCACAAAACCAACAAGACGCATGCCAAAGGAGGGAGCACGCGAAGCCTTCCCGCCCCGCGAGCAAAAAAAGAAGAGACACTAGACTTCGCGCAATTGCAATTAAGGGAACGGAGCCAAGGAAACAGCTCAAGCTCGAGGAGCAAAGGGTGACGTGGACGACACCGAGTACGGAGGTGAACGCTTCCTCGAACCTCTCACCGCTCGGCGGATTTTGGGTAGAATAAGGCACTGTGTTTACCAATGCGCCCGCGACAAACCTCGCGGGCGTCTCCCTCTTATTTGGAGACATAGTCGTGCAGAAACGTACCGTGTTCAAGTTCGCGCTCGCGGGCGCCGCTTCCCTGATGCTCTCGGCCTGCGGCAAGGAAGAAGCCAAAACCGCGGCTCCCGCCGCCTCCGCTCCCGCTTCCGGAGCGGCTGCCGCCAAGGCGGACGGCCCCCTCAAGGTGGCCTTTATCTATATCAGTCCCGTGAGCGAAGAAGGTTGGTCCTCGCAGCACGACTTCGCCCGCCGCGCGCTCGAAAAGCATTTCGGCGACAAGATTTCCGTCACCGCGATCGACAACATTCCCGACACGGCCGACGCCGAACGCGTTCTGCGCGACCTTTGCAATCAGGGCAACAAGCTCATCTTCGCGACCTCCTTCGGCTATATGAACGGCGTTCAGAAGGTGGCTCGCGAATTCCCGGACGTGAAGTTCGAACACTGCACGGGCTACCAGACCGCCCCGAACGTAGGCGTCTACATGGGTCGCTTCTACGAAGGCCGCTACCTCGCGGGCCGTCTCGCGGGTGCGATGACGAAGTCGAACGTTCTCGGCTACGTCGCCGCCTTCCCGATTCCCGAGGTCGTCCGCGGCATCAACGCCTTTACGCTCGGTGCACGTTCCGTCAACCCGAACGCTCAGGTTCGCGTCGTGTGGACCTCGTCCTGGTACGACCCGGGCAAGGAAAGCGACGCCGCCAAGTCCCTGACGGGTCTCGGTGCCGACATCCTCACGCACCACACCGACTCCTCGGCCGTGGCGCTTGCCGCCGAAAAGCTCGGCGTTCAGGTCATTTCCTACAACTCGCCCATGACGAAGGCGGCTCCGACGAAGCTTCTCGCCGCGTCGGTTCCCGAATGGACCGCTTTCTACATCGATCGCGTCAACAAGGTGCTCGACGGCTCCTGGAAGTCGGAATCGACCTGGAACGGCGTTGCCGACAAGATGGTCGACCTCGTCGCCGTCAACGATGCCGTCCCGCAGAACGTCAAGGACGACGTTGCCGCCTACCGCACGAAGCTCGCGAACCGCGAATTCCATCCCTTCACCGGTCCCATCAAGTCGAACGAAGGCAAGGAAATGATCCCCGCCGGCAAGACCGCGACCGACAAGGAATTGCTTGAAATGAACTGGCTCGTCGAAGGCGTCGTCGGGAAGTTGCCGCAGAATTAATCTCGAAAGGTTCGACCGAAAGCCCGATCTGTTTTGAGGTCGGGCCCGTCCGAGCCTTCCGGCGGAAATAGGCCGTGCTCACTTTGGAGTGCGGCCTTTTTCTTGGGCCCGCATGTTGCGCTCGCTTCGTTCCTGAAAACGCTCACGCTCCGGGAAAGCCATCCTTGGCGGAAACCTCACCTTATGGGAAAATCCCCATATTGTTCCTCGTGAGGAAGGAAATTCTGATGACGAAGCGCACTCCCTGGTCCGAAGAAGAAATTACGCTCGCGCTCGCGCTCTACTGCGTGACGCCCTACTCGCGCATTACGCCGCACACGCCAGGCATCGCGCGGCTGGGCGAACTCTTGGAACGCACGTCCGGGGCGGCGTCGATGAAGCTCGCGAACCTCGCCTTTCTGGACCCGGCGGTCGCCGCAAGCGGTCGCAAGGGATTTTCGAACGGCTCCCGCACGGACAAGGTCGTGTGGGAACGGTACACGAAATCGGGCGACCTCACGCAGCTCGTCGAAGACGCTCAAAAGTTCGCAGCGAAACGAGGCTTCTCGCTTGACGAAATCCTCGGGGACGCCTCCACGATGTCGCTGAGTCCGGTGGCCTTTGCGCACACGGAAACGCCCACGCTCCTTCCGGGCGAAACCGAAGCGATGGCTCAGATGCGCATCCGACGGGGTCAAGACTTCTTCCGCCGCACCGTGCTCGCGAAGACGGGCGGCGCCTGCGCGATCACCCACTGCCCGATCACGCAGTTGATCGAAGCGGCGCACATCCTTCCCTGGTCGGATTACCCCGAGCACCGGCTCGACGTGCGAAACGGCATCATGTTGAGTTCCACCTTCCACCGGGCCTTTGACGCGAACCTCTTTGGCATCACGCCCGACGGGATCATCGTCATTTCCGACAACTGGCTCTCGAACTGTGGGGACGAGCGGCAGCGGCGCTACCTCGACCAAGTTAACCATACGAACGTTGACTTCGGGGACCGCTTCCAGGTCGATCGCAGCTTCCTCGCTACGCGCTTCGACGAGTTCGTCGAACAGCACGGCTCGAGCCACAAGGCCTGAGGCCTGACGACCTTCGACATTTCGAGTCTTCTACGACGCCGCTTGCCCTATGATCGATCCCGAAATCGCCCTCATCGTCCTCGTCGCGCCCGTCGTCTCGTTGCTCGGATGGGCGGCCTCGTACCTTCCCGAGTCGTTCACGTTCCTCGAAGCGAACCGCAACGTGGTCGCCACGGGCCTGATCGCGCTCGGGACGCTTGCCGACGTCGCACTCGCCTTCCTGCTTCTCGTTTGGGCGCTCCGGCGCGAAAAGTTCTCCGTGAGCGTCTTCTCGTCGGTCGCGTTCGCGGCCTACGCGGGCGCCCACCTCTGGGCGTCCTACGTCTTCGTGACGCTCGTTATCTTGGATTGAGTCGGCCCAGACGCCGAGCGCCCGGTGCGATTACGGCGTCACCGAGATCTGCAAGGCGAGTCTCAGGACGTAGCGCCCGTCCGCGAGCCTCTGAATCGCCGTTTCTCCCTCTCGCGTGGGCGCCTTCGCCCACACCCGATACGTTTCCATCAGAAAATCCCCGAAGGCGCTCGACGTCGGCTCAAAGACGATCCGCGTCCCGTCCGCTTTCGTGAGGACGAACGCCCGACTCTGGCGCTCGACGCCGTCCCAACGCACGTCGGGCGTCACCCCCGCGTGGAAGGCGAGCAGCATGAAAGCTGGCAGAAGAAAACACCCTGGTACTCATACCTTTGGGGGCAACGGAGCAGCATGGCCCGCACCTTGTAGCGGAGCATCTCCACGACTTCCGCCCGACGGAGGGCTACGTCATCCGCCCATCCGAAGTAAAGGCGGTTCGGGCTCTTTTCTGACGCGAACACGTCGGCGAGGCGCTCGACACACGCCATCACGGTCGGCATGCGCCCGACTTCGCACGCGTCGTGCACGTCACGCGTGTCGTGCGCGTCATGCGCGTTGAAAAGCGCAGTTTCGCCCGACTTTCCGGGCGTCTTTTCAGGCGCCCCATCCGCCACCGCAAGGAGCAACGCCGCCACGAGTTCCGGGCCGCGCGAG
>OGIA01001611.1_pt1 | contig 13710 bp, 10 predicted proteins | sample 1571671 | NCBI WGS metagenome assembly OGIA01 (sample SAMEA2582027, study PRJEB24529) | metagenome | biome: Human gut stool | place: China | collected 2011
ATTAGCCTTCCAAGCTGAGGGTCGCGGGTTTGAGCCCCGTCTTCCGCTCTTTTTTTTCTTGCTGTTATAGCTCAGTGGTAGAGCACTTCCTTGGTAAGGAAGAGGTCCCGGGTTCAAGTCCCGGTAACAGCTCATAAAGATGTAAAAGCTGATTATTAATCAAATAAATAACAAGTAAAGCTATGGCTAAAGAGAAATTTGAACGTTCGAAACCGCACGTTAACATTGGTACTATCGGTCACGTTGACCACGGTAAAACCACTTTGACTGCTGCTATCACTACTGTGTTGGCTAAAAAAGGTCTTTCAGAATTGCGTTCTTTCGATTCTATCGACAACGCTCCTGAAGAAAAAGAAAGAGGTATTACTATCAATACTTCTCACGTAGAATATCAAACTGCAAATCGTCACTATGCTCACGTTGACTGTCCGGGTCACGCCGACTATGTAAAAAACATGGTTACAGGTGCTGCTCAGATGGATGGCGCAATTATTGTTTGTGCTGCAACTGATGGTCCGATGCCTCAGACTCGTGAACACATCCTGTTGGCTCGTCAGGTAAACGTACCTCGTTTGGTTGTTTTCTTGAACAAGTGTGATATGGTTGATGATGAAGAAATGTTGGAATTGGTAGAAATGGAAATGCGTGAATTGCTTTCATTCTATGATTTCGATGGCGATAATACTCCTATTATTCGTGGTTCTGCATTAGGTGCTTTGAATGGTGTTCCTCAATGGGAAGATAAAGTAATGGAGTTGATGGATGCAGTTGATACTTGGATTCCATTGCCTCCGCGTGATATTGATAAACCTTTCTTGATGCCTGTTGAAGACGTGTTCTCTATCACTGGTCGTGGTACTGTTGCTACAGGTCGTATCGAAGCTGGTATTATCCATGTAGGTGACGAAGTTGAAATTCTTGGTTTGGGTGAAGATAAGAAATCAGTTGTTACTGGCGTTGAAATGTTCCGTAAATTATTGGATCAAGGTGAAGCTGGTGATAATGTTGGTTTGTTGTTGCGTGGTATCGACAAAAACGAAATCAAACGTGGTATGATTTTGTGTAAGCCGGGTCAGGTTAAGGCTCACTCTAAGTTCAAAGCTGAGGTTTATATCTTGAAGAAAGAAGAAGGTGGTCGTCATACTCCGTTCCATAACAAGTATCGTCCTCAGTTCTACTTGCGTACTATGGACTGTACAGGTGAAATCACTTTGCCGGAAGGAACTGAAATGGTAATGCCTGGTGATAACGTAACTATTACAGTTGAGTTGATCTACCCGGTTGCATTGAATGTAGGTTTGCGTTTTGCTATTCGTGAAGGTGGACGTACTGTAGGTGCAGGTCAGATTACAGAACTCCTTGACTAATCACTAGATAATTAATATGATCAGTTCTCGGTCGTAAGACACCGGGAACTGATTTTTACGGGAGTAGCTCAGTTGGTAGAGCACCGGTCTCCAAAACCGGGTGTCGGGAGTTCGAGCCTCTCCTCCCGTGCTAAACTTGAAAGAATATGTTTCAGAAAGTAGCAAATTATTGTAAAGAATCTTATGACGAATTAGTCCATAAAGTATCATGGCCTACTCGTAAAGAACTTTCTAGTAGCGCAGTGGTTGTTTTATATGCTTCCCTACTCATTGCGCTAGTTGTTTTTCTTATGGATTCAGCCTTCCAGTTTGTAATGGAGGATATTATCTATCCGCACTAATTAATTGAATAAAATGTCTGAGATTGAAAAAAAGTGGTACGTATTACGTGCTGTTAGTGGAAAAGAAAGCAAGGTTAAGGAGTATCTTGATGCTGACATTAAGAACAGTGATCTTAGCGAGTATGTGTCTCAGGTGTTGATTCCTACCGAGAAAGTGTATCAGGTTCGCAATGGTAAGAAAATTGTGAAAGAAAGAAGTTATCTTCCCGGATACGTTTTAGTCGAGGCCGCTTTGGTCGGTGAGGTTGCTCATCATTTGAGAAACACTCCGAATGTAATCGGTTTCTTGGGAGGTTCCGAAAATCCGGTTCCTTTGAGACAATCGGAAGTGAATCGTATACTTGGTACGGTGGATGAACTTCAGGAAGGTGGTGAGGAACTTAATGTACCTTATACCGTAGGAGAAACAGTGAAAGTTACCGTTGGACCGTTCAGTGGCTTCAGTGGTCTCATTGAAGAGGTGAATACCGAAAAACGGAAGTTGAAGGTTATGGTTAAGATCTTCGGACGTAAAACTCCGCTGGAACTTGGCTTTATGGATGTCGAGAAAGAATAATGCATTCTGTTACGTGCATTGGACTTTCGCTATAATTAATATATAAAAATTAGAAACAAAATGGCTAAAGAAGTTGCTGGACTAATCAAATTACAGATTAAAGGAGGCGCTGCAAATCCATCACCTCCCGTTGGACCTGCTTTGGGTTCTAAGGGTATTAATATCATGGAATTTTGCAAGCAATTCAATGCCAGAACCCAGGACAAAGCAGGTAAGATTTTACCTGTAATCATTACCTACTACGCAGATAAGTCTTTTGATTTTGTTATCAAGACTCCTCCCGTAGCTATTCAATTGCTTGAATTGGCTAAGATTAAGAGTGGTTCTGCTGAGCCTAACCGTAAGAAGGTTGCCGAAATTACTTGGGAACAAGTTCGTACGATTGCTCAGGACAAAATGGTTGACTTGAACTGCTTCACTATCGAGTCTGCTATGACTATGGTAGCTGGTACAGCTAGAAGTATGGGTATCGCTGTAAAAGGGGAATTCCCGGGTAATAACTAATAAACTTCAATTATAATGGGTAAACTGACAAAAAATCAAAAGTTGGCTGCAGAAAAAATTGAAGCAGGGAAAGCATACTCACTGAAAGAAGCTGCACAGTTAGTTAAAGATATTACTTTTTCTAAGTTTGATGCTTCATTAGATATTGACGTACGTTTAGGTGTAGACCCTCGTAAAGCTAACCAGATGGTTCGTGGTGTAGTTTCATTGCCTCACGGAACAGGTAAGCAAGTGCGTGTTTTGGTTCTGTGTACACCTGATGCTGAAGCTGCTGCAAAAGAAGCTGGTGCTGACTATGTTGGTCTTGATGAATATATTGAAAAGATCAAAGGTGGATGGACTGATATTGATGTAATCATTACAATGCCGTCTATCATGGGTAAGATCGGTGCTTTGGGTCGTGTTCTTGGTCCTCGTGGATTAATGCCGAATCCGAAGAGTGGTACTGTAACTATGGATGTAGCTAAGGCTGTTAAGGAAGTTAAGCAAGGTAAGATTGACTTTAAGGTTGATAAGAGCGGTATCGTTCATACTTCAATTGGCAAGGTTTCTTTCACTGCAGATCAGATTCGTGATAATGCGAAAGAATTTATCGCTACTATCATTAAATTGAAACCAAGTTCAGCTAAGGGTACTTATATTAAGAGTATTTATCTTTCAAGTACTATGAGTAAGGGTATCAAGATTGATCCCAAAACTGTAGAAGAAAACTAACAATAAGGAGGAATCATGAGAAAGGAAGATAAAGGCGTTATTATTGGTCAGTTGGCTGAAACCGTTAAGCAATACGGACATTTCTATTTGGTTGACACAACTGCTATGGATGCAGCTAAGACAAGTGAACTGAGAAGAAAATGTTTCAAAGCAGGTATTAAGCTGGTTGTTGTGAAGAATTCTTTGCTTCACAAAGCTCTGATGAGCATGGAAGGTGTTGATTTCTCTCCGTTGTTCGATTCTTTAAAAGGTACAACTTCAGTAATGTTTAGCGAAGTAGCTAACGCTCCTGCAAAGTTGTTGAAAGAATACAAAGAGGAAATTCCTGCATTGAAAGCAGCTTATGCTGAAGAAGGTTTCTATGTAGGTGCTAATCAACTGGATGCTCTTTGCAACATTAAGAGTAAGAATGAAGTTATTGCTGATATTATTGCATTGCTGCAATCACCGGCGAAAAATGTTATTTCTGCTCTTCAATCAGGTGGTAACACCATTCATGGAGTTCTTAAGACTCTGGGCGAACGTGCCGAATAATCAATTTTATAATCAATTAGTAACAAACAATTAAAATCATACAAAAATGGCAGATTTGAAAGCTTTTGCAGAACAATTAGTTAACTTGACAGTAAAAGAAGTTAATGAACTTGCAACTATCCTTAAAGAAGAATACGGTATTGAACCTGCTGCTGCAGCTGTAGCTGTTGCTGCTGGTCCTGCTGCTGGTGCAGCTGCTGCTGAAGAAAAAACATCTTTTGATGTAGTTTTGAAGAGCGCTGGTGCTGCAAAATTGCAGGTTGTTAAAGCCGTTAAAGAAGCATGTGGTCTTGGCTTGAAAGAAGCTAAAGACATGGTAGACGGTGCTCCTAGCACAGTAAAAGAAGGCTTGGCTAAAGACGAAGCTGAATCACTGAAGAAAACTTTGGAAGAAGCTGGAGCTGAAGTTGAGCTTAAATAATATTAGCCTGAGTATCAGGTAATACGGTTAGGAATCCTCTGGTAGAGGATTCTTAACCTTTTTGTGTCTATATTATTATTAAGTTCTACAAAATATTAACAAATGTCTTCAAATACTGAAAATCAAAGAGTTAATTTTGCTTCCATCAAGAATCCGATGAAGTATCCGGATTTCTTGGAAGTGCAATTGAAGTCATTCCAAGACTTTTTACAGTTGGATACCCCGCCCGAAAAGCGTAAGAATGACGGGCTGTATAAGGTATTCGCTGAAAACTTCCCTATTGCTGACACTCGTAATAACTTTGTCCTTGAATTCTTGGACTATTACATTGATCCGCCTCACTATTCAATAGACGAGTGTTTGGAGCGCGGGCTCACATACAGCGTGCCTTTGAAAGCAAAACTGAAGTTGTATTGTACTGATCCTGATCATGAAGATTTCGATACGGTTATTCAGGATGTTTATCTGGGTCCTATTCCGTATATGACTTCGAAAGGAACTTTTGTTATTAATGGTGCTGAGCGTGTAGTTGTTTCTCAGTTGCACCGTTCTCCGGGCGTGTTCTTTGGTCAGAGCGTGCATGCTAACGGTACTAAATTGTACTCTGCCCGTATTATTCCATTCAAAGGTTCATGGATCGAATTCGCTACAGATATTAACAATGTAATGTATGCGTATATCGACCGTAAAAAGAAATTGCCTGTTACTACTCTGTTAAGAGCTGTAGGTTTTGAAAATGATAAAGATATCCTCGAAATCTTCAATTTGGCTGAAGACGTTAAGGTTAATAAGACTAACTTGAAGAAAGTCGTAGGAAGAAAACTCGCTGCTCGTGTTTTAAAAACATGGACAGAAGATTTCGTAGATGAAGACACAGGTGAAGTTGTTTCTATTGAACGTAATGAGGTTATTATCGACCGTGAAACTGTGATTGAAGAGGATCATATCGATGAAATTATAGACTCAGGCGTTCAGAATATCCTTGTTCACAAGGAAGAAGCGAATTCATCCGACTACTCTATTATATTTAATACCCTTCAGAAAGACCCGAGCAACTCTGAAAAAGAGGCTGTACTTTACATTTACCGTCAGTTGCGTAATGCAGATCCGGCTGATGATGCCAGTGCTCGTGAGGTTATCAATAACCTGTTCTTCTCTGAAAAAAGATATGACCTTGGCGAGGTAGGACGTTACAGAATCAACAAAAAGTTGGGACTGACTACGGACATGGATGTGAAGGTATTGACAAAACAAGATATTATTGAAATCATTAAGTATCTGATTGAGCTGATTAACTCTAAAGCGGATGTTGATGATATTGACCACTTGAGTAACCGTCGTGTACGTACTGTAGGAGAACAGTTGTCCAATCAATTTGCGATTGGTCTGGCACGTATGTCTCGTACCATCCGTGAGCGTATGAATGTGCGTGACAATGAAGTGTTTACTCCGATTGATTTGATTAATGCGAAGACTATTTCTTCTGTTATCAATTCATTCTTTGGAACAAATGCTTTGTCGCAGTTCATGGATCAAACTAATCCATTGGCTGAAATCACTCACAAGCGTCGTTTGTCAGCGTTAGGACCTGGTGGTCTGTCACGTGAACGTGCTGGTTTTGAGGTTCGTGACGTACACTATACTCATTATGGTCGTTTGTGTCCGATTGAAACTCCTGAAGGTCCGAATATCGGTTTGATTTCTTCTTTGTGTGTGTATGCTAAGATTAATGAACTTGGCTTTATTTCAACTCCTTATCGTAAAGTAGCTGATGGTAAGGTGGATATATCTGATGAAGGTATTGAATATCTGACAGCCGAAGAGGAAGAGGATAAGATAATCGCTCAGGGTAATGCTCCATTGGATGATGAAGGCAAATTTGTTCGTGAGAAAGTAAAAGCTCGTCGTGATGCTGATTATCCTGTTGTTACTCCTGACCAGGTAGAGTTGATGGATGTTTCTCCACAGCAGATTGCTTCTATCGCTGCTTCTTTGATTCCGTTCTTGGAACATGACGATGCTAACCGTGCATTGATGGGATCAAACATGATGCGCCAGGCAGTTCCTTTGTTGCGTACAGAGGCTCCTATTGTAGGTACAGGTATTGAAAAACAGTTGGTTGAAGACTCTCGTACTCAGATTGCAGCAGAGGGTGATGGTGTTGTAGAATATGTCGATGCAACAACTATTCGTATCTTGTATGACAGAAATGAAGATGAGGAATTTGTAAGCTTTGAACCTGCTTTGAAGGAATACAGAATTCCTAAATTCCGTAAGACTAATCAGAGCATGACCATTGACCTCCGTCCTACTTGTGATAAAGGACAGCGTGTGAAGAAGGGTGATATCCTGACTGAAGGATATTCAACTCAGGGTGGTGAGCTTGCATTGGGTAAAAACCTGTTGGTGGCTTATATGCCTTGGAAAGGTTATAACTACGAGGATGCTATTGTATTGAATGAACGCGTTGTACGTGAGGACTTGCTGACTTCTGTACACGTTGATGAATATATTTTGGAGGTCCGCGAAACGAAACGCGGTATGGAAGAATTAACTTCTGATATTCCTAACGTGAGTGAAGAAGCTACTAAAGATTTGGATGAAAACGGTATTGTACGTGTAGGTGCACGTATCGAACCGGGTGATATCCTGATTGGTAAGATTACTCCGAAAGGTGAATCAGATCCTTCTCCGGAAGAAAAATTGCTTCGTGCTATTTTCGGTGATAAGGCAGGTGATGTGAAGGATGCTTCATTGAAAGCTTCTCCGTCATTACGTGGTGTCGTTATTGACAAGAAGTTGTTCTCACGTGTTATCAAGAGCAGAAGTGAGAAGAATGCCGATAAGGCTATTCTGCCTAAACTGAATGATGAATTCGAAGAAAAGGCAGCAAAACTGAAAGATATCTTGATTGAGAAACTATTGGTTTTGACTAATGGTAAGGTTTCCCAAGGAGTGAAAGATTATTTGGGAACGGAAGTTATTGCCAAGGGGGCGAAGTTCACCAAACGCGATTTGGAATCATTGGATTATACTATTATCCAGTTGAGCAAGTGGACAGCTGATGCTCATAAGAATGACATGATTCGTGACTTGGTGATGAATTATTTGAAGAAATATAAAGAATTGGATGCTGAATTAAAGCGTAAGAAGTTTGCTATCACTATCGGTGATGAACTTCCTGCGGGCATTATTCAGATGGCTAAGGTTTATATTGCCAAGAAGCGTAAGATTGGTGTAGGTGATAAGATGGCGGGACGTCACGGTAACAAGGGTATTGTTTCTCGTGTGGTTCGTCAGGAAGATATGCCGTTCTTAGCAGATGGTACTCCAGTAGATATCGTATTGAATCCGTTGGGTGTGCCTTCTCGTATGAATATTGGTCAGATTTTCGAAGCCGTATTAGGTCGTGCCGGAAAAGAGTTGGGTGTGAAATTTGCTACTCCTATTTTTGACGGTGCTTCTATGGATGATTTAAATGAATGGACAGATAAAGCTGGATTGCCTCGTTATTGTAAGACTTATCTTTGTGATGGTGGTACAGGCGAACGCTTTGACCAACCTGCAACAGTGGGTGTAACTTATATGTTGAAACTAGGGCATATGGTTGAAGATAAGATGCATGCCCGTTCTATCGGTCCGTACTCCCTTATTACTCAGCAGCCGCTTGGTGGTAAGGCACAGTTCGGTGGTCAGCGTTTCGGAGAAATGGAAGTTTGGGCGCTTGAAGCATTCGGCGCAGCACATATCTTACAGGAAATCCTGACCATTAAGTCTGATGACGTTGTAGGACGCTCAAAGGCTTACGAAGCTATTGTGAAAGGTGAACCTATGCCAACTCCGGGTATCCCCGAATCTCTGAATGTATTGTTACACGAACTGAGAGGTCTTGGCTTGAGTATCAACCTTGAATAATAAAAAAATATAACTCTTTACATTATAAATAAGGAAGTATGGCTTTTAGAAAAGAAACTAAGATAAAGAGTAATTTCTCGAAAATCTCAATTGGCTTGGCTTCACCCGAAGAAATCCTTGAGAATTCGAGCGGTGAGGTGTTGAAGCCTGAAACGATCAACTACCGTACCTACAAACCGGAACGTGATGGTTTGTTCTGCGAGCGTATTTTCGGTCCGGTGAAAGATTACGAATGTCATTGCGGTAAGTACAAACGTATCCGTTATAAAGGTATTGTTTGTGACCGATGTGGCGTTGAAGTGACTGAAAAGAAGGTCCGTCGTGAACGTATGGGACATATTCAGTTAGTTGTGCCTGTAGCGCATATCTGGTATTTTCGTTCATTGCCGAACAAGATCGGTTATTTGTTGGGGCTGCCTACAAAGAAACTAGACGCTATTGTATATTATGAACGTTATGTGGTTATCCAGCCGGGTGTGAAGGCTGAAGATGGCATTAATAAATATGATTTGCTTTCTGAAGAAGAGTATTTGGATATCTTGGATACACTTCCTAAAGAAAACCAATATTTGGAAGATACAGATCCGAATAAGTTTATAGCTAAGATGGGAGCAGAAGCCATTTATGATCTGCTCTCAACTTTGGATTTGGATGCTTTATCTTATGAATTACGTCATAAAGCAAGTAATGATTCTTCGCAGCAACGCAAGAACGAGGCTTTGAAGCGTCTGCAGGTAGTTGAATCGTTCCGTGCATCTCGCGGACGTAATAAACCTGAATGGATGATTGTACGTATTGTGCCGGTTATTCCTCCTGAACTGCGTCCATTGGTTCCGTTGGATGGTGGCCGTTTCGCTACCTCTGACTTGAATGACTTGTATCGTCGTGTGATTATCCGTAACAACCGTTTGAAGCGACTGATTGAAATCAAGGCTCCCGAAGTGATTTTGCGTAACGAAAAACGTATGTTGCAGGAGGCTGTCGATTCCTTGTTCGATAACTCACGTAAATCAAGTGCAGTGAAGACTGACGCTAATCGTCCATTGAAATCACTGTCCGATAGCTTGAAGGGTAAGCAAGGACGTTTCCGTCAGAATTTGCTGGGTAAGCGTGTTGACTACTCTGCTCGTTCGGTTATTGTTGTTGGTCCTGAATTGAAGATGGGTGAATGTGGTATCCCTAAACTGATGGCTGCAGAGCTTTACAAGCCGTTTATCATCCGTAAGTTGATTGAACGTGGTATTGTGAAGACTGTAAAATCTGCAAAGAAGATTGTAGACCGCAAGGAGCCTGTGATCTGGGATATCTTGGAACATGTCATGAAAGGTCATCCTGTATTGCTGAACCGTGCGCCGACTCTGCACCGTTTGGGTATTCAGGCTTTCCAACCGCATATGATTGAAGGTAAAGCTATTCAATTGCACCCGTTGGCTTGTACAGCGTTCAATGCCGACTTCGATGGTGACCAGATGGCGGTTCACTTGCCTTTGAGTAATGATGCGATTCTGGAAGCACAGATGTTGATGCTTCAAGCTCATAACATTCTGAATCCTGCTAATGGTGCTCCTATTACTGTGCCTGCACAGGATATGGTACTTGGTTTGTATTATATTACCAAGCTGAGAAAAGGGGCTAAAGGTGAAGGCTTGACTTTCTACGGTCCGGAAGAGGCTTTGATTGCTTATAATGAAGGTAAAGTGGATATTCATGCTATCGTCAACGTAGTGGTGAAGGACTTGGACAAAGATGGCAAAATCGTAGATGTGATGATGAAAGAAACCTCCGTAGGGCGTGTGATTGTAAATGAAATCGTTCCAGCGGAAGTGGGGTACTTGAATACCATTATTTCCAAAAAGTCTTTGCGAGATATCATTAGTGATGTTATCAAAGCTGTCGGTGTTGCACGTGCTTGTGAATTCTTGGATGGTATTAAGAACTTAGGTTACTATATGGCGTTCAAGGGTGGTCTGTCATTCAACTTGGGTGATATTATTATCCCGAAAGAAAAAGAAGAACTGGTAAAACGTGGTAATGAGGAAGTGGAACAGATTATGATGAACTATAATATGGGTTTCATTACTGACAATGAACGTTATAACCAGGTTATCGATACATGGACTCACGTGAACAGTGACCTGTCTGATATACTTTACAAGACGATTAAGAATGATGACCAAGGCTTCAATTCAGTATTTATGATGCTTGATTCCGGGGCCCGTGGTTCTAAAGAGCAGATTCGTCAGTTGTCTGGTATGCGTGGTTTGATGGCAAAACCGCAGAAAGCCGGTGCTGAAGGCGCACAGATTATTGAAAACCCTATTCTTTCAAACTTTAAAGAAGGTTTGTCTGTGTTAGAGTATTTTATTTCTACCCACGGTGCTCGTAAAGGTTTGGCGGATACAGCGTTGAAGACTGCTGATGCGGGATACTTGACCCGCCGTCTGGTAGACGTGTCGCATGATGTGATTATCAATGAAGAAGACTGTGGAACACTTCGTGGTTTGGTTTGTACGGCTTTGAAGAATAACGATGAAGTTATTGCTACTTTGTACGAACGTATTCTAGGACGTGTTTCTGTACATGATATCGTCCATCCTACTACTGGTAAACTGATTGTAGCCGGTGGAGAGGAGATTACAGAGGATATTGCGCAGGAAATCGAGGATTCTCCGATTGAAAGCGTTGAAATCCGTTCGGTATTAACTTGTGAATCTAAGAAAGGGGTATGTGCTAAGTGTTATGGACGTAACTTGGCATCCAGTCGTATGGTTCAGAAAGGTGAAGCAGTCGGCGTAATCGCTGCCCAATCTATTGGTGAGCCGGGTACACAGTTGACATTGCGTACATTCCATGCCGGTGGTATCGCAGGTAATATGGCTGCTAATGCAAGCATTGTGGCCAAGAATAATGCACGTTTGGAATTCGAAGAATTGCGTACGGTAGATACGGTTGATGAAATGGGTGAGGCTGTGAAAGTGGTAGTCGGTCGTTTGGCTGAAGTCCGCTTTATCGATGTGAATACAGGGATTATCCTGTCAACTCATAATGTGCCTTATGGTTCAAAATTATATGCTGCGGACGGTGATATTGTTGAGAAGGGAAAACTGATTGCTAAGTGGGATCCGTTCAACGCTGTTATTATTACAGAGGCTACTGGTAAGATTGAATTCGAGAGTGTGGTTGAAAACGTAACTTATAAGGTAGAGTCTGATGAAGCTACCGGTTTGCGTGAAATTATCATTATCGAGTCTAAGGATAAGACAAAAGTACCTTCTGCCCATATTGTAACCGAGGATGGTAATTTGATCCGTACTTATAACTTACCCGTGGGGGGGCATGTTGTGGTTGAAAACGGTCAGGCAGTGAAAGCTGGTGACATTATTGTGAAGATTCCTCGTGCTGTAGGCAAGGCTGGTGATATCACTGGTGGTCTTCCTCGTGTTACAGAACTGTTTGAGGCTCGTAACCCATCTAATCCTGCTGTCGTTTCTGAAATAGACGGTGAAATTACTATGGGTAAGATTAAGCGTGGTAACCGTGAAATTATTGTCACATCTAAGACAGGTGAAGTGAAAAAGTATTTGGTGAATCTGTCTAAACAAATATTGGTTCAGGAGAATGACTACGTTCGTGCCGGAACTCCGTTATCTGACGGTGCGATTACTCCTGCTGACATTTTGGCCATTAAAGGTCCCACGGCTGTACAGGAATATATCGTAAATGAAGTGCAAGACGTTTACCGTTTGCAGGGTGTGAAGATTAACGACAAACACTTTGAGATTATTGTTCGTCAAATGATGCGTAAGGTAGAAATCGATGAGCCGGGCGATACTCGCTTCTTGGAACAGCAGGTAGTGGATAAGCAAGAGTTCATGGAAGAAAACGATCGTATTTGGGGCAAGAAAGTAGTTGTTGACTCTGGTGATTCTCAGAATTTACAGCCGGGTCAGATTGTTACTGCCCGTAAGTTGCGTGATGAGAACAGTATGTTGAAACGTCGTGATTTGAAGCCTGTTGAGGTACGTGATGCTATTCCTGCTACATCTACTCAGATTCTGCAAGGTATTACCCGTGCCGCTTTGGGAACTTCAAGTTTCATGTCTGCTGCATCATTCCAGGAAACAACGAAAGTTTTGAATGAGGCTGCCATCAATGGTAAGGTTGATAGATTGGAGGGTATGAAGGAGAATGTGATTTGTGGTCACTTGATTCCTGCCGGTACCGGTCAGCGTGAATTCGAAAAGATTATTGTTGGTTCGAAGGAAGAATATGATCGCATTCTTGCTAATCGTAAGAATGTACTCGATTATAGTGAGGTAGAGTAATTTTTAATACATACACTGTAAAAGAGGCTGATTTCTGTTTAAGAAATCAGCCTCTTTAGGTTTATAGTAAATGCTATAGGAAAATTATATAGAATAATCAGTATGTTGTATTATTACAAATAAATGTCTATATTTGTACTCCAACCAAAGAATAGAAGTTGGGGACCTTGAAATTCAGAATATTTTTTTAATGCTAAAGTATAAAATCATGGAAAACGAAAAAAATAACAATCAGTTGCAGATAGAGTTGAAAGAAGAAGTAGCTCAAGGAACGTATGCAAATCTTGCCATTATTACCCATTCCAGTTCGGAATTTATTGTTGATTTTGTGCGTGTAATGCCGGGATTACCTAAAGCTGGAGTGCAGTCACGTATTGTACTGACTCCTGAACATGCAAAACGTTTGATGTATGCATTACAGGAGAATGTTGCAAAATACGAACGTAATTTTGGACCTATTCGAATGCCGGAAGAAATGAATGGGGGAAATAATGGACCGGATGGAAAAACATTCATTCCTCCTATAAGCGGATTTAAAGGGGAAGCATAAGGGCTTTTGTAGCAAAAATAACATAGTAGTCTGTTTTTCAAAAACTTTTTTGAGAAACAGACTATTTTTATTAGTAGAAAGTATTGTTTATTAAAATGTTATTCGTAACTTTGCAGCCCAAAATGTATAGTTTTGGACTTAGTACAGCAAATTAATAAACAATATATAATAATTAAAAATCAAACAAAATGCCTACTATTCAACAATTAGTAAGAAAAGGAAGAGAGGTTTTGGTTGAGAAGAGTAAATCTCCGGCACTGGATTCATGTCCTCAAAGACGTGGCGTTTGTGTTCGTGTGTATACTACTACTCCGAAAAAGCCGAATTCAGCAATGCGTAAAGTTGCTCGTGTGCGTCTGACTAACTCTAAGGAAGTAAACTCTTATATTCCGGGAGAAGGTCATAACTTGCAGGAACACTCAATCGTGTTGGTTCGTGGTGGTCGTGTGAAAGACCTTCCGGGTGTACGTTATCACATCGTTC
>OGIA01001614.1_pt1 | contig 13687 bp, 11 predicted proteins | sample 1571671 | NCBI WGS metagenome assembly OGIA01 (sample SAMEA2582027, study PRJEB24529) | metagenome | biome: Human gut stool | place: China | collected 2011
AAATGTTCTGGTGCTAAGGTTTTGATGTCAATGTAGCTCAATCCAGTGAAGCAAGAAAGAAGCATCTAAGCAAGGGGGATAGGAATGAAGAGAATCAAACGCAACCCGTTGTAAACAAGCGGTTTTGCAGTTGTTTGCCATTACAGCCAAACAGCAGGGAAAGGCAGGATAATGCAAGGTTTCCGCTACCAAGTCATTACCTGTTCCGCTACCTGCCTGAAGCCTGAAAAACAGCGTTCCTAATGCTTGTAAACAAGCATTATACGTGCGACAGGGGCTTCAAATCCGCAGATTTAACAGCGTCCGTTCCGTTTGCGCCGTTCTGCCCCGTTTCCAATTCTGTCGGTCGGCAATGTATCACTAATATTGCAACCAAAAAAGTTATGGCAATGAAGACAGAAATGAAAGTGCTGCTCTACATCAAGCGCAGCGGACAGGACAAGGACGGACGGTCGCCCCTCATGGGCAGGATAGCCGTCAGGGGAAAGAACAACTCCATCGCGCAGTTCTCCTGCAAGTTCAAGGTGGACGTGAAGCTGTGGAACGCCACTTCCCAACGATGTACGGGCAAGAGCCGGATGGCGGTCATGGCAAACCGAGAGATTGAACGCACGTTGCTTCTACTCCGCCAACGGTTCAACGAACTGAAAGACATCAAGGAGGTTGTTTCGGCAGAGGAAGTGAAGAACGCCTACCAAGGTCAGGCTGAATCGCAGGACACCATCATGAAGCTGTTTGAGGAACACAACAGCGACTACGCCTTGCGCGTGGGCGTGAACCGCGCCCTGAACACCTATTACCAGTACACGAACACTTACCGCCACCTTGCCGTGTTCCTGAAATACAAGTACCGTCTTTCGGATATGCCCGTCAAGCAGATTGACAGTACTTTCATCGAGGATTTCGACATGTACATGCGCACCGTCAAGCGGTTCAAGCCAAGGACCATAGTCGGGCATATCAACCGCCTGAAATGCGTGATGATGCTTGCCGTGTTCCGTGGCACCATCCCTTTCAGCCCGTTCAAGGGTTACAGTCCGCAAAAGCCGGAGTTCAAGCAGATGTACCTTACGGAAGAGGAACTGGCCAAGTTCGCCAACATGACCTACGACACGCCCAACCGCAACTTCACGAGGGATATGTTCCTGTTTTCATGTTGGACTGGCATCTGCTACTGCGACATGAGGGCGTTGACGGAGAAGAACCTCGTGAAAGCGGAGGACGGAAGCCTGTGGATTCATACAGAAAGGCTGAAAACGGGCACTCCCGAATGTGTCAGGCTGATGGAGATACCACTCGCCATATTGGAGAAATACAGGGACATGGATGCCAACGGGAAACTGTTGCCCATGCTCACAAAGGAGAGCATGAACCGCCACCTCAAAAAAATGTCGGTAATGTGCGGCATCAACCGCCCGATTTCATTCCATTGTGCCAGACATACCTTCGGCAGCATAATCTGTTTATCACAAGGAATACCCATCGAAACGGTAAGCAAAATCATGGGGCACAAGCATATAAAGACCACTCAACGGTACGCGAAAGTCACGCAGGACAAGATAGACCGTGACGTGGACAGGCTGGGCGAAGCCATCGAAGGCAAGTTCACCCTGTACGGGATTGATTCGGCTCCTTCCCCGATTCATAAGGACATCACCCGGCGCAGGGTCAACCCAAGTTGGAAACAGGCGGTGGTCATCAAACAAATGATGGAGGGATAGGCCATGCGCAGCACGTTCAAGCTATTATTTTACATCAACCGACAGAAGTTGAAAAAGAACGGAAAATGCCCTGTCATGGGACGTATTACCCTTGACGGCAAGGTCAACCAGTATTCCACGGGGCTGGAAGTCGAGCCTGCGTATTGGGACGCTGATACGAGCAGGGCTTCCACTGACGGACGCAAGGAAAACCTTGCAGGCGAGAAGAAAAAGGAATTGGTACGGTTGAATGATGCCTTGTCCGCATTGGAAGCCAAAGCCCGTGCCGCCTACAAGGAGAACGTGGACATTTACGGCTTCGTTTCGGCAGAAATCATCAAGAACGCCGTAACGGGCAAGTCGCAGGTAAAAGAGACCCTGCTCGCATTGATGGACGAACATAATGAGGAATACGCCAAACGTGTGGGCATCGACAGGACAAGGCACACTTATATCCGGTACCTGACCACACGCAAGCACATCCACAATTTCATGAAGTACAAGTACGGCATGGAGGACATGCCGTTGCGCTCACTGACCATGCGCTTCATGACCGACTTCACGTTTTACCTCTCCACGGTGTTGCGGCTGAAAGTGTCGGCATACAACGACTACCTCATCCTACTGCACAAGATGACGCGGCTCGCCTTGAAAAGGCATATCCTCAAACGCGACCCGTTTGCGGGGCACAAGATAGAGAAAATCACGGTGAACCACCGCTACCTGACAGGCGAGCAGTTCGAGAAACTGTTGAAAGCCAAGCTGCCCACGTACAGGCTGTGCCATACGAGGGACTTGTTCGTCTTTTCGACTTTCACGGGCATCGGGAGGGCGGATTTGGCGAATCTGACGGAGGACAACATCATCACGAAGGAGGACGGCAGCAAGTGGATTCACATCGCCCGTCAGAAGACGAAAGCGGAGTGCCACATCAAGCTGCTGGACATACCACTACGCATCATCGAGAAATACCGTGGCGAGGGAAAGGACGGGAAACTGTTCTTCGTTCCGCAGACTTCGAGCCTGTGCCGTAACCTGAAGATGATAGCCGAACAGTGCAATCTGGGATGCCATCTTACCTACTATATGAGCCGCCACTCGTTTGCGACCCTGATTTGCCTGAACAACGGCGTGCCAATAGAAACCATCAGTAAGATGATGGGACATTCCTCCATCCGCACCACGCAAATCTATGCGGAAATCACCAACCAGAAGGTGAGCCGTGACTTGGCTGTATTGTCCGAGACCACCAAAGGCAAGTTCTCCCTGCCTGACGATGGGATGCCCTCGCGTGTGTTCAAGTGCGGCAATTACAGCGGTTGGAAAAATGAATGTGAACGTAATTCAAACAATGAAAAATGATGCAAGTATGGAAAGAGGAATAATCACAATCACTGAAAGTGGGGCGGTCATGATGCCGACCGCTCCCGTCTGGATGACGCAGCAGGAGATGTCCGATGCGTTCAATGTGTTCGGCTGCTATATTCGTAAGGCTATTGCTTCCATATACAAGAACAATGAATTGTCGGAAGAGGAAACGGTGCGGCACGTCAGGCAGGACGGCAGGATTTGCTATGACGTGTACAGCCTTGAAATGGTGGTTGCCGTGGCTTTCAGGTTACGAAGCAGGGAAAGCATGGCTTTCCGAAAGTTCATCATGGAAAGGCTGTACAAAGCAAGCCGTGAAAAGCCTGTAAATTTGTTCTTTTCGCTGTCCGTAGCCAGCCCACGGTGTACGTGTTAGCTGTATAACATTACACAAAGAAAGCCGATGGCGACAAGTGAATTGTCCGACCATCGGCTTTCTTTGTTTTTGCACATGCAGATTTACGTATCCAAGCGGTATGCGTTCCGATAGCCGCTCATCACCATCTTTTCGATGTCCGATTCCTTGTACAGAATCTTGCCGCCCAACTGGTAATAGGCAATCATCCCGTTGTTGCGGTAGTCCTGCAAGGTGCGTCGGCTCACTTTGAGCCATGCAGACACCTCCTTGTCCGTCAGGAACCGTTCGTTACTTGGCGAAGCCTTGTGCTCCGCGTCCATTCTTTCGATGCCTTCAAACAAGGCATCCAGTTGTCCGATGAAGCCGACCTCCAGTTCACGGTCGGCAAGAATCAAGTCGTTCATAATTTACAGTGGATTTAGTGGTTGTACATTGTGTTTTCTGATTAGATGCTACAGCCACGATAGGCTGCATCCTTACGCCTGTCCTCCACGAGCCGGACGATGCGTTGCACGTCCTCCGGCTTGTAGAAAATCTTGTGCCCTATCTGCGAGTAAGCCAGCGTACCGTTGTCGCGGAGCGTCTGCAAGGTTCGCGGACTGATGCGCAACTGTTGGCAGACCTCTTGGTTGTCCATCCAACGGCTGAGCCGTTTTCCCTCTCTCTTGCAAAGGATTTCATTCACCCGGTCGGACAGGCGGTTGAGCTTGCCGACCATTTCCTCATACTTGCTTTTTGAAATGATTACTACTTCCATACTCATTATATTTACTGTTTGTTCTTCTTTTTGTCTGCAAAGTAAATCCGTTGTTCGCTTGAAACAATGGATTTGCAATGAGGTGGCAGCTTGTGGCAGCAAGTGGTCGGGAGTGGCGTTATCCACTGAACCCGTAACGGCTGCTTCAAGTGTCCGTGCTGCAAAGAAAAGCGAAGTCCGGCATAATCCAACCGCTTCGCACTTGCGTGGCAGCATTTGGCGTCGGTGTGGTAGCCTGTGGCATTCTTCGGGTTCCTATATACTCCTTGAAAGGGACTTCATCTGTTTCACGCCAAGCCATGTCCTTAAATCTGTCCCAACCATTCCAATTAAGCCCTTAAAAATACTAATGCCATTTCTTGCACTATGGCAAAACGATGCAGCCTAAACCGTTCCGGCAATGTGTAAAGTGCAAAATCGTACATTGTTGCCACAGCCAATCCATTTGTTTGACAGCCTGCAATACAGACATTTCCTTTGCAACCGATAATCGGTCAACTGTGCGCACAACGACCAACATTGTTAAACATTTAATTCAAACAAGTATGAAGAAGAATCTAAGCAGCCAAAGTATGGATGCAGCATTACAGGACTTTTTAGGCAACAAGCCGAATTTGGAAACACCGAAGCCCGAACCGCAGCCTGCCGACACGCAGGAACAGGCAGGTGAAGTCGTGCCGGAACAGACGGACGGAACTCCGCAGGTGGTACGCCGCATCAGCGGCAAGCAACGCCGGGCATCGTTGGAGGAGTACAAGGAAGCTTTCCTCCCTGTTCCGACCATTGAAGACCGCAAGCCCGTGTTCCTCAGCCGCAGCACGCGCGACGCTCTTGACCGTATCGTCCGCATGTTCGGCGAGCGGCGGATGAGCGTGTCAGGACTGGTGGAGAACATCGCCCGGCAACATCTTTCCGCCTACGGGGAGGACATCGAGGCATGGCGTAAACTCTGAGAATTAAGGGGCTGATTGACGGGGCGCAATTCAGAGTTACTCTGAACCTATCCGACGGAGTTTTGAGGGGAGCAAGTTTGTGTTTCGGGCATACCGAAATCGCCTGCTCCCACTCCGAAACTCCGTGGAGAGCCATATCCCGTTGGTCTATTATGTATGCACACTTTAATCATTAGGAATCAATGGAACAGAAACGAAAAACTGGCAACAGTAACAAGGGAGGCCGTCCCAAGAAAGGAGCGTCGGACAAGCTGAAATACCGCCTTACGGTGAAGATGGCGACATCGGACTACTATACGCTGAAAGGCAAGGCACGGAGCGCGGGCATATCCGCCGGGGAGTTCCTGCGCCGTTGCATGAGGGACGGGCAGGTGAAGGAACGGCTCACGTCGGAGCATACGGGCTATGTCCGCCAGCTCTGCGGCATGGCGAACAACCTGAACCAGCTTGCGCACAAGGCGAACGCCGCAGGCTTCGTTACGGTAAGGATGGAATGCCGCATACTCGTGGCACGTATCGAAGAACTGTTGAATTTAATCCTCTTATGACAGCCGGATATGATAGCTAAAATCGTAAAGGGAAGCAGTTTCAGGGGTGTGGTAAACTACATTCTTGACAAGAAAAAGGACGCTAAAATCTTTGTCTGTGACGGGCTGTTTGCCGAGGACAAGGACACGATAGCCATGAGCTTCGAGGCGCAATCAAAGATGAATCCAAAGCTTACGAAGCCTGTCGGACACATTTCGTTGGCTTTTCATAAGGAAGACGAACACCGCCTGACCGACCGCGCAATGGCAGGAATAGCGTTGGAATATCTGACGGAAATGGGAATAACCGACACGCAGATTCTCATTGTGCGCCACTTCGACAAGGAGCATCCGCACGTGCATATAGCCTTCAACCGAATCGCCAATAATGGCAGGACAATCAGTGACCGTAACGAGCGGATACGCAGCGCACGCATCTGTAAGGAACTGACGAAGAAATATAACCTGTACTTCGCCAGTGGCAAGGAACGGGTGAAGCAGCACCGCCTGAAAGAGCCGGACAAGACCAGGTACGGGCTTTATACTATCCTTAAATCGGAGGTTTCAAGGTGCGGAAACTGGAACATTCTTGCCGCTAATTTGGAGAAACAGGGCGTGGATATGCGGTTTAAGTACAAGGGCTATTCGGACGAAGTACAGGGTGTAGTTTTCACCATGAACGGCTATTCGTTCAGCGGTTCCAAGATTGACAGGCGGTTTAGCTATTCCAAAATAGATGCGACATTGGAACGTAACAGACATACCGAGCAAATGGAAATGCAACGGTCTTCGCACCATGAAGAACTGCCCACGTTTCAACCTGAATCAAGGGGCAACGATGATTTGTACAACGGCTCAATAGGTTTGTTTATGCCCAATGCTACTGACAGCCAATCGGAAGAGAACTATTTTGAGGAACAGCTAAAACGTAAGAACAAGAAAAAGAAACAACGTAAAATAGGATTCTAAATATGGATAATAACGAAGTATATGCACTCTTCGAGGGCATCAAGAATGACCTCAAGAACATCAACGGGAAGTTGGAGAACGCTCCCAAAGTAACAAATGACCACTCAGGCGGACAGCCTCCGGTGGTGGATTTGACAGCCGTAAAGGACCTGTTTGATAGTTCATCAAAGGAGCATCATGCTCAAACCAAAGCCATGCTGACTAAGTTCGGAGAGGCGGAGGTTTACGCATCGAACAGGATTCTGAGTTTGTTACGGAATTTGAAGGAATCGTTTGCCCAAAGTTCAAATGAACGGAAGAACGAGCCACAGGAGCATATCCACCGACATAGTTTCGACATCCGGTCAAGCAAGGTGTTTTCTCTTTTGGTCGGCATGGGTATCATTTGCACTCTTTCTATCTGGGGTAACATCGAGTTTTGGAAATCCAAGCGTCAGTATGCGGACGATGCGTTGAAGTTCCGCGTCATCCGCTCATGGGGAGGCTGCAATGCCAATCATATTCTTTGGCTGAATGACGTGTTCGACATCCACCGCAACGAGGAAGCCATCGAATGGCTACGGCAAGAGGCTGACGGCTACGACAAAGGGTTAAAGAACTTGTCGGACAGCCTGATGCAGGAGAAGTTGAAAGTGACACAAATGACGAATAACAATAACAAAAACTAACGTGAATGGCATCGGTAAAAGTGAAATTCCGTCCTTCTGCCACAGGCGGCAGGGAGGGCAGCATATACTATCAAGTGATACACAATCGCGCGGTCCGCCAGATTACGGCAGACCTGCATGTACATGAAAATGAGTGGAACGCCGGAACATCGTCCGTAACGATTCCCTCCCAAGCTGATGCGGACAGGAAGCACCATCTTCATATTATCCAAAAACATATCAGCCGTGACGTATTGCGGTTGGAGAACATTATCCGCGACCTGACGCTCAAAGGTGTCTGTTCGGCAGATGCCATTGTGGACGGTTATCGAAAACGGACAAGCCTGCAATCGTTCTTCAATTTCATGGATTCCGTCATCGGGCAACTGAAACGCCTGAACAGGGAACGCACATCGGAAACCTATGCGTCTGCTTTGTCCAGTTTCATGCGCTTCAGACAGAACAAGGATGTACAGTTGGACGACATGGATGAGGACTTGATAATGGAATATGAGGCATGGCTGAAAACAAATGGCGCATCCTTGAATACCGTATCTTTCTATATGCGTATCCTGCGCGCCACCTACAATCGTGCCGTGGAAAAGGGGTTGACCGTACAGAAGCATCCCTTCAGGCATGTCTATACGGGAATGGACAAGACCGTGAAACGCGCCATATCCCTGAAGGACATCCGGCGCATCAAGGAACTTGACCTGACGGGAAAGCCGCATTGGGAACTGGCAAGGGATATGTTCCTCTTTTCGCTTTACACCCGTGGAATGTCGTTCATTGACATGGCTTATTTGAAGAAGTCAGACCTTAAGAACGGCATATTGAGTTACCGCAGGCACAAGACCGGACAGCAACTCCACATCAGGTGGGAAAGATGCATGGAGGAAACCGTGGCGAAATATGCCGCAGGATGTTCAGGTGATTACCTGCTCCCCATCCTGAAGCTGCCTTCCAAGAAACTACGCAGCCAATACAAAAGCACGCTGTTCCGCATCAACAAGTACCTGAAAGAGATTGCCCGTCTGTGCGGCATTGCGGCACCGCTTACCATGTACGTGAGCAGGCACTCTTGGGCAAGTATTGCCAAGAGCAAGAACATTCCCATTTCAATCATCAGCGAGGGCATGGGGCACGATTCGGAGGAAACCACACGTATCTACCTTGCATCATTGGACGGTTCGGTGATAGACAAGGCGAACTCCCTTATCCTGAAAGACTTATAATCAGAATTTGTTTGGGAACAATGACGGTACTTCTGTCGGGAGATACACTATCGGATGCAAAATTACACATTTTTGTGAAAAACGGGCAATTTGCACTCCATAAAAATGCGTCAGACAAGCATTAAAGTAGCATTGAAACGGCTGTTGTTTTACAAGTAACAAATAAATAATCTGATTATCAGGCATTATGCTCTCCCGACAGGAGATACACCTTAACCAAAGCGTATCAACGTGCCTGAAACAGCCGACATATTGGAGAACAGCATCTTGCAGGCTTCCCCCGGATTGCTGTTCACCCTGCTCAAAGACCATACGACGAGCAGGGACGATACCGTATGTAACATATTCTGGGCGACTTCCGACTATGAACACCTTGGCAAAGGGTATGGCTACCGTGACCCGATATTGCCCGAACTCATCACGGGTGACAACGGTCAGGTCATCATGCCCCGTGTTCTGAAGCACAAGGACACCCAGTCGGCGCGTGTCCGTGACATGGCGGAGGTGTTCACCCCTGCGTGGGTGTGCAACGCGCAGAACAACCTCATTGACGAGGCGTGGTTCGGCAGGAAAGACGTATTCAATACGGAATACACGTCAGAGGACGGTACACACGGTTGGAAAACGAATCCTGAAAAAATCTCTTTCCCCGAAGGAAAGACATGGAAGGATTATGTCCGTAACACACGTCTTGAAATCACCTGCGGCGAAGCACCCTATATCGTCAGCCGCTATGACGCCACTACGGGTGCGGTCATTCCGCTTGCCGACCGTATCGGACTGCTCGACCGCAAACTGCGCGTGGTCAGCGAGAACACCGAAACTTCCGGCGAATGGCTGGAAGCCGCACAGGAAGCCTACAAGAGCCTCTATGCCTACGAATGGCAGGGCGACAGCCTACTTATCGCCCGTGAATCCATGCTTGCCTCTTTTGTCGAATACTACCGTGCCAAGTTCGGAAAAGACCCGTTGGCAAAGTCTGTCAACTACATCGCCTACATCATTTCGTGGAACGTGTGGCAGATGGACGGACTGAAAGGTGTTGTGCCTGACAGTTGCCACGACAAGGTGCATACAGAAATGTCGCTTTTCGGTGAGAATACGAAAATCGTCACACCTTGCGAAGGATGCAAGACGGACAACATTTACAAGCACAACGGCACTTACTGCCTCATAAAGGACTGGTGCTCCAAAGATCCGCAGACCGGGCGTAAAGGCAAGCGCATCCGTTTTATCGACCTCCTAAAATGAATGCCCATGAAATACTTTTCTTCCCTTAAACTGAAGCTGATATACGTGTTCCGCATCAACGATGCCGCACACGAAGGTTGCCTGAAGATAGGCGAGGCTACCTGTGACGATGAGAGCGTCATCGGGCTGGCACCGAACAGCAAGCCGCTGAACGATGCGGCAAGGAAGCGCATCAACCAGTACACGCAGACCGCAGGCATACGCTACGAACTGTTGCACACCGAACTGACGCTGTACAACCGTGGCGGCTTGCGCTCGTTCAACGACAAGGAGGTGCATGCCGTGCTGGAGCGTTCCGGCGTGAAGAGGAAGGTGTTTGACAAGGAGAACAAGGCTAACGAATGGTTCATAACGACGCTTGATGTCGTGAAGCGTGCCATTGCAGCCGTCAGGAAGGGTAAGGAATCCCTTTTGCCGGGAGAGGTAACAAATGGGCGCAGCCCCATTGTATTCCGCCCCGAACAACGGGAAGCCATAGAGAAAACGGAAAAGCAGTTCAGGAAAGGCAACCAGATGCTCTGGAACGCCAAGATGCGTTTCGGCAAGACCCTCTCCGCCTTGCAGGTGGTCAGAGACATGGATTTCAAACGCACGCTCATCCTTACCCACCGCCCCGTGGTGGACAGCGGATGGTTCGAGGACTTCGGCAAGATATTCTATGACCGCAACGACTTTGCCTACGGCTCCAAGAACAACGGGGAGAGCCATGAAAGCCTTGAACGAAGGGCAAAGGCTGACGGACTGCATTATGTCTATTTCGCCTCCATGCAGGATTTGCGCGGGTCGGAACTCGTCGGCGGCAACTTCGACAAGAATAATGAGGTATTCGCTACGCCTTGGGACTTAATCATTGTTGACGAAGCGCACGAGGGAACGCAGACCGAACTCGGCAAGGCGGTGATGGAGGAACTGGTCAAGGAAGACACGAAAGTATTGCGCCTTAGCGGAACGCCGTTCAATCTGTTAGACGATTTCAAGGAGAATGAAATCTATACGTGGGACTATGTGATGGAACAGCGTGCCAAACACGACTGGGACAAGACCCATTTCGGCGACCCCAACCCTTATGCGGCGTTGCCTGCCATGAACATCTATACCTATGACCTCGGACGTTTACTGAAAGAGTTTGTCGATGAGGACGTGGCTTTCAATTTCCGCGAGTTCTTTCGTGTGGACAAGGACGGCGGCTTTATCCATGAGCGTGACGTTTCCGCTTTCCTCAACCTGCTTACCAAGGAGGACAAGGAAAGTTGTTATCCTTTCGCCAGCGAAGAATACCGCAATGTGTTTCGCCATACGCTGTGGATGGTGCCGGGTGTGAAAGAAGCAAAAGCGTTGAGTACGTTGTTGCAGAGGCATCCAGTGTTCCAGCATTTCCACATCGTAAACGTGGCGGGTGACGGCGACGAGGACGAGGAAAACCGTGGTGCACTTGAGATGGTAAATGAGGCTATCGGAAAAGACCCGGACGCGACACGCACCATCACCCTGTCCTGCGGACGCCTGACTACGGGCGTGAGCGTTCCGGCGTGGACAGCTGTGTTCATGCTCTCAGGTTCATACAACACGGCGGCATCCAGTTACATGCAGACCATCTTCCGCGTGCAGACACCTGCCACTATCAACGGACGGGTGAAGGAACAGTGCTACGTGTTTGACTTCGCGCCCGACCGCACGTTGAAAGTGCTTGCCGAGACCGCCAAGATTTCTGCCAAGGCAGGCAAGACCTCGCAGGACGACCGCAAGACGATGGGCGACTTCCTCAATTTCTGCCCGGTCATTTCCATTGAAGGCTCGCGCATGGACAAGTTCGACGTGCCGCGTATGCTGGAGCAGTTGAAGAAGGTCTATGTGGAGCGTGTGGTGCGCAACGGATTCGAGGACAACAGCCTGTACAATGACGAGCTGCTGAAACTGGATGACTTGGAATTGAAGGAGTTCGACGACCTGAAGAAAATCATCGGTCAGACCAAGGCTATGCCCAAGACCAATCAGGTGGACATTAACAACCAAGGGCTGAACAATGAGGAATACGAGGAAAAGGAGAAGCTGGGGAAAAAGCCCAAGAAGGAACTGACCGAGGAAGAGAAACGCAGGCTGGAGGAACTGAAAAAGAAGACGAAGAACCGCGAGGCGGCTATCTCCATTCTCCGCGGCATCTCCATCCGCATGCCTTTGCTCATCTACGGTGCGGAGCTGGATAACGAGGACGAGGAAATCACCATTGACAACTTTGCTGAGAAGATAGACCCTCGTTCATGGGAGGAATTCATGCCCAAAGGGGTGAGCAAGCAGAAGTTCAACGCCTTCAAGAAATACTATGACCCGGACATCTTCCGTGCGGCGGGCAAGCGCATCCGTGCGATGGCGAAAGCGGCTGATAAATTGAGTGTGGAGGAGCGCATCGGGCGCATCACGGACATCTTCAGCACGTTCCGCAATCCCGACAAGGAAACGGTGCTTACCCCGTGGCGTGTGGTGAATATGCACTTGGGCGACTGTTTGGGAGGCTATTGTTTCTATGACAAGGAATACGAAAATACCATTGACGAACCACGTTTCATTGACCACGGCAAGGTTACGGAAGAAGTGTTCATGCCTGACAGCCGTATCCTTGAAATCAATTCCAAGTCGGGCTTGTATCCGCTCTATATGGCTTACAGCATTTACCGTTCCCGGCTGAAGGACAGCACCATTTCTGCCGACACGCTTGAGGAACAGCAGGCGGTGTGGGACAAGACCGTTGCCGAAAACATTTTCGTGGTATGCAAAACGCCGATGGCGAAAAGTATTACTAAACGGACACTCATAGGTTTCCGCAAGGCTAAAGTAAACACCCGTTATTTCGAGGATTTAATCAACCAAATCAAGAACAAGCCCCAGAACTTCATTGAGAAGATGGCAAAGGGACGCTCGTTCTGGAAAGCTAATGATGATGACAATATGAAATTTAATGCGATAGTAGGTAATCCGCCGTATCAGGTTATGGATGGTGGGGCTGGTGCCAGTGCAAAACCGGTTTACCACCTATTTGTGGATATTGCCAAAAAGCTAAAAGCTAAGTACATAAGTATGATTATGCCTGCACGTTGGTATGCCGGAGGGAAAGGATTGGATGAATTTAGAGATGATATGTTAAAGGATAAATCAATATCATTACTTGTTGATTATTTTGATGCAACGGACGTATTTCCTCGAATAGATATATCTGGAGGAATATGCTATTTTCTATATGACAGGAATTGTCGAGGTAATTGTAAAGTTATCACAAGCAGGCAAGGGAAACGTAATGAACTTGTTCGTCCATTACTTGAAAAAGGTAATAATACATTCATTCGTTTTAACGAAGCAATATCAATTTTGCGAAAAGTGTCAGTTAGTGAGGATATAAACTTCTCAAACTTAGTTAGTCCTCGTAAACCTTTTGGTATAGTAACCGATGTGCAAGTTTCAAAACTACAAACAGCTAGCATGATAAGAATATATGCCTATCCAGATAATGGTTTTATTGAGCGGATTGCAGTGAAAACAAATTCAGAATGGATAGATTACTATAAGGTTTATATCTCTTATGCTTATGGAGAACGAGGTGATTTCCCTTATTTTGTAATAGGAAAACCTTTTTTAGGTGAGCCAAAAACTTGTTGTAGTGAAACATATTTAGTAATTGCTCCAAATAAACGAGAACAATACTGCATGAATGTCATCAAATACCTTAAAACAATGTTCTTACGGTTCTTTGTCTTATTAAAGAAGAATACACAGCATGCAACGAGTAAAGTATATTCGTTTGTTCCGCTCCAAAATTTCACAGAAGCAAGCGACATTGATTGGAGTAAATCTATCCCGGAGATAGACCAACAACTTTGTAAGTTTCCAATTTTAGGGTGTCCCCTTTTAGACGGGCGCCAGCAGGCACCCG
>OGIA01001626.1_pt1 | contig 13629 bp, 13 predicted proteins | sample 1571671 | NCBI WGS metagenome assembly OGIA01 (sample SAMEA2582027, study PRJEB24529) | metagenome | biome: Human gut stool | place: China | collected 2011
ATGATCCTTGCGTCGCTTCCTAACGCACACATCATGTCGGGAAAGAGTTCGGTCGATCGCTTGCAAGCACCCGCACTTACGGGCGGTTGCTCGTGCACGACGCGAAGAGCCTGCGGATCGATCGCGCCCGCTGCTACGGCTTCTTCCAAGGCGCAGGTGGAAAGGATTGCAACTTCGGTTTGACCCGAGAGTACCATCGTAGCGGCGTCGGGAACGTTCCACTCGGTGAAGAGCGCTTCGGAGAAAAAGTGCTCGGGGTCGAACCCCGCTCGTGCGATTTCGTTCATCGGGACGAGCCAGCCCTCAAAGGCGGCGGGACTCGTGGTGGCGACGCTGCGCCCCTTGAGGTCCTCGAGTGTTCGGATCGGACTGTTTGCAGGCACGACGAAGACGGCGCCGATCGTACGATCGACATTCGCGCTCCCGGCAACCCTTCGTGTGGCGATCTCCTCGAGGCCGAGCGCGTCAAAGCGCACCGCGTCTCCGCTCGAGAGAATCAAAAAGGTATCGGGCTTGAACTCGACGCGCTCGAGATCCGTCCCTCGCGCGAATTCGAAGGTTCTCACCTCGTACTGCGGGAGCTTCGCACGCAGTGCTTCGACAAGCGGCACGAAGCTGTACATATAAAAATCGGGCTTGAACGTATCGACCAACCCGATCGTGATGACCGGACGCTCCGGGGACGACTCGCCCCGAACGACTCCCTCGGTTTCACGGGCTGCAACCGGAGCTTGGCTCCGTGCCGGTACTGCGAGCGCAAGCCCGAGCACCACGCCGAGCGCAGCGAAGAGAGCCCACAAACAAAGCGGTGGAGTGCGTTGGGTCATGCGGGACGGTGCGAACGATAAAAGGCCGAATGCAAGGAGCGCAGGGCGGATGACTTTGACGGAGCATTTTAAGCCGTGCGTCTTGCCCGTAGGGGAGAACAAGCCCGGTGACCGCACTTGAGAGCGCCGGCGACGGCCCGACCGTCTGCGATTACGTCGGCACACGCAGAAAGTTCGGAGAGCGACGCCTTCGAGCTCGCACCCAAGCGTTCCGAGAAAGAGCGTGATCTACCCCCGCATGAATGCGGGGGCTTCCTGATTCAACGCCGACATGCCGACAAGACCGAAGTCTTGTCGGGGGGAGTCAGCTCCACAGGCATTACATCGGCCCGATCCGGGCCTAGCTTCACCGAAGACGGCTTCGCCTTCTTCGTGCGAAGAAGCTTTTTCCTCGTTTTCGGCTTGTAGAGGCCCGACAGAAGCATGTCGATCCCGCGATCACGAATGTTGATCGCGGCGGCATGGTCCGCGTTGTCTTCAAAGCCGCATCGCACACAATGGAAGACCGCCTGCAAAGGACGGTTCTTCGGATCTATGAACCCGCAAACGGGACATCGACGCGAGGTGTTCTTAGGGTCTACCTCAAGGACAAGCTTTCCGGCCTTGAGGGCCTTGTATTTCAAGTAGGTTCTAACTTTCCCCCAGCCGCTCTTCAAAATGGACTCTGCCAGGCCCGCATGCTGCGACGCGCCGTTCTTGAGCGCTCGCCCGGTTTTGTCGTCGTACTTCGGAGCAGGATGCTTGACCATGTTCTTGATCTTCAGCGCTTCGAGCACGATGAGCCGGGTGTCTTCGAGCGACACGAGCGCATGGCTCGTCTGATGAGCGAAGTCCTCCAGGACGTTGCGTTGGTACTGATAAGTTCGGCCCAGACGACGCTTCACTTTGCGGCGGTTGTTGCTCCCTTTTTGGGTCCTGGCAAGCCGGCGCTGCAGACGCTTGCGATGGCGTTCCTGACTCTCGATTTTTTGGAGCTGCTTCTTCGTAAGGCCGTAGGGGGCCTCGCGGTGGCTCGACTGCACGGGACGCGCGACGCCGCGGTCCACCCCGATCGCCTTCTTCTGCAACTCGTCCTTCGAGTATTGCATCAGACGTGCCGCGATCTCTTCTTCCGTTTCGGGAAAGCGCTCGAGATCTTTGGGTTCTTCATAACCGAAGGAGACCGACAGCCCGCGAGCCGTGAGCTTCACGAAAACCATCGCGGGCATCATGAATTCACGATGCGCCTTGAAGAGGATGCTACCGCCGGGCTTCTGTTTGGAGCCGAACTTCAGGACGAACCACCCCTTGCGCGTGTGCGGCTCGATCGTGAAATAGTTCCGAGTCAGTTGCAAAACGCGATCCGACTCCTTGATCAGATGCACCTTCGGACGGCCGGCGATCCCGGAGAGCATTCGTTTGGATGCTTGATAAAAGCGATACCCCCCGATACCGAGGATGGCCGAGGGCACCTCTCGGAGCCAGGGCATCGCCTTGAAGTCGATGAGGTGGGCGTATTTCTGATCCGGCTCCGGACGATCGACGCAACACTCCGGACGAATCGGCTGGCAGTGCCGCTTCGTCTCGTCGATCAGCTTGTAGAGGCTGTCAAAGTAGCGTTGCTCGCGCACCTTCTCGTTGTAAATGAACGACTGGGCGGCCGACCACGTCAGATAGCCGTACCTGGAGGCGTCATTCGAAAAGCGTGCGGAAAATTTGCGTCCGTTGGTCATGGGTGAAATTTTATCGAGGATATTTCGAGAGCTCGGGGGTCCCCGCATTCCTCCCCCGCATGAATGCGGGGGAATCCTGCGGGGTTCATGTTGAAGGCGAAATTCAAACGAGGATCCCTACCGACAACCGACGCGCTCGAAAAAGGTCGCCCTCCCACCGGGAAAGAAGCGGCCTTTTGCTCGAACTCAAGCGCCCCGACCGTCACGCGAATGCCGTCGCGCACGGTCACAAGGCGCCGTCGGGCGGAGGAAAACGCCCGCAGCTTACTTTTCTTCGGCCGCGTACCCGCCCGCGATGCGACCCGACGTGTAGGCGATGCCGAGACCCGTACCCGACGTATAGACGCGTCCGTAATACGGGCGATTCTGGACTTCACCGCCCGCGTAGAGCCCCTTGACGGGCGTTCCGTCGGCGCGAACGACTTGGAACTTGTCGTTCACCTTGACGCCGCCCATCGTTCCGCCCGTCTGCGGCACGACGCGCACCGCGTAGAAGGGAGCCTTGAGGAAAGGCTTCAGGTAGGTCTTGGGTTTCATGAACCATGAAGCCGTGCTCGGCACGCAAACCTGAAACCCAACCAACGAGCCCCTCGGTTAGCAGGTCCGAAAAACGCACCCCACCCCACTTCCCGGGCACGTTAGCGTAGCAGAAGGAGCCGAACATGTTCGTGTGACGTACCCTGCGGGGTTCGGTTGAATCCGGACGGGAATTTTGCAGGAAATCTCCGTTACAAACAGCTAAAATCTAAAGGAATTAGCTGACTATAACGGAGAATTCCTTCATGAAGTTCATCGATCGTTTGTTATTGCCTGCCGTTGCAGGCCATAAGCCGCCCAAGGCACTGGTGATTTTCGGACCTCGACGAGTAGGCAAAACGACACTGCTGCGCCAGGCGGACAGCTCGGTCGCGGCAACGTGGTACACGGGGGACAGCGCCCTGGACGTCCAGTCGTTGCAGGTCCCGGCCACCGATGATTTGCGAAATCTCCTGCTCCAAGGCAACGCAATCGTAATCGACGAGGCGCAACGTGTTCCCGATATTGGGATGCTCCTCAAGCGACTGGTGGACATCAACGTCACGCTCGAAGAGCCCGTCAAAATTTTTGCGACCGGTTCGTCGTCGTTTGAGTTGGCTGCCGGGGTGAAGGAGTCTGCGCTCGGACGCATCAAGACGTTACAGTTGTGGCCGCTCTCAACGCAAGAACTCGCCAATGCGAATAGTTGGGGACACGTGACGCAGAACATCCATTGGCACTTAGTTTACGGTATGTATCCGGAGATTTGTATGGATCCGGAAAGTGCCAAAGAGAATCTGATGGACCATTGCAACGCACTGCTCTACAAAGACATCTTTTCGCTCGCCGGTATTCGCCGGAGCGATAAATTCGAGAAGTTGGTGCAGTTCCTGGCGTACAACGTTGGCTCGCTAATCAGCTACGACAGTGTCAGTCATGAGGTCGGTCTCAACAAGAACACGGTTGCAGACTATATCACCCTCCTTGAGCAATGCTTTATCGTGAAGATTTGTCCCTCCTACGCGAAGAACCTTGCCAACGAACTCAAGAAAAGCAAAAAAATTTACTTCTGCGATAACGGGATTCGGAACGCCGTTTTGGGCAACTTCTCACCGATAGCCAATCGTTCGGACGCCGGTGCATTGTGGGAGAACTTCGTGTTCACGGAGCGTTTGAAGCTGCATAGCTACCGGAACGACTACGCTCAGATCTATTTTTGGAGAACGCAAAATCCTCGTCCTAGGGAGCTTGATTTCATCGAGATCGTAGACGGAAAAATGACAGCTATCGAGTGCAAACTCTCGAAAAATGAAGTTGCCAAGCCCGGGGATTCGTTTGTCAAAGCCTACCCGGACTGCGAGATCCGTACGGTGTCACCGTTGGATGTGCAGCGACTCTGGCAAATCTGACTGCTCCCCGTCCAAGCCGACGCTTGGGCGAGCCTTCCTGCTTCTGCGCAGCCGGCCGGGCACGTCCGAGCGCGAACCGACAGACCGAGCTCGTCTCGTTTGAACCCGGACGGGGAGTTTTGCAGGAATTCTCCGTTATAACCGCCCGAAATCGAAAGAAATTAGTCGGTCATAACGGAGAATTCCTGCATTAGGCTCCTCAACACGACGCCTGCAGGATTCCTCACGAAGGCGTGCTTCGTCGGCCCAACGACCTCAAGCGCCATCCCGTTCCAAGGCTCTTTCGTCACGACAAAGAGCACGCTGTCCCCCGCGAGCGGTCTCGGGCCCCCGACCGCAATGAAATTTTTCGCCGGCGTTTCCTTCCCGTCTTCGTCGTGCTCGCACCGACGCTCAAGCTGCCGAACGCGATCGCCCGGCCGCAGCGGCTCCCGACCGACCGTCTCAACAACCCGCCAAAAGAAGCCGTTCGCATCTTTCGACCAGTCAGCCGAGTCGATGAGAACGTAATATGCAAATTCGGCTTTATTTGCATTTTTCCACCTGAAATGCAATCATGATAGATGTGGTTAGCCACAATGTCTGCCGCCCGAATAAGAGTGTTGGCTTTCGAGTCGCAAAGCCTCAACGAAACGTTTTGAATATTCGGAAATATCGGAGGAAAATACTGAGTCCACATGTAGTTAAACGTTCCTACCTTAAAACTTGTGCCTTGATCCGATCGACGCTTCGACGATGCCGCAGATGTCGATGCCTTCCCGTCGCACGTCGATTTCGTCGTTGACGCAGGAAGCGACGACGCAGACGGACGTACGCTTCGAGAAGAAGTATTCGCAGGCGGCAGAAGTCTCGCACTTGAGAGCCTCCCGCGAAGCAGACTTCCTCCGGGAGGCGTCCCAAACCCTAAACATGATCCGAAACAGGCCTCGATACGGGGACCGTGTCGAACCCCGATCGGAAACCCCGTCGTTCTCCCCGCCTTTTCCCGCCCGAAAGCCCGTGTCTAAAATGGTCGAACGCGAGTCCCCCCGCGATCGCGCGGCGAGCTCGCGGACAACCGGACCAAAGGAGAAAATTCATGCAAAGACGAGAATTGCTTCGGAGCGGAAGATCCATCAATCGATCACGGTCGTATTCGACGCATCAAGACCGTCATTTCGTTGACATGCATCCTTTTCAAGGCGCCAACATGGTCCTTGATGTTTGCCGGAGAAATTCTCATGCCCTTCCCTCTCACTACGGAAGGAGCTCGCAACGTTCGTGACGCGCTCCAACGCATAGCTCGGGACAATCCTCGCATCAATGCCTTCGGCCTCGTCGTCGAAGCACCGAACGAGGCCCTGCCCGGTCCCCTGGCCGGCATGCCGGTCTCCGTCAAGGACAACATCAACGTTGCCGGCCTTCCGACGACGGCCGGTTCGATGTCGATCGACCCGCATCCCCAGGAGTCGGACGCAGAAGTAGTGCGGCGCCTGCGCGCGGCCGGTGCCGTCATCGTCGGCAAGACGACGCTCTCGGAAATGTCGGGCTTCGTGTCCACCACGCTTCCGCCCGGCTATTCGGAGCGATTCGGGCGAACCGTCAATCCCCGCCGCCCCGGTGCGAATCCCGGCGGATCGAGTTCGGGGCCCGCAGCATCCGTAGCCGCAGGCTTCGTCCCGGCGGCCATCGGCACGGAGACGAACGGCTCCGTGCTTCTGCCGGCGCTCCGACAGGGCGTAGTCGGTTTTAAGCCGACGCACGGATGGATGCCGCTCGAAGGCATTCTTCCGATCTCGCACCGCTTCGACACCGTCGGAATTCTCGCCGACTCCATCGCCACGGCGAAGGCCGTCTGGTCTGCAATCCGCGACCGCGACGACCGGACGGGAACCGATGTCGGCGTGATCCGGATCGGCAGCGCCGCCGCAGATGCGATCCATACCGACATCGAACGCATTTTCGGCGCCGTTCCCCGCCTTCGGCTACCGGATGGCGAAGGCGGCTACAAGGTGCTCACGAGCTTCGACATCCGACGGGACCTGTCCGACTGGCTTGAACGCTACGGCGGCTCCGGTCCCCGCAACTTCGACGAATTCTTCGAACGGGCCTGCCGCCGGGGGCATCCCTGGGGGCTTGACCGCCTTGCCGGTGCTTCGGTACTCGACGCCGCCTCGGAAAAGGATCTGCGCATCGCGGAAGCCATCGCGCAGCGCCGCACGCTCATAGAGCAACTTGCGAGCGCCCTGGACGAAGCCGAAATCGACGTCGTCGTCGCCGGACGCTTTTCCGGTGTCTGGGCTCTTACCGGCTACCCCGCCGTCGCGATCAACGGCATCGTGCTCGGTGCGAGACCGGGTTATGAGGTCGCACTGCTCGCGTGCGCACGCCGTCTCGAAGAGGCCGGCACGGGCGTATGGCCCGTCTTCGAGGACTGAAACCTGCCCCCCGAAGCGCTCGCCAAGGCCTACGGCATGGATCCCGCGGCGTTTGAGGCGAGCATCAGCGACTACAACGCGCTCGTGCGCTCGGGCAAAGACACCGCTTTCGGGCGGCCGCTCGAAAAAACCGCGAAGGAACTCGCGCTCGATCGCGGTCCCCGGTACGCGTCCGTCATGAGCCCGAAGCTTCACCATTGCATGGGAGGGGTCACGGTCAATGCCGCAACCGAGGTGCTCGACGTCGTGACCGACCGCCCGATCCCGGGGCTCTACGCCGCAGGCGAATGCACGGACGGCATCCACGGGGCCGTCCGTATCGGTGCGTGCGCCGTCATGGATTGACTCGTCAACGGTCGCAAGGCGGGGGCCGCCGCGGCCGCGCGGAGGGCCTGACACGTACTTTGCCGGGGGGAGCGGCCCGAAGCGCTCGGGTCGCACTCACGGGTCGCTCACGATGCACGCACGACGCACGCGCGACGGGCTCTCGGCAAACCATGAAAAAGCCCGCGGGCAGGAACGGTCGTTCGAATCGAGCGATGCTTGACGGACGTCCGTTCTCGTCCGTTCTCGGCCGTTCTCCTGGGTTCTCGTTACGGCCGCCGCTTCGGCGGGCGGTCAGAGGAAGTAGCCGAGCTCCTTGAGGCGGCACCACAGTACGTGCGACGTCACCCCGAACGCCTCGCGCAAGGCTACGGGATCCCGAACCTTGCGCACTTCCAGCATGGCCTTCACGGCGATCGCCGGAAGGAGAAGCGCGGCGGCGAAACGGTTCTCCTCCTCGTCCTCACGAGGATCGAGCCCGAGAAGGCGCAACGCCGATTCGTTCCGCGATCCCTCCGCCTCCTTGAGACAAAAGCGCCCTACCTCCCGCGCGAGCGCAAAGCGTCGCCGTTCGTCGGGAAGGCCGGCAGCCACCCGAATGCTCTTTGTCTCCGGATCGAGCGAGGCCGACCGAAGGGGCAAGCGTCGAACCTCGTCGACATCGTCGACCTCAACGACGCGTAGCCCGAGCTTTTCCGCGAAATCTTCGGGCGACACGGGAATCTGCATGTCCCAGTACGCTTCGACGAGCGTACGGGCAAGAGCGTCGGCTTGGGACACGGGTTTTTCTCCAACTCAAAAAAGGACATCGGATGCGCATCGAGGAGTAGCCGGGCGTCGGGCGGCACCAAGCAGCATCGGGCGGCGTGCACTGCAGATGCCCGACTCCGGCTCGCAAGCGTGTCAAGCGATCCGATTTTCCCGATCATGTTATGGAAATTTGTCGAAATTTCCATAACGTACTATGGCAAATTTTCTCGGAGACCCCGGACCGACCGCGACGCGAACGTTCTCGAAGCCGGCGGCAACGACAGCGGCATCGATGACGACGTCGGCTTCGGTGCGGGAACGAGCGCGTCCGTCGAACCCGGAGCCGCTCCCTATCGCGATCTTCGACCGCGCAAGCAGGAAAAGACCCGGAACCTTTCGGTAGCCGGGCCTTGCCGTTATGGCACTCCAAGATAGTCCAACGCATTCTCGGGCGTCACGACATGGATCGGACAGTCGGGGTATGCAGCTCGAAATTCCGACCCTCCATTGTCTTTTTGACGGGGATTAAGCTTGCATTCGAAAGCCTGCATATGCTGATCCCGAACTTCGATCAGGTCGATTTCTCGGCTGTATTCTGTTTCCTGTCCCGTACTTTGACGAATCTTTTTTCCTCGTATTCTCCAGAAGCACTGGCGTGTGAAAGTTCGCTCCCAATCGTGCTTCTTTAGCCGTTCCATAAAGAAAAAATTTTCCCAGAGACGATCCGCATCTTCTCGGCTACCAAAGGGAGAAAAATCGTCGATGATCGCATTGCGAAGGCCGACGTCACAGAAATAGATCTTCTTTCCCTTTTTGAGCTCGTTGTCGAGATTCTTGGAAAAAGACGGACAGCGCTTGATGATGAAGCATTTCTCGAGGATGTCGATGTATCGCTCGACGGTTTGGCTGTGCAATCGAGTTTCCCTACTGAGACTTTCGTAGGAGATTTCTTGTCCGATTCGGTAGGCAAGCAACTCCACAAGATGCTTGAGACCGGCGGGACTTCGCACATTCTGCAGGGCATACACGTCTCGGAACAACAGATCTCCGCTTAGATTGATGAGTTGCTCGACAGCGCTGTCCGGATCAGTCACTGTTGCGGGGCAAGTCCCGTAAACCAAAAAACGTTCCAGATTGGTCTGCACGTACCCGGAGCCGTATTGATTGGCTATTTCGTGCAGAGACAGCGGCCAGAGGTTTCGGTTGATAATGCGGCCGACAGCCGACTCGCGGTTCCTGCGGCACGCAGGGCCTCCTCAGCTCGCAAGCGACCCAAATCACCCGGTCATATTATGGAAATTTATCGAAATTTCCATAATGTACTATGGCAAATTTTCTCGGAGCGCCCCCCTCCCGGACCGAGCGGGACGCTTGAGTGCTCGACGCAAGCGGGAACGTCAACGCCGCCTCGACCTCCGCCCGCTACCGTCCGTCGGGCGCCGGCCGCCCGAGGCGAACGAGCAAGCAAGCGAGCGGACAGGCCGACGCTCCGAAGCCCCGACGAAACCCCGGCAGACGATGCCCGATGCCGTGCGTTCCCGCACCGCAGGCCTGACCGAATCGCAAGAGCCGCTCGAAGCGACTGAAAAGGATCGGCTCCAATTTTTTTCTCGGACCACTGGCAAAACGAAAACTTTCCTGCTAATACTCATGGCTCGGACGGATGTCATCAACATGTCTTTGCGAAATTTCCGCTCGCACCCTAACGGGTGAAGTGTTCATGGCAAGAACATCCTTCCGAGCATGAAAATCCTCAGCCCCTAGCGCCAGGCCCGATCGCGCTCGGGTTTGTTGTATCTGCGGTCCAAAAAGCAAGAACACGCTTTGCGGGACCGAACGGTGGAAATGTTCCTCTTCTCGCGCCGAACCTCGACGCCCGCACCGCGCAAAGGTCGTATCGGCGGATTCCACCTTCCCGTTGCACCTTCGGACCGTCTAAATTCGACGTCCTTCAATATGCTCACCGTTTCTCGTTTGGCCAAAGTGCTCGGCGTCACTCCCGACGTCATCCGCCACTACACCCGTGAAGGGCTCCTGCGACCGCTCGTCTCGTCCGAGAACGGCTACCGCTACTTCGACGAAACGGACGCCATCGCGCTTCTCAACGCCCGCGTCGCGCGCAGTCTCGACTTTTCGCTCAAAGCTTCGCAGGTCTTCACCGCCGGCAGCCTCAAAGCGCAGGAAGCGCTTCTTGCGGAGCGCGAAGCCGAGCTCGACCGGGAAATCGAACATCTTGTCGAGCAGAAGAAGCGCCTTCGAGAAATCCGCTCGTTTTTAAGCAAAACCGAACTCTGCCGACGCAACGTCGTCGAAGACGTACGACGCCCGGCCATCCACAGTCTCTACACGGTGAGCGGTATGCGGGGGGACGAACCCGCCGACCGTACGGCTTTCGAACGGATCGCCGAGTGGACCGAACATCTGCCCTACACGCACATCTCCCTGAGTCTTCCGGCGCGCGAGCTCAACGATCCCGACTTTCACGGCCTTTACGGCGTTCGGCTTGGGATTGGCGTCACCGACGCGTGGCTGCGCGTATTGAGACTCGACACGACGCCACCCGTTGAAACGGTCCCTGCCGGGCGATTTCTCATCTACTACGGCATTACGGACGACTTTTTTGCGCTGACGCCCGATTCCGTACGACCGCTCCTTGAGAAGGCCGCCGCGCTCGGCGTGAGGTTCTTGAACGACACGACGGGGCGCCTCCTGGCCATCGAAGAAACAAAGGAAGGTCCGCGCTACCACTACCTCATCCGCGTTCGCATCGGTGACTGAGCTCGGCAGTCTCGTTCTGCTCGTCGCCGAGTGGTCCGACTCGCGACCGTGCTCTTTTTCGCCGGAATGCTTTCACGTCGCCCGTCCCCGGAGCTCCTCCGCTCCCCTCTTCTCTTCATCTCGCTTCTTCCCGGCTCCTCCGCGCTCTTGACCCGTGTGCCGCACACGGGTTTATCGTTTTTCTCGATCACCGACGACCGCCGACCCATGGGAACGTCCCCAAAAGGAACCCCGGCGACCTTCCGTCTTCGCTTCCCGCCACACGGATCGTGTTCCACTCAAGGAGAAAGACCATGTTTTCACGTTTGCACAGGCGAACTCTGCTCGCGGGCGCTCTTTTCGGAGCAGGCTTTGGCGCGGCTCTTCCTCTCGTTGTTCGAGCCGCCGAGAGCAGTTCCCTCGACGGCTACGGCTACGACGTCATCGTGCTCGGTTCGGGTGCGGGAGGCTTCACGGCGGCCGTTCGGTCGGCCGAATCGGGGGCCAGAACACTCCTTCTGGAGGCCGCTCCCTGGTTGGGCGGTGCGTCGCGGATTGCTACGGGCATTTTCGGCTGCGCGGGTCATCCCATCCAGAAAGCCCACGGTCACACGACGACGGCCGACGACCTCTACGCGCTCTACCTTTCGGAAGCGTCCGCAACACATACCCGAGCCGAACAAACCGTTGCAAAGATGCTCGCTTACGGCGCGGTCGACGCGGCCGATTGGCTTGCGTCTCTCGGCGTACGGTGGTCGCAGAAAACTTCGCAGCCTTTCTTCCTGCACGTCGAAGAGGGTCATCGCCTCGGAGAACTCCTCATCGACGCGCTTGAGCGTAAGGCCCGTGCGGAAAACGTCACGATTCTCACGCGCACCCGTGCCACCCGACTTTTGACGGAAAACGGACGCGTCGTCGGCGTTGAAGCCGACACCCGATCGGGTCCGCGCACCTTCCGGGCAAAGGCGGTCGTTCTCGCAACGGGCGGTTTCGAAGCTGCTCCCGATTGGATTCGAAAGTACGTCGGCCACGGTTGGGAACGGGCGGGTGTCTACTGCACGCCCTACAACCGCGGCGACGGCCAACGCATGGCCGAAGCGATCGGTGTTCCGCTTGACGACATGGCTGTCATGAAAGCCAATCCCACCATCCACGTTTCGGCAGGCAACCGCTACAACCTCATTTCCACGGTTCAGGCAGGCGCCATAGCCGTCAATCGCAAGGGCGAGCGCCTGATCAACGAAACGGGCGGTTATTGGGAGTCGCACCGCATTCAGGCCGAACCCGAGCATGCCCTGAATGCGGTGCGACTCCTGTGGCTTGTCTTCGGGGATCCCGTCTTCAAGGCGGACACGCGACTTCAACCGCTCCTCAAGGCGGGAAGCGTCGTGCGAGCTGAAACCGCGGCAGAACTCGAAGCGAAAACCGGCATCAACGCACGTACGCTTGAAGCGACCGTGCGCGCGTACGAGCAATCCGTGCGAGACAAAATGCCCGACCCCTTCGGGCGCAAGGTCCGCAAACCCGCATTTGGGGGCGCGTACTACGCCGCTCGGATCGAACCCATGATTCAGGGCACTTTCGGCGGCGTTCGCACGGCTCCCGACACGCGGGTACTCCGCGCGAACGGTACGCCCGTTCCCGGACTCTACGCCACGGGTGAATGTGCCGCAAACGGTCTGCGCGGCGTAAACCCTCAGACCGCCAATGTGGTTTTCGGTTCGGAAGCGGGACGAAACGCCGCCCGATTTGCTCTTCGTTCGTGAGGGAGGTTTTTCACATGTTGCTTTCTCGTCAACTCATAACCGCAGCGCTTCTTCTCTTCGCTCTCGGTGCCGAAGCGACCTCCCCGGCCGTCGTCCCCGAACCCGTTGCCTCCGGGGCGAACGCTTCCGCCGCGCCGACTTCCGAATTCGCCCGACGTCATGCCGCGTTCGGACTCAAGGCACCCTACGAGAACGCCTCCTGTCTCGGCTGCCACGGCTCCTACGAAGCGCTCGCCGAGAAGACCGCGACGCTCGAACCGAACCCGCACCGCAATCACATGGGGCACGTCCAGTGCGAGTCCTGTCACGCCATGGAAAGCGAGCCTCGCCTTATGTGCAACGACTGCCACAGTTTTCCCGCGCTTGACGAAGCTCTGCGAAAAACGGCGACCCCGTAAATAGCGCATCCCGCTTGCGCGGACGATCGTTGCAGGAACCCCGGCGTCTTACGGGCGCCGGGGTTCGATCAGTCTTCACCTAGCCATTGATTCTTCTCCCCTAGGAGGAGAACCGGAATAGGTCACTTTCCAATAAGCATACACACGAAATATTCGAAGAACAATTAGCCTGGAAACCTTATCTTTTTATCTTAGATTAAGTGACTTGGCGTTCCGGCAGGGCGCATAAAAACACTGCGTTTCGCCTCGACAATTTTGTTTGCCTGCTCGCGCAAAACGGCCATCAACCACAACCTCGCCTGCGAGTCTTTTGTGTAATCAGCTTCTGCAACCATGTTGACTCGCCCAGCTCTGCTCAAATCATATACTTGCTTAAAAGCCTTTGCATCCCCTTTCGGATAAACTGCCATCGTGGATCCGCCCTTGTGAATAATAAGGGAGAAAGCGGGCACATCGCTAGGACCATCCGCAATATAAACCATATTACGAAATTGTACGCGGCGTTCTTCTTCCGGAATTTTTGTATTCACATCAATCGTTCCGCCCTCTTCAATTCCAACACCCTTGTTGATTTCAAAGATAGCACGCGTTTTCGTCGAATTATCCAGGCTGTAGGCTACTTCCGTGATTCGAGATTTACCCTCTTCCGACTCAATGGAATCAACAAGTTCGGCACCCCAAATCTTTCTAACATACGGGGCAATTTCCGAACCCTCGATCATCTTCTTCAACCCAGTACTAATGATGTAACAC
>OGIA01001630.1_pt1 | contig 13575 bp, 10 predicted proteins | sample 1571671 | NCBI WGS metagenome assembly OGIA01 (sample SAMEA2582027, study PRJEB24529) | metagenome | biome: Human gut stool | place: China | collected 2011
CCCAGGTACACGCCCCGGGCGAAAATGGATTGCATTTCATTTGCCGCCTGCGGGCGGCAAACTCTGCGAGGCTATTTTGACAGAGCAACGTGTCCCACCGGGGCGCATTTTTTGCGAAAGTGTTGCATATAACACAGAATTTTTGCCGGAAAGAGGCTATAATAGAACGGATAAAATAGGGAAAGAGGGGTTTTCTGATGTTCTGCACAAGAAAGGTCAATGACGATTACACCTGGGTGGGGGCCGACGGCCGCCGCCTGGCTATGTTCGAGGGCGTCTATGACGTGCCCCGGGGCATCTCCTTCAACAGCTATCTGCTGATGGACGGGAAAACGGTGCTGTTCGACACCGCCGACGCCTCCGTGTGCCGCAGCTTTCTGGAAAACGTGGCCCACGGGCTGGGAGGCCGGGCCCTGGATTACCTGGTGGTGCAGCACATGGAGCCGGACCACGCCGCCGATATCCGGGACCTGCTGACCCGGCACCCGGAGACCACCGTGGTGTGCTCCGCCGCCGCCAGGAATATGCTGGCCCAGTTCTTCGGCCCCGGGTACGAGGGCCGCATCAGCGTGGTGAAGGAGGGGGACACCCTCTGCACCGGGCGGCACACCCTGCATTTTGTGGCCGCGCCTATGGTCCACTGGCCGGAGGTGCTGATGACCTATGACGAGACGGACAAGCTCCTGCTGACGGCGGACGCCTTCGGCACCTTTGGTGCTTTGAACGGCGCGCTGTTCGCCGACGAGGTGAACTTCGACCGGGACTATCTGAACGAGGCCCGGCGATATTACACCAACATCGTGGGCAAATACGGGACCCAGGTCCAGGCGGTGCTGAAAAAGGCCGCCGGGCTGGACATTCAGATGCTGCTGCCCCTCCACGGCTTCGTGTGGCGGCAGGATCTGGGGTACATCCTGGGCAAATACGACCTGTGGAGCCGGTATGAGCCGGAGCAGCGGGGCGTGGTCATCGCCTATGCCTCCGTCTACGGCGGCACGGAGAACGCCGCCAACATCCTGGCCTGCCGCCTGCGGGAGCAGGGGGTGCAGGTGGAGATGTTCGACACCTCCGTCACCCCGGCGTCCTATATCCTGGCGGCGGCCTTCCGGTTCAGCCATGTGGTGCTGGCGGCTCCCACCTATAACGGCGGCGTGTTCGTCACCATGGAGAACCTGCTGCACGACCTGACGGCCCACGGCCTCAAGGGCCGCCGGGCGGCGTATATCGAAAACGGCTCCTGGGCCCCCACCAGCGCCCGGGGGATGCAGAAGCTGCTGGAGCCCCTGAACTGGGAGACGGCGGCGGACACCGTGACCCTCCGCTCCGCCCTGCGCCAGGGGCAGCAGGAGGACCTGGAGCGCATGGCCGCGCAGCTGGCCGAAAGCGTGAAGGCGTAATATATTGTCGAAAATCAGCAACATATGATGCAAAAACGGACACACCGCCTCGTGGAGACGGTGTGTCCGTTCCATTTATGCGTTGTCCTCTATGCCCTCAGGCGCAGCTCAGTTCTGCTGCTCCTTGATGGCAGCCTGTGCGGCGGCCAGACGGGCGATGGGCACGCGGAAGGGGGAGCAGGACACATAGTCCAGGCCCACCTTGTGGCAGAACTCCACGCTGCTGGGATCGCCGCCGTGCTCGCCGCAGATGCCCAGGTGCAGGTCGGGACGGGTCTCGCGGCCCATCTTGGCAGCCATCTTCACCAGCTTGCCAACGCCCACCTGGTCCAGCTTGGCAAAGGGATCGTTCTCATAGATCTTCTTGTCATAGTAAGCGCCCAGGAACTTGCCGGCGTCGTCGCGGCTGAAGCCGAAGGTCATCTGGGTCAGGTCGTTGGTACCGAAGGAGAAGAACTCGGCCTCGGTGGCGATCTCGTCGGCGGTCAGGGCCGCGCGGGGGATCTCGATCATGGTGCCCACCAGGTACTTCATCTCCACACCGGCGGCGGCCAGTTCCTCGTCAGCGGTCTTGACCACGACGTTCTTGACATACTTCAGCTCCTTCACCTCGCCCACCAGGGGGATCATGATCTCGGGAACCATGTTCCACTCGGGGTGACGCTTCTGCACGTTGATGGCGGCCCGAATCACGGCACGGGTCTGCATCACGGCGATCTCGGGGAAGGTCACGGCCAGACGGCAGCCGCGGTGGCCCATCATGGGGTTGAACTCGTGCAGGGAGGCGATGATGGCCTTGATCTCGGCCACGGTCTTACCCATATCCTTGGCCAGCAGCTCGATGTCGGCCTCCTCGGTGGGAACGAACTCGTGCAGGGGGGGATCCAGGAAGCGGATGGTCACGGGGCAGCCCTCCATAGCCTCATAGATGCCCTCGAAGTCGCCCTGCTGCATGGGCAGGAGCTTGGCCAGGGCCTTCTCGCGCTGCTCCACGGTGTCGGAGCAGATCATCTCACGGATGGCGGCGATGCCCTCGAAGACCATGTGCTCGGTGCGGCACAGGCCGATGCCCTGAGCGCCCAGCTCACGGGCCTTGGCGGCGTCGTGGGGGGTGTCGGCATTGGTGCGGACCTGCAGCCGGCGATACTTATCGGCCCAGGCCATGATGCGGCCGAAGTCGCCGCCCACGCTGGCGTCCACGGTGGGCATAGCGCCGTCGTAGATGCTGCCGGTGGAGCCGTCCAGGCTCAGCCAGTCGCCCTCGTGATAGGTCTTACCGGCCAGGGTGAACTGCTTGTTCTCCTCGTCCATGACGATGGCGCCGCAGCCGGAGACGCAGCACTTGCCCATGCCGCGGGCCACAACGGCGGCGTGAGAGGTCATGCCGCCGCGAACGGTCAGGATGCCCTGAGCGGCCTTCATGCCCTCGATATCCTCGGGAGAGGTTTCCAGACGGACCAGGACCACCTTCTCGCCCCGGGCAGCCCATTCCTTGGCGTCCTCAGCGGAGTAGACGATCTTGCCGCAGGCGGCGCCGGGAGAGGCGGGCAGAGCCTTGCCCACAGGGGCGGCGGCCTTCAGAGCGGCGGGGTCAAACTGGGGATGCAGCAGCGTATCCAGGTTCCGGGGGTCGATCATGGCCACGGCCTGCTGCTCGGAGATCATGCCCTCGTCCACCAGGTCGCAGGCAATCTTCAGGGCGGCGGGAGCGGTGCGCTTGCCGTTGCGGGTCTGCAGCATATACAGCTTGCCGTGCTCCACGGTGAACTCCATATCCTGCATATCGCGATAGTGATCCTCCAGGGTCTTGCACACGTCCACGAACTGGGCATAGGCCTCGGGGAACTTCTCGGCCATCTGGTCAATGGGCATGGGGGTGCGCACGCCGGCCACCACGTCCTCGCCCTGGGCGTTGGTCAGGAACTCGCCCATGAGCTTCTTCTCGCCGGTGGCGGGGTTGCGGGTAAAGGCCACGCCGGTGCCGCAGTCGTCGCCCATGTTGCCGAAGGCCATGGACTGCACGTTGACGGCGGTGCCCCAGGAATAGGGGATGTCGTTGTCACGGCGATACACGTTGGCGCGGGGGTTGTCCCAGCTGCGGAACACGGCCTTGATGGCGCCGATGAGCTGCTCCTTGGGGTCAGAGGGGAAGTCCTCGCCGATCTTGGACTTGTACTCGGCCTTGAACTGACCGGCCAGCTCCTTCAGATCCTCGGCGGTGAGCTCCACGTCCTGGGTGACGCCCTTCTTCTCCTTCATCTCGTCGATGAGCTGCTCGAAATACTTCTTGCCCACCTCCATGACTACGTCGGAGTACATCTGGATGAAGCGGCGGTAGCAGTCCCAGGCCCAGCGGGGGTTGTTGGACTTCTTAGCAATAACGTCCACCACGTCCTCATTCAGGCCCAGGTTCAGGATGGTGTCCATCATGCCGGGCATGGAGGCCCGGGCGCCGGAGCGGACGGAGACCAGCAGGGGATTCTCGTGATCGCCGAACTTCTTACCGGTGATCTTCTCCATCTTCTCGATGTATTCCATGATCTCGGCCATGATGGCGTCGTTGATCTGGCGGCCATCCTCATAATACTGGGTGCAGGCCTCGGTGGTGATGGTGAAGCCCTGGGGCACGGGCAGGCCAATGTTGGTCATCTCGGCCAGATTGGCGCCCTTACCGCCCAGCAGCTCGCGCATTTTGGCGTTGCCCTCGGTAAAGAGATAGCAATACTTCTTACTCATTTAGTTCCCTCCGTATATAAAATATAGTTACGAACATCTCATTATAGGCACATCCCCCGCCAAAAGCAAGAGGATTTTCACAAAAAGGAATCTTTTTGCCATTATGGCCGAAAATTACCGGGAATATTCTCCCGACAGGAAACTATTTTTTGTGGAAAAGCCGCGCCTGCGCCTTGCGGAGGAACCCGGGGGTGTGCTATACTTATAGAATCGGTTTGTATAACCATCACAGCGGCCATGGAAGGGAGGGCGGACCATGGGGCAGCTTCTGCCGGAAAACAGCACATTGGCCCGCCGCCTGCGCCGGGCCGCCCAGGGCGGCGCATTGCCCCATGCCATCATTTTCTCCGGCAGCGGGGACCGCATGGCCGCCGCCCGCTTCGCCGCCGCCGCCATGGAGTGCCAGGCGGAGACAGGCCGGCCCTGCCTGCAATGCCGCCAGTGCCGCAAGGTGATGGAAGACATCCACCCGGACGTGCAGACGGTGCAGGACCTCGACCACCGGGAGCTGCCGGTGGACCTGCTGCGCAGGCTGCGGCAAGACGCCTATATCCGGCCCAACGACGGGGCCGCCAAGGTGTATATCTTCCCGGACTGCGACGCCCTGAACCAGCGGGACCAGAACGTGCTGCTGAAGCTGGTGGAGGAGGGCCCGCCCTATGCGGCCTTCCTGTTCTGCGCGGAAACGGCGGCGACCCTGCTGCCCACCATCCGCTCCCGCTGCGTGGAGTGGAAGCTCCGGGGCGGGGACGAGGACGCCCGGGACGACACCGCCCGGGACCTGTGCCGGGTCTTTGCCAGCGGACAGCTGCTGCCGGTGAGCCAATACCTGGTGGGGCTGGAGAACAAGCGCCTGAAGCGGGAGCAGCTGCAGCAGCTGCTGGAGGCCGGATGGCGCGCCGCCGCCGAGGCCCTGCTGGCCGCCTATGGAAAACCGGACCCGGCGGATATCCCCGGGGCGGAGGAGCTGCGCCGGGGCCTTACCGTCCGGCAGCTCCGGGGCCTGACGGAGCTGATGAAGCGCTATTGCCTGGAGTGCCGCTATAACGTGGGCGTGGGCCATGTGCTGGGGGCCCTGTGCGCCGGGTGGGAAAAGCTGCTTTGACATACACGGAAAGGAATCGAAATATATGACAACTGTGATCAGCGTCCGCTTCCGCAGCGGATGCAAAACCTACTTCTTTGACCCCGGCGACGTGCAGGTGCAGACCGGGGACCACGTCATCGTGGAGACGGCCCAGGGCCTGGAATACGCCCAGTGTACCATGGGCAACCACCCGGTGGACGACTGCTGCGTCATCCAGCCCCTGCGGCCCATGGTCCGGGTGGCCACGGAGAACGACCACCGGACGGCGGCCCACAACCGCGCCCGGGAAAAGGAGGCCTTCGACATCTGCCAGAAGAAGATTCTCCAGCACAAGCTGGAGATGAAGCTGGTGCGGGTGGAGTGCAGCTTCGAGGGGAACAAGATTCTGTTCTTCTTCACCGCCGACGGGCGGGTGGACTTCCGGGAGCTGGTAAAGGACCTGGCGTCGGTGTTCCGGGCCCGCATCGAGCTGCGGCAGATCGGCGTCCGGGACGAGGCCAAGATGCTGGGAGGCCTGGGGATCTGCGGCCGCCCCTTCTGCTGTGCCCAGTTTCTGGATGACTTTGTGCCCGTGTCCATCAAAATGGCCAAGACCCAGAGTCTGTCCCTGAACCCTACGAAAATTTCCGGCACCTGCGGGCGGCTGATGTGCTGCCTGAAATATGAGCAGGACGCCTATGAGGACGCCCTGAAGCGCATGCCCAAAAACGACTCCTTTGTCCAGACCCCCGACGGCCCCGGCAACGTGTGCGAGGTGAACGTGCTCCGGGAGACCATGAAGGTCCGGCTGGACGAAAAGCCGGATTCCCCCCGGTGCTATCACAACTGTGAGGTGTGCGTCCTGCGCAACGGCAAAGGAAGCCGTGACGGCATCCAGGTGCCCCAGGAGCGGCCCGAGCGGTATGTGGAGGAGCGGCCCGAGGAGGAGGTCCCCATGCCGTTGGTCATCGCGGACTTTGACCCCGACGCCCCCGCCCGGGAGGAGCGTCCTCCCCGCCGCCGGAACGACCGCCGCAGAAAGGGCGGCAGCCGTCCCCAGCAGGCCGGGGAAAAGGCCCCGGAAAAGGCCGAAAAGCCCCGCCAGACGGAGAAAAAGCGTCCGGAGGCCACCAAGACTGAGGACAAGCCCCGCAGCCGCCGCCGCAAGTCCGGCGACCGGCCCCAGGAGGGCGGCAGCCGTCCCCAGGCGGCCAAGAATCCCCCCAAGCCCGCCGCCCCCAAGCCGCCCCAGAAGCCCGCAGGCGAGGCCCAGGAGGGGGCCCAGTCCCGCCGCCGTCCCCGGCACCGGGGTGGACGCCGCAGAAGCGGCGGCGGCAGCTCCCCGGCATCGGAGGGCTGAGCCGTGGGAAAGTTTGACGGCGTGCTCATCGCCAGCGATTTTGACAACACCATGGTGTATACCGAGGGGGCCCTGCGCAGCGGCGGGCCCGTCCCGGCCATACCCCGGGAAAACCGGGACGCCATCGAGTATTTTATGGCACAGGGCGGGACATTTTCCGTGGCCACCGGCCGGGCCCTGCCCTCCTTCGCCAGCGTTATGGACGGCGTGCCCATGAACGGCCCCACGGTGCTGTTCAACGGCGCGGCCATCTACGACTTCCCGGCGGGGCGGTATCTGCGCACCGCCTTTCTGCCGGAGTGCATCCGGGATCATGTGCGACAGCTGTCCCAGCTGATGCCGGGCCTGACCTATGAAATTTATCACGACGACAACTCCATCCATGTGGTGAATCCCAACGAGATCACCGCCCGCCATCTGCACCTGACCCACACCCCCTCCCAGCAGATCGCCAGCCTGGACCAGGCCCCGTCGCCTATCTCCAAGCTGCTGTTCGAGGAGGAGCCCCAGCGGCTACGGCAGCTGGAGGAGGCCATCCGGGCCCAGGACTGGAGCCGGGAATACGAGGTGGTGGCCTCCGCCGTGAACCTGCTGGAGATTACCGCCCGGGGAGCCAACAAGGGCGGCATGGTCCGCCGCCTGGCGGAGCTGCTGGGCGTGCGGCAGGAGAACGTCTGCTGCGTGGGGGACCACGCCAACGACATCCCCATGCTGGAATACGCCGGCATGGCTTTCGCCCCGGAAAACGCCATTCCGGCGGTGCACCGGGTGCCGGGGATCCACATCCTGCCGGACTGCCGGGAAAACGCCATGGCCGCCATGATCGAAATTCTGGACCGGTGCTATTCGTAAAGGAGAAATCACCATGGAAAACACCCTGACTCTGTATGTGCGCTATCTGGCCAAGCCCGGCTGCCGGGAGACCTTCCTGCGCCAGCTGACCACCCATGGCATCATCGACGCCATCCGCCGGGAGGACGGCTGCCTGCGGTATGACTATTTCCTGTCTGTCCAGAATGCCGACGAGATCCTCCTGGTGGAGCAGTGGCAGACGGAGGAGAAGCAGCAGGCCCACCTGCGGACCCCCCACATGGACCAGCTGCGCCGGCTGAAAAGCGAGTATGTGGCCGACGCCCGACTGGGCCGGGTCCGCCTGGATTGAGAGGCCCCCTATGCTGTTTGACACCCACGCCCACTATGACGACGACCAGTTCGACGGCGACCGGGAGACCCTGCTGGCCTCCCTGCCGGAGCAGGGCGTCGGCCTGGTGGTGAATCCCGGCTGCACCGTGGCGTCCTCCCGGACGGCAGTGGAGCTGGCCCGCCGCTTCCCCCATGTCTACGCTGCCGTGGGCATCCATCCGGAAAACTGCGGCGATTTCCGCCCGGAGGACCTGGACGCCATCCGCGCTCTGGCCCGGGAGGACAAGGTGGTGGCCATCGGCGAGATCGGCCTGGACTACTACTGGCCGGAAAATCCCCCCCGCCCCCTGCAGCAGCAGGTGCTGCGCAGCCAGCTGGCCCTGGCCCGGGAGCTGTCGCTGCCGGTGATCATCCACGACCGGGACGCCCACGCCGACACCATGGCCATCGTCCGGGAATTTCCCGGCCTGCGGGGGGTGTTCCACTGCTTCGCCGGGTCCGTGGAAATGGCCCGGGAGCTGGTGGATATGGGGTGGTACCTGTCCTTCAACGGAGCAGCTACCTTCAAAAACGCCCGGAAGGCCCCGGAGGTCATCCAGGCCGTACCCATGGACCGGCTGATGATCGAAACGGACGCCCCCTACCTGACCCCGGCGCCCTACCGGGGCCGCCGCAACGACTCCACCTACGTTCACCTGGTGGCGGAGAAGATTGCCCAGCTGCGGGACATGACCCCGGCAGCGGTGGAGCAGGCCACCTGGGAAAACGGAAAGCGCTTCTTCGGAATCTGATATTGAGACTGCCCAAAAAGGGCAAAGCCCTTTTGGGGAAAAAGGCTCGCACTTGATTTGCCGCCTGCGGGCGGCAAACTCTGCGAGGCTTTTCTTGAAAAACGGAAAGCTCGGTATTGCCGGGCTTTTTCTTTTGATGAAAAAGTTTCACATCAATAAATTTATATCGCAGAATCGTATAGGCATTTTGCACAAAACGTCCGAAGCCGCCGTATGAATACCCACAAAGGCCGCTGGATCAGCCTGATTTTTGTGACATAATTCACAAAGTTCTGCATAAAATGGGGCTGTGATTTTGACTGAGGCGAAAGGGCGCAGCCCGGAAAGGAGGGGAAATCCGTAAGAAATCAATCAAGGAAGCTGTGCCGGTTGACAAGATAACGTTAAGAAGCCTGTATATTGCTTTACACAAGAAAGCAGTCATGGTAAAGTGACCATAGTCCCCTTCCGGACAAAGCGGGACATCCATATGAGTAAGGAGAGAAAGCAATGGAAGAAAGAAAAGGCTTCGGGTCCAATTTTGGATTCCTCATGGCGGCCATCGGCTCAGCCGTCGGCCTGGGCAACATCTGGGGCTTCCCCAATAAGATGGGCGCCAACGGCGGCTTCACATTCCTCATCATCTATCTGATCCTGGCGGCGTGCTGCGGCTTCATCGTTATGATGGGCGAGCTGGCCCTGGGCCGCAAGACCGGCCGGGGCGCCATCGGCGCTTACAAGGTCCTGTCCAAGAGGTTCAAGTGGCTGGGCTGGCTGGGCGTTCTGTCGGCGTTCCTGATCCTGGGCTTCTACTGCGCCCTGGGCGGCTACTGCCTGAAGTATGTGACCCTGAACGTGGGCAACCTGTTCCATGCCGGCTTCGGCACCGGCACCCTGGACGGCGCCGGCGTGTTCGGCGCCCTGATGGCCAACCAGGGCGAGGCCGTGATCTACGGTCTGATCTTCGTGACCCTGACCATGATCATCGTTATGGGCGGCGTCGGCGGCGGTATCGAAAAGGTCTGCTCCGTGGGTATGCCCGCTCTGTTCGTGATGCTGGTGATCTGCATCATCCGTTCCTGCACCCTGGAGGGCGCGTCAGAGGGTCTGAAGTATATGTTCGTCCCCGGCTGGGCTCTGGCCAACGGCGTCATCAAGGAAGCGCCTGACTTCTTCTCTGTAGTATCCACAGCAGGCGGCCAGATGTTCTTCTCCCTGTCCCTGGGCATGGCGGCCATGATCACCTACGGCTCCTATCTGGATAAGAAGGAGAACCTGCAGAAAAACGCCATCATCATCGTGGTGATGGATACCCTGGTGGCCCTGATGGCCGGTCTGTGCGTGATCCCCGGCCGTTTCGCCCTGGACCCCACCGGCAAGCTGGGCGGCCCCTCCCTGCTGTTCGTCACCATGCAGAACGTGTTCGACCGCATGGGCGCTGCAGGCCCCATCTTCGGCATCCTGTTCTACCTGCTGGTGGTGTTTGCCGCCGTCTCCTCCTCCATCTCCCTGCTGGAGGCCGTTGTGGCCCACTTTGTGGATAAGGCCCGGGACGAGGGCAAGGGCGACAAGCGCAAGCTCTACTCCCTCATCGGCGCCATCGGCGCCGGCATCCTGTGCGTCATCGTCTGCCTGGACGCTCTGGGCAACGCCGGTATCTCCCCGGCCGACATTCTGGGCATGCGTGTGGATCCCTCCGACGAGGTGCCCACCTGGAGCGCCGACTGGCTGGACTTCTTTGACTGCATCGCCGAGGGCATTCTGATGCCTCTGGGCGCGCTGCTGATGAGCATTATGTACGGCTGGGAGCTCGGGCCCGAGGTAGTCCACGCCGAGGCCACCCGTGAGGGGCAGAAATTCGGAGCCTACGGCTGGTTCAGGATCTGCATCAAGTACATTACCCCCCTGGCCATGCTGCTGGTGCTGTACGGCCAGATCAAGGAGTTCTTCTTCTAAGCAATACATATTCCTGATATGAGCGCTATTTCCGATACCGGGGCAGCTGCCCCGGTATCGGAATTTTTTGCGTTCCAAGGATTTTCCATAATTCGCGCCAATCCTTTGTGAAAAAGGTAAAAAGGCGAGTTCACAATTTGTTAAAATAATGGAAAGTATCGCTAAGAACTTGACAAAACGTGCTGTTTGCGAGTAAGATGAAGGCACCAAATCTGAGGAGGTAAATCACTCTAATGGAAAAGAAAGGTACCAAGATAGCGTATTTTATTGCGCTGGCGATCGTTGTAATCGCACTGGTCATCGCGAAGGTTACCAACGATGGCAGCGGCTTCATCGCTACCGGATGGGCCCTGTTCCCCCCGGTCGTGGCCATTGCCCTGGCCCTGATCAGTAAGGAAGTGTATTCTTCCCTGTTCCTGGGCTGCCTGGCCGGCGCTCTGCTGCTGGCGAATTTCCAGCCCTGGCAGATGGTGGTGAATTTTGTCGGCGCCGGCGAGGGCGTGGGCATGATCAATGCCATCGACATCTCCATCCTGATCTTCCTGGTGATGCTGGGCATCATGGTGGACCTGATGAACAAGGCCGGCGGCTCCGCCGCCTTCGGCCGCTGGGCCTCCAAGGCCGTCACCACCCGCCGCGGCGCGCAGCTGCTGACCATGCTGCTGGGCGTGCTGATCTTCATCGACGACTATTTCAACTGCCTGACCGTGGGCGCGGTTATGCGTCCCGTCACCGAGAGCCACAAGATCTCCCGGGCAAAGCTGGCCTACATCATCGACGCCACCGTGTGCATGCTGGCCCCCGTGTCCTCCTGGGCTGCCGCCGTTGCCTCCTATGTGCCCGATGGCTTCCCCGGCTCCCGCATCAGCATGTTCCTGAGCCAGATCCCCTGGAACTATTACTGCATCCTGACCCTGATCATGGTCATCACCATCTCCGTGCTGAACATTGACTACGGCCCCATGCTGACCCATGAGTACAATGCCCAGGTGAAGGACGATCTGTTCACCACCCCCGAGCGTCCCTTCGAAGGCGCCGACGACTATGAGGAAGGCGAGAAGCACTCCTCCGTGCTGGATCTGCTGCTGCCCGTTATCGTGCTGATCGGTATGTGCATTGTCGGCCTGATCTGGACCGGCGGTGTGTTTGACCCCGAAAGCGAGAACTATCAGAACTTCGTCATGGCCTTCTCCGACGCTTCCGCCGGTCCCGGCCTGTGCCTGGGCTCCATCGTGGCCCTGGTGTTCACCTTCGTGTACTACTGGCTGCGGGGCCTGATCAAGTTTGAGAAGTCCATGGAGTCCATCCCCAACGGCTTCATCCAGATGATCTCCCCCATCCTGATCCTCTGCTTCGCCTGGACCCTGTGCGGCCTGTGCCGTGACGATGGTCTGCAGGTCGGCGAGTTCGTTCGCGGCGTCATGGCCAACACCGGCTCCCTGGCCAAGTTCCTGCCCGCCGTGATCTTTATCGTGGCCTGCTTCATCGGCTTCGCCACCGGTACCTCCTGGGGTACCATCGGCATCATGGTCCCCCTGGTCTGCGCCGTGTTTGACTGGTATGATCAGTCCACCCTGCTGTCCATCGGCCTGGCCGCCTCCTGCGCCGGTGGCGTGTGCGGCGACCACCTGTCCCCCATCTCCGACACCACCATCATGGCTTCCGCCGGTGCACACTGCTTCCATCTGAACCATGTGTCCACCCAGATCCCCTACGGCGTCACCGTGGCTGCCGTGTCCTTCGTCAGCTTCATCATCGCCGGTCTGGTGCAGAACGTTGTGGTCTGCATGATCATCGCCGTGGCTCTGATGATCGGCACCCTGCTGGTGATCCGCGCCATCGTGGCCAAGAAGCACACCGGTATCTTCCAGGAAATGGCCAACGCCGGCAAGGCTATGGCCAAGTAAGCAAGTCCCTGCTTATTCAAAAACAGGTCCGCTGCGGCGGACCTGTTTTTTTCTTTGCCGCAAGCCCTTGCGGCTGCGCCGTGCCGGGGATGCATTCGCAGGCGGTCATACCGGGTCGCATTAGAAAAAATCATGTGAATTTTGTCAAAAATTCCTTGCATTTTTGGTGAAAAAGGTATAAAATATTCGGGAAGATTTTCTGGGAGGACTGGATCAATATATGAGCAACCCCTATAAGACCCGCGAGGGCGGGGCCACCGTCACGGTGTTCGTGCCCTACGACTGCAACAACCACTGCCCCTTCTGCATCAACAAAAAGGAATACGCCGACTGCACCGGCTTCAGCCTGGACGCCATTCTGGACAGCATCCGCACCATGGACGCCATCACCCCCCGGTGCGACTTTGTGTTCACCGGCGGCGAGCCTCTGGCCAATCTGGAGGCCCTGCAGAAAATGCTGGACGCCATCCCCACCACCCACAAGGTGTATATCAACACCACCTTCCCGGTGCAGACCGGCTTCTACACGGCGGAGGAGATGCTGGACTTTACCCGCCGCAACCGGGACAAGATCACCTGCATGAACATCTCCCGCCACCTGGTGAAATATGTGGAGGAGAGTCCCGACCAGGTGCTGGGGCAGATCGCCTGTCCCACCCGCATCAACTGCGTGCTGTATAAGAAGTACCCGGCGGAGAAGCTCCCCCAGTATGTGGAGCGGTTCCTGCCCTACGGCATCCCCATCCAGTTCCGGTACGACTATACCGAGACCACGCCGGAGAACCTGTATGACCAGGACCATGACCCCATTCTGCAGGACCTGAAGCGGCTGTTCACCTATCGGGGGCTGGACGGCTGCCGCATGCGCAACGGCTTCCACTTCGAGTATAAGGGCCTGCACATGACCTATCACAAGACCCTGCCCTATTCCACCATTGAGGAAACCGGGGACGACGGCGTGACCTATGACATTCTGTACGACATTCTCATCAAGCAGAACGGCGAGATCCACTCCGACTGGACCGGCGTGAAGATGGACGTGGAGAAATACCGCCGCGTCACCTTTGAGCCCTATGACCTGCGGGTGCTGGAGGGCACCGTGGACTTCTGAGAAAAAACGTCCGGCTGAGCCGGACGTTTTTTGAGACTGTCCAAAAAGGGCGGAGCCCTTTTTGAACAAAAGGCTTGCAGTCTGCCGCGCGCATAATTTGTTTGCCGGCAGCAAACAAATTCCACACTT
>OGIA01001641.1_pt1 | contig 13455 bp, 13 predicted proteins | sample 1571671 | NCBI WGS metagenome assembly OGIA01 (sample SAMEA2582027, study PRJEB24529) | metagenome | biome: Human gut stool | place: China | collected 2011
TCTGCACCGTACCGATGCAGGCTGCGCGTTTTTGCAAAACGCTTTTTCAACACTCCATATACTGCGAAGAAATCGGGATGATGTCAATGTTACAGCCCCGGCTGCGAAACCGCTTGAAATACCGAATTTCCGTTTCGCTACCCTCGCAGATAAGATACACCACTGGGTTGCGCTTTCTGGCGTGGACAGACCTGCGGCTGATTTCTTTTATTCTGCCCATGCTGCATTCCCTCCAATGAACGGAATCGCACCGTAGCGGCCTTGCAGATACCCTTTGGAGATGTTCTCGCCTTTCCGGGGAGAGAACTCCGTCAGAGCATAAATATCGGTCTGCATGGTCTTTTCATCCTTTTCCGCAAACCAAATCTGATCGCGTCGCAGTAAGTTCAGGTCAAGAAGCCCGGTATCATGTGTGGTGAAGATGAGTTGTGCATGGTTCGTATTGATAGCGGCATCCTGCACCATCTCGATTAGATGCCGGGTCAGGAGCGGGTGCATACTGGATTCTATCTCGTCCACTACCAGAACAGAGCCGGATTCCAAAGCAGCAAGCCACATACCGATGCGAGAGAAGAACCGTTGCGTTCCAACGGATTCCTGCCCCAACGGGAGCCAGAAGCCCTTTGATGAGCCATCTTCAGTGTCGAGGGTGTGCAGTGCAGAAATGATAGGTTCCTCCTTAGAGCCAGTAATGCGGATGTCCTTGATACCGAGGTCTGCATACAGCATTTCATGCAGGATACGGCTCTTTTCAGAGCCGCCCTGCCGGATGGCAGACAATGTAGCATCCAGCCGCATTTCGGTTCCCATAAAGCCTGTCGGCTTTTCAAAGAACCACAGATACGCTTTTTCGGTCTGCGGACAATTCCACTCGTTCGAGCTGGACAGATAAAGGCGATTTTCGGCAGTTCGTCCAGCAAGCGTGAACTGCTCTTGAATATTCTCGCGGAACTGATAGCAATTGTTTTCTCTTGAAAAAATCAATGCTTCCCGGCCATTCGGCCAGTGATAGAGATATTCGGTCAAAACTTTGGACTTGTCAAACGAGAACCCATAGGCATACTTGATGCCGCCATAAAAATAGATGACTTCAAAGCTGGTCGGCTGTGTGGGCTGGTCGGTGAAAGCAAATGGCTCCTGCGGAAGGGACTCGCCTTTCAGCAGCTTGGCATATCGGCCACAGACCATTTCCCGCATGAGCAGGAGGGCATGGAGAACATTGCTCTTTCCGGCTGCATTTGCACCGTACAGTGCCAGCACAGGCACAAGCTGTTTCTTCTCGTCCGGCGAAATCAGGCAATCGGACAGACTTTTATCCGTAGATGCTTTCAAGCTGATAATAGCCGTGTCCTTGATGGAGCGGTGGTTAGTGACTGAAAATTGAAGCAGCATCGCGATTCCTCCCAGATGATTTTCTGAATCTAGTGTACTCTATTCTGGGCGGAAAGTCAAATTTTGATTTTGGAATTTGCAAATATTCTGCAAAAATCAAGAATAAAATCTAAAATATCGGCTTTTGATGCCGTTCGGATGCTATCGGAGATCATTCTGCATACACGATTTCCCTCAACACCATTTCCTCCGCCTGTGCTTTCAGCCCGTTCATGTGCGCCACCCAAGAGAGCTGTGCGCGCTCTTTGTCCGGCGCGGGGTACTTGTCTAACAGAGTGGTCATCGTGCGTTCCAGCCACTCGCAGGCCGTTTTCTGGACATCCTGCAAATGTGGCCAGAGCGTACCGTTCAGCAGCATCTGGTTGTACAGCACAGGGCGCTGATTCTTGAGATAGACCAGCCGCATCCGGCCATATTTGCCCAGCGGTTCGGAATCATCGGTCTGCGACAGGGTGAGCAGTGGCAGCTGATACTCCCCGACCTGTGCATAATGAATCTCGGTGCGGACGGTATTCGTGTTCTTCATGGAAATTCTCCTTTGCATTTTCAACAGGTGTTGCGTTCTTCGTGGAAAACGGCGTTCACTTCTTCCGGCTCTGTGCGGTCAGCCAGTTGCCCTGCGCCTGATAGTAGTGCTCCATCGTGGTGGGGGCGTTCAGGATGGTGGTGCGCAGATAGGCCATGATGTTCTTGATGGGCTGGGTCGTGTTGGACATCACATCGAAGATGTACTCAACGTGCTGGCTGGTCAGCTTGTCCAGCCGCAGCCGGATGGCTTTGGTGGTCTGCGGCTGCTTGCCGATATACTGGGTCTGCCGTGGACAACAGTACATCTCCACAATGTTGTCCAACAACTCCTCCAGCTTGTCGGGGTCGTACCGCTGGGCAAGGGTGTCGATCTCTAGCCGTTCCCGAAACTCCTCCCGCACCTGTGCTTCCATCTGGTCAAAATCTGCGGATTCATCCGTCAGCCCTGATAGATTAGTACTTTGTCTTTTAGTATTTTGTTTATTAGTATTTTGTTGCGTTGCCTTTTCCAAATTGGGCTCAGCCAAATTTGGAAAATCCAAAAATGGTGAAGGATGCGGACGGGTCCGACTGCTCACCTTCCTTGCCGGGAACGGCAGAAGCGTCCTCGACAGGCGATTCATAGACCTGATAATCGTAGTCGATGATCTGCCCTTTGGCATTGCGGACTTTCTGATGGCGGACATCTAAGCAAACAAGACTGCCTCACACAAAATCTTGTGGAGCAGTCCCGTTCGTTTATGATAATCAATGGACCTTGTAGAATACCCGATTTCCAGCCTTTCGTGCAGCCAACAGTCCCATTTCATGGAATTTCATTGCAAATGTTCGAATGGTGGCATACGCAGCGTTGCAGAAGCAGGACAAAAAGGCGTTACATCCGTATAGCCTGAGATTAAAGCATTTTTCTCAACACGTTCGCAGGCTTTGGAATAAACCCCCTTGCTTTCGGCAATATAGCGAGAAAACGGCGTGAACAGCGCCGCAGGATAAGGTGGCTGCTGCGGCAACTGTATGATGGAGACCTTTTTTGATAGATTGAAAAAACAAAATATTCTGTGATTTTGAGAAAGATTATCCTTCCTTTGAAGTGTTCTCCGAAGTGATTGCTGATGATATCGACTATTCTAATGCAGAATCCAAGCGAAAACAAAATGGATGCCTCCCGTAAAATTCAGGGAAGCATCCATGATGAAAAGTTAATGATTCAATTTTGAACCGGTGTCCGGAAAACTGGGGACAGATCATTTATTTTACAACAGCAATGGCCTCAATCTCGATCGTCATTCCCCCATTGAATTTGCCCACCTGCATCGTGCTTCTTGCCGGCGGATCCTCCGGAAAATACTGCCGGTAGGTTTCATTAAACAAAGCGAACTGATCAATATCTGCCACAAAGACTAAGGTCTTAAAAACATGATCCATATCAGATCCGGCTTCCTCCAGAATTGCTTTCATGTTCTTCATAATCTGATGTGTCTGAGAAACAATATCATCGGGAGCTGCCAGTTTCCCTGTTTCCGGATCCACACCTGTTATACCTGCTGTATAAATGAGATCTCCGATTCGAAATGCTTGGGAATACCAGCCGCCGGGCTGTGCAGCTTGGACGTTGAGATTTTTTTCATTTCCATAAGATTATCTCCTGTTCTTTGAGAAAAGGCTGCTGTACAAGCGTGCAGCAGCCTTTAAGATCTTTTGTAAATTAGTTTCCGTCAGCTGCGGTTCTGTTTTTCTTATCGAAGAAATAGTAGGCAGGCAGACCGGTAACAAGTGCAACGCCACTGGCAATCAAGGCTGCAGTAGGTGCCCACATGAACGTGGAAACCAGAAGGATGCCGTTTGCAAAAATTGCAATAACCGTCATAATTTTCCACGCCGGGCATTTCCAGCCGGGGTTATAGTCAGCCTTTTTGCGGTGAACAAACATGGTGCAGAACACCAGCATGTTTTTCACCAGACAAATAAATGTGAAATAGCCCAGAAGATCGTTGATGCCGGAAACGCAAACCAGAATGATTGCGTAAATAGCCTGAGCCATCAGTGCAAAGGAAGGCGTATTGTATTTGGGATGTACTTCCGCAAAACGGCTGTACCATAATCCGTCCTTTGCCATTGCGTACTCCAGACGAGGCTGGTACATCGTTGCACCGGAAACCGATCCCGTAATTACAACGATTGCCATCAGCGCGGTGATGATGCCTGCAGTGGAACCGATTACAGGGATTTTTGAGAATGCAAGCGCAATAGGAGCATCGGAGGCCGCAAGCTCTCCCAGAGGGATCAGGCCTGCTGCAATGGTAGAAAGACCGGCGTACAGAAGAATGACAATTGCAATGCAGTAGATCATTACCTTTGGCATGGTCTTGTCGGGATCTTTTACTTCGCCTGCCATATAGCAAGCGCCTATTGCGCCATCGTAAGACCATGTGGTTGCAGATACGCCGGCGAGCAAGGCGGCAATTCCTACAGGAGCGCCTGCAGCAGCGGGCACAGAAATCAACTCAGTGTTCATGTAGAACAGGCCAACGCCAACCAGCAGGAAGAAGGGCAGCAGCTTCAGACTGGTAATAAAAGCCTGAAACCGTGCGCCGGCTTCTACGGAGCGATAATGCAGCGTGGTGAAACCAATAATCAGCAGGATTGCTACGACTTTAATGCCGATTCCTGTCAGTGCAGGAATGAAGAAAGCAAGATAGCTGGCGATTGCCAAGGACATGACAGAGCAGGTTGAAGGATCGGTTGCCCAGAAGGCCAGCCAGCCGTTCAGGAAGGCCACAGGACGCCAGCCTGCTTCTTTCAGCCATGTATATTGACCGCCATCTTCCGGATATGCTGATGCAAGCTCCGCATAGAGAAGATTCTGGGGGATCATGATCAGACCACCGATAACAAAGCTGGCAATCATCATCAACGCAGAACCGGATGCACCAGCCACTTCCGCCAGCGACGAGAAAATACCGGAACCAACCGTTGTGCCGACAGCCACTGCCAAGGCGGCGCCAAGCCCCAGCTTCCGCTTCAGCTTTCCCTGTTCGTGAATCGTTTCATTCCTTGTTTCCATAGGGTTTCTCCTTTCATTTACTCTGCTTTTGCAGCCGTTACATTTTTATTGAGCGGTGTAGCCGCCATCGACCATCAGATGGGTTCCGGTAATAAAAGAAGATTCCTCGCTTGCAAAGAATGCCACAGCGTAAGCCATATCGATGGGCTGACCGAGGCGTTTCAGGGGATAGCTGGAAATCAGACGGGCAACCTCCGCCTCATAATTGCCGGTTCGGGACATATCCTTGATAAATGCGGGTGTTTCCGTGCCGGAGGGGCAGACCACGTTGACGCGGATACCGAAGGGAGCCAGCTCCAAAGCCAGGCTCTTTGCAAATTGAATGATCCCACCCTTGGAGGTATTGTATGCGAGGCTCTCCACGCAGCCAACCACGCCCAGTTCACTGCCGGTGCAGATAATGGAGCCGTGGCTGCTCTTTTTCATAAGAGGCAGGGCATATTTTGCACACAGGAAATACCCCTTCAGGTTGACTCTCATTACGCGATCCCAGTCTTCTTCAGTGGTATCCCAAAGCGTTTTGCTCAGAGAGTAGGCGGCATTGTTGTACAGCACATCGACCACGCCATACTTTTCCTCTATTGCCTGAAACATCGCCTGCACCTGCGCGGAATCGCTGACATCTGCTTTGTAGAACCAAGCGCGTTCTCCAAGCTCAGCTTCTAAGGCGCTGCCCCGTTCCTCGTTGAGATCAACAATGACCACTTTGGCGCCGCGCTCGATAAAGAGCCGTACCGTTGCTTCGCCGATGCCGCTGGCACCACCAGTGATTACTGCTACGTAATTGTTCAGGTTCATAATCTTTTTCTCCTTGTTATTAAATTTTGGGTAATACGTCTTAATCGTGCTTTAATTATATAGTGTTTTTTTTGCGTTGTCAATAGTAAAATGTTCTGGAGGATTAGTTTTTTTTTTTTTGGAAAGATATTTAATCCTACAGCGAATACTCAGCCGCAAGGATGCTCGGCAATATAGCACAGTGTGGTGTGTGCAGTTTGTTTGGCGGCCAGAGTGCATCGTCACCTAAAAATATGCGATGCCGCCCATGGGGTGGAGCGGCTCCACCGATCAGACAATATCTTGGAAAACAAATTATATTACCGAATTTACACTTGCAAAATCGCGAAATATCGAGTATACTGGTTAAGTAATCTATTAATAAACAGTTGGAGAGCCGTGTTTTATGAAAAGAGCTACATCCAAGGATGTCGCCAAGCTTGCAGGCGTATCCCAAACAACCGTTTCCTTTGTAATGAACAATACCCCCAATGTGTCTTTATCCGAAGAGACCCGAAAAAAAGTGCTGGACGCAGCAAATCAACTTCAGTATATTCCAAATTCCTTTGCCAGAGGGCTTAAAACCAGCCAATCCAAGCTGTTGGGTGTATTTCTTCCAACGATGGACAATCCTTATTACCCCATGCTGATGCAGTATATCGAAAAATACACTGCCCGTCTTGGATACAGCGTGATCCTATGCTGTACTTACCGCAATCCGGAACGTGAAAAGGCCTATCTGGACTTGTGTGAGGAAAAGCACATGGATGGTGTCATCTATCTGTTTACCCCCAATTGGATGAAACGTGTTGTCCAGCTTTCGCATACCATCCCGGTAGTTCTACTAAGTGAGAAATCGGACGATATTCCGTTAAACACAATCAGCCTGAATGGGTTTCGATGTGGGTATCTGGCGGCAAAGTATCTTTTGGATCTGGGACACAAGAGTATCGCTTTCCTGATGAGCTCTGTTTCTTCGGTCTCCCTGACCCGTACGAAACGTCTGGAGGGTATCAGAAGTGCCATTCGCGATGCGGGTCTGCCGCCGGAAACGCTTCAGGTTTTTACTGCTCCGTTGGGCGATTCCGGGCAGTCCGAAGCGGAAGCCGGATATTCCATAATGGAGCAGCTGCTGAAACGTAAGGATATTACAGCTGTTATCGGCGTAAACGACCTTGTAGCATTCGGCGCGCTTTCCTGCGTCCTGAACAGTGAGGATAAGCGTGTCCCTCAGGACGTTTCGATCTGCGGCTTTGATAATATCTACCTGACTACTATGACTCGTCCCAAAATCACTACAGTATCTTATTGTACCGAGGCACTTTGTGAACTGGCTGTTGATATGGTGCTGAAGGCAACGGGTGATTCGGACGTTCTCAAACTTGCTAGCGAGCCGCAGCTGATTGTTCGGGAATCTACCGGCCCCGCGCCCGGTACGTCCGGCCAGTGCGTTTCCTCGTAAAAGAAAAGATACAAACAAAATGGGTGAACCACAGGCTTCACGGCTGTGGTTCACCCATTTTTCTTATGACAAAACTGCGCAGGCTCTGCCGGAGCGGCGCTTAAGGCGTCAGACGGGAATTGTGTGACAGTTGCTTATCCCTTTTCCTTTTGGGAATCCCATTCAGGACGTATCATCCGACCATAGCCGGGCTTCTGCTTGATAACACCATCGCGATAAACCGCATTGCCCCGAACCCATGTGGAGACGATTCGGCAGTGAAAAGTCCTGCCCTCGTGCGCGAATTTATCGAGCTTACTGGCAGAAAAGCTGTTCTTGCGGGAATAGGTCCAATTCGTGTCCATATCAACCAAATAAAAGTCCGCATCGGCCCCCACAGCCAGAATACCTTTTCGAGGATACAACCCAAATCTTTTTGCTGCATTTGTTGATGTAAATGCAGCAAAGCGCTGCAGCGGCATCTTTCTGTTGCGGACACCTTCCTCCAGAATCAAAGGAATGGCAACATCAATTTCGGGCGCACCGCAGGCAGCCTTCCGCAAATCTCCATCCGGTGGGAGCTTGTCCGATAGCAGGTAGGGTGCGTGATCTGTTCCGAGGTAGTCGATGGTTCCGTCCAGTACATATTTCCACAGGCGTTCCATCCTGTCTCGACTTCTCAGAGGCGGATTGATCATAGCGAATGTTCCCAGATAAGCCTGATCCTGATAATTCAGAGTTAGATAGTGAGCACAGGTTTCCACAGTCACATCTACGCCCATTCGGCGCGCAGAGGCGATTCGCTCAGCACCTTCCGGAATGGACATGTGGCAGATATGCAGCTTGCATCCTGTCTTTTCTGCATAAAGCAGTAAGGTATTGATTGCGGTCAGCTCCGCAATCCAGGGACGGCTTGCATCGTGAACTGCCAGAGACCAAGGCTCCTCCTTGTGCTCATTTGAAAAACCGTTGACCAGTGTCCGGTCTTCAGCGTGAGCCCCAAAAATACCATGGAAGGATGCGACTTTTTCCATCTCCTTCAGCTGGCTATACTCATCAGAAAAGGGGTAGTTGGAACCGGCGTAAACCGTAAATGCCTTGAAACCTACACATCCTTGCTTGTGCAGCGGAACAAACTGCTCTATATTTTTCGGCGTTGCGGCACCCCAGAATGCATAATCGATCAACGCCTTTCGTTCAGCCCTTTCCTGTTTTAGCGCAAATGCCTCCAAATCAAGTACAGGGTGTTCGGGGGTGTTAGGCATATCCAATATCGTCGTAAACCCGCCTGAGGCAGCGGCCTGGGTTCCGTGTTCCAGATCCTCCCGCGCCTCTGCTCCGGGCTCAAAAAAATGCGGATGAGTATCGATTGCTCCCGGAAGCAGCAGCATCCCTTTGGCGTCCAGCGACTGTGCCGCCTCATAAACCGGAGCATCGGAGCCCATGGCTGCAATTTTTCCGTCAGAAACACAGATATATCCCAGAAAGACCTCTTCCTCTGTCACAATTTTTGCATTGTAAATGACAAGATCATATTTCATACCTGGATACCTCACAGTTCATCATTCTGCATCATGCGGTGCAGTCTGGATTCGGGGATTTTAGAAAAAGGGAGTTCTGCTGCTTTGCAGACTCGTTCCACTGCCGCCTGTGCATCCCGAACGACCTGCTTTTCGTCTACGGTAAGGACTTGGAAGTTCTCAATAAGGATATTACCGTCTACCATTACCAGCTCCACTTCACTTCCCTTGGCAGCATAAACCAAATTGGGAACTACATTGCGTACCGGGTGGAGAATGATGGGTGACAGACACGGCTGAGTCATATCGATCATCAGAAGGTCTGCTTTTTTTCCGACATCAATGGAACCGATTTCGTTTCCAAGACCAATCGCCTTTGCTGCTTCAATGGTCGCCATTCTCAAAACCTTCCCTGCCGGGAACACCGAGGGATCTTTGAACTTACACTTATTCAGTATGGCCGTAAACTTCATTTCATTGAACATATTATTGCAATTGTTTCCGGGGGCTTGATCAGAACCAAGTGCCAATCTGTCACTGACCTCCAAAAATTCTGCAGCCGGTGGAATAATGCCATCAATAATTGCAATGCTCCCACTGCATAAAATCATTCCTGCTCCCTTGGATGCAAGCAGCTGAGTTTCCTCTTTGGTTGCCTCTGTCAGATGGACTGCCATTAATCTGTGATTCAGATATCCGATTTCGTCCAGGAAAGGGATCGAACGCTTTCCGTAACGCTTCATCATTTGGTTGATCTCTCTATCACCCTGAGAAACATGCATGTGGATACCGGTATCCAGCCTGAATGCAGCCTCTTGTATCTCCAAAAGCAGTTCCTTGCTGCACATATCGGGGCCTTGCGGTCCCAGCATACAGGTGATCCGGCCGTTTTCACGGTCGTTCCATTTCTGGATCAGATCCAGATTTCTGAGAAATTTTCGGTTGCCCTGAGCCGGGTCAAAGGTGTACAGCTCACCCACAGCCGTCTTATTTTCCTCTGGCAGCTCACTGATAAGCTCGGCAACTCTGGCTCGTGTTCCAACCTTGACATGGTTTTGGACGATCTGCGTCATAGGAGTATCAAAATCGCAGAAGGTTGTAGTGCCCGCCTTGAGTGCCTCTACAATATTCATCAAGGAACCTTTGCATACTGCATCAACATCCTTCCGCAATTCCTGTTCAAACGGCCAAAGCCCATGCTGCATCCAGTTGTTCAGATCCTGAGACACACCGCGAACCAAGCCATCTCCCGTATGGATATGCGCATCGATGAGGCCGGGCATCACCACTTTTCCGGATGCGTCAATCACCCGATGCGCCGACCAATCCTGAAGAACCTCTTTCGTAGCACCGACAGCGCTGATCCGGTTTCCGGTTACAGCCACAGCGCCATCTTCTAAAATACCTACGCCGTTTCCACGCATAGTGATCAGAATCGCATGGATAAACAAATAGTCTGCTGTCATGGTTTCTGTCCCTTTCTGTTTTCAGTTCTCTCGGTTGGCCGCGATAAACAGAGCGTTTGTCAATATCTGTGTGCCAATGACCAGATCATCACGGGTTGTATACTCCTCAGGGCAATGGCTGAGCCCGCCATTTGAGCTTCGCAAAAACAGCATCCCCATCGGCATAATTCTCGACATATTCATAGAGTCATGTGCGGGGAAGCTGATCATTCGGTCTTTCTCAAATCCGGTTCCGACGGCTGCTTCTTCCAAAATATGGATCAGTTCCGGTGCGCAGTGCGCCGGTCTCAGGTCGCAGGTTGTTTCCACAGTCCAAGATAGACCCCGTTTTGCGCATTCCTGCTTCGTGACCTCAATCAGATCCGTATAGAGCTTTTCCCACTTCATGTCCTCCGTTTCACGGAAATCCACGGAAATCGTCACGTCCTCCGGGATAATATTGTGTTCACAAGGTAACACGGAAATATATCCAACCGTACCTCTAGTGTCTTTGCTGCATTCCTTTGCCAGATTTTCCACAGCGGAAATTACTGCCGCCGCTGCGGCCAAAGCGTCATGACGATCCGACATCGCCATTCCACCGGCATGCGCTGCTGTTCCATGAAAGTGGAGATAAAACTGTTTAATGCCTGCAACACAGCTGACAATGGAGAAGGGTTTGTCTGCGTCCAACAGATACCGCCCCTGCTCTATATGCATTTCCAAAAAACCACAATAGGCGTGGGGGTCTATTTTACTCTCTGTTAACCTTTCTGGATCCAACCCCATCCCGAATTCTCTCATGGCATCGCTGAGAAGCTGACCTGTCTGTCGATTGCGCAGATGAAAAGCGTAGTCGTCCGGAAGCATCCCGCATATCGCCTTGCTTCCGAATGTTCCGCCCAAAAATTGGCTGGCTTCTTCATTGATAAAGGCCACCATTTCCAAAGGCTTTTTGTGCGGAAGTCCGGATTCTTTGATGGCAACCAGCGCTTCCAATGCCCCCATTACACCAGCCAATCCATCAAAGCATCCTCCTTGAGGTACGGTATCAAAATGAGAGCCGCTCAGCACAGCCGGAGCATGTGGATCATCGCCCTCCAGCCGGGCAAATACATTTCCAACGGTATCGATCCTTGCCGTCAGGCCCGCTTCCTTTATCCACCGGATCAGGAGCATTACGGCTTCCTTATAAGGGGGTTCCCAAGCAAAACGACTGATTCCGCCTCTGGGATCACTTCCAATATGCCCTACCTCGTTCAATCGCGCCCACAACCGATCCGAATTGATGCTGACATAGTTTTCCATGTTGCTACCTCTTTTCTATTTTAATTTATTTACGTGCTCTTTCATAAAACACCGCACCACTCTTGCCTGACGGATGAAGCAACGTTTTGTCAGGCGCTGTGCCTGGAATTATGCGGTACTGCCTTAGGATTCATAAAATCAATCTCGAATCCGGCAGCATGGTTAATTTGCAATTTATACGATTTAATTATATATTAGCCGGTGAGCGGTTGTCAATAGCTGCAGTAATATTTTTTAGCAGAAGGTATTCGTACCGCAGACATAAAACCAACCACCGCGGGAAGCGCAATCGATTAAAAATTTTTCGCATATTGGCAGGGGCGGCTGTTGATATATGCTGCTCTTTTCTGTATGCCGTTCTCCATCCCGAAATACGAATTTGCGGCGGGCACTGCCGTCCGCAATGTGGTGCAGGATCTGATGACCCCGGAGGATGCCAGCCGCATGGCACAAGCCCTTTACGATGCCGCAGATCCGGTCTGCCGCTGAACCGGAGCAGAAACTGCACGAATATGGCAAAGCAAAGCCCACAGGCTGGAATTCCATCCAACCTGTGGGCTTTGTTGTACTTGCTAATTGATATAGGTTGATATCAATTAGCATCAGCTGCTTTTCCGATTCTCATTCATAATCCTTCTGGCTCGTCCGCGCGTTGTGTCCTCAAAAGTTTCATCTTCGCTGAATCGCAGCCAATAGGGATCTTCCATCAGGCAGGCATTGGTACGCTTAACAATTTCCCACGCATTGTAGTCCGGTAGGCCCATCCGTTTCAGGATTTCTTTACAGTCCATCCGATTTTTCGGAAAGATACGCTTCTTTGCCCAAACCACCACATCGACTAATGGAACTTCACGTTTGTCACCGATGAAAAGGTTCAGTGGCAGATAATACTGCGGCACACCCTCATTTGCGCAAAGAGACTGCCCATCTTCGCTCAAGTGGGCGATTTCTTTTTCATCCATCATCAATTTCAGATAGGCCATTTTATCACCCCATGGCGGCTTTCAGGTAATGTAGACGGTATTTCAGATACTGACGGATCGCAGATGCTCGTTTTTCACTCAATAGTGCAAGAATCGGCGAAATAGATTGAATGATTTCCTGATACAGCGCATCCAGATCACCCACAGGCAGCACAGGCTCATCGATCAGCTTGATCTGCTGGGCGTGATGACTGCGGAATGGCTTCGATTTATCGAACTGATAACGGAGCTTCGTATCTGTCAATTCTTCATCCGTTGCCCACGCAAGCAGACTGCCGCCATTGTCGTAAATAGGCGGAGCATAATTTTTTCCATCCCGGACGATTACATCAAAATTGTTTTCGTGGCGGTCTTCGTTGCCGATAAAGGCATCGAACGCCAACATCTGATAGAGCCACTTCTTGCCATACAATTCTGTCGCATACTGGAACAATGCTTCCGGTGAAGCGGCTCGACCGCTGGCAAGAAAATGGGCGTCAGCCAAGTCTGCAAAATGGTACAGCTGTTCATCGTCCGTTGTGAACTTGGGGCAGACGCTGACCACATCGCAGGAATAGGTCTGAATGTCGGGAAAGAGTTTGGCAGGCATCAGGGCGTATTCCACATGAGGCAGACCCAGTACCTGTGCAATCAGCGAGGCCATCACCTCAGAATACGGCTCAAACCCAGCGGTTCCGGCCTCTGTGATGGAGTTGCCCTTGACCATAACAAGCTGGTCATCCACGCGATACCAGCCCTTTGAGAGCATTCCACGGCTTGTGCGTGTTTCACGTTTTTCGACCAACTGGATTTTTGCAGGGACTTTGATTGGGCTCATGGTATCACGCTCCTTTGTTCCATTATACCATGTTTGGATGGATAGACAAGATGAATTGAGGTTTCATTCTGTATACACGACTTCCCTCACCACCACTTCCTCTGCCTGCGCTTTCAGCCCGTTCATGTGTGCTACCCAGAGAAGCTGTGCGCGCTCTTTGTCCGGCGCGGGGTACTTGTC
>OGIA01001643.1_pt1 | contig 13429 bp, 10 predicted proteins | sample 1571671 | NCBI WGS metagenome assembly OGIA01 (sample SAMEA2582027, study PRJEB24529) | metagenome | biome: Human gut stool | place: China | collected 2011
CGTTTTCATTCATAGGACGTAATTTCCTATGAATGAAAAACAGACGGATCATTCCCACCCAACAGGAATAATCCGTCTGTCTTTTTCTTTTTATTCTCCGCTTCGAAAAATCCTAGAAATCTACTTCCGTGTCATAGTAACAGCATTTCAACAGCTTTTCCATCTCCTCCTGGCTCGGCTGTCTCGGGTTTGATCCTGTACATGCATCTAAGATTGCATTGGCTGCGATCTCCGGCAGTCTCTCTAAGAACACTTCTTCCGGTACAAAGCCCTGCTCGGTCGGATAACTGTCTGCACCATAATTCTTAATACAGTGCGGAATCTTTAAGTCATCATTCATACCACGCAGATATTTGATCAGAAGTTCCACTTTCTCGTCTAATGAATCACCGCCAAGTCCCATGAAATCTGCGATCTCACCATAACGTTTCTTTGCAGTTTCATCTTTGGCGTTAAATGCGATCACTTTCGGCAGATACATTGCGTTGGCTGCACCGTGGATGATATGTGCGCCGTAATCCGCAAATGCAGCACCGGTCTTATGTGCCATGGAATGTACGATACCAAGCAGTGCATTGGAAAATGCCATACCGGCAAGACACTGTGCATTATGCATGTTATCTCTCTTTTCCATATCCCCGTTATAAGATCCTACCAGATCACGCTGGATCATCTTGATTGCATGCAGGGCAAGCGGATCTGTGAAATCACAGTTCGCTGTCGATACATATGCCTCGATTGCATGTGTCATCGCATCCATTCCGGTATGTGCTACCAGTTTCTGTGGCATTGTCTCTGCAAGTTCCGGATCAACGATTGCAACATCCGGTGTGATCTCAAAGTCAGCGATCGGATATTTGATACCTTTCTCATAATCGGTGATGATGGAAAATGCAGTTACCTCTGTTGCAGTTCCCGAAGTTGAGGAAATCGCACAGAAATGCGCTTTCTTACGAAGTTTTGGAATACCAAACACCTTGCACATATCCTCAAATGTGATATCCGGATATTCGTATTTGATCCACATAGCCTTTGCCGCATCGATCGGCGAACCTCCTCCGATCGCAACGATCCAGTCCGGACCAAACTCTTCCATCGCCTTTGCGCCCTTCATTACGGTCTCCACCGATGGATCCGGCTCAATTCCTTCAAAAAGCTGTACTTCCATGCCGGCTTCTTCCAGATACTGTTTTGCGCGGTCAAGAAAACCGAAACGTTTCATGGAACCACCGCCTACGCAGATAATCGCCTTTTTGCCTTCAAACGTCTTTAATGCTTCCAATGCCCCTTTTCCGTGATACAAATCGCGTGGTAATGTAAATCTTGCCATCTTTCCTCCAATCTGCCGCCATCAAAAGGCCGCCCCCTGACACATACACATGCCTGTATTTTTTGTGTCATTTACTGTGTGCAACTTTTATATAAGCAATGCCAATGCTTTTCTTAATATGTATGGTAACATTATATCATATCTTTCAAAAATAAGAAGCATTTTTATACATTTTTAATAATTCTTAATATTTTCTAAGCATTGTTTTTAAATCCACATTTTGGACAGATATTTCCTCCCTTATATACATAACCACAGCGGAAGCAGCAGATCGTATCATGTTTTTCTTTCGCCAGATAAGAAATATTTCGCGAATCCGGTTTTTCCTGTAAATAATGAATAAATTCATTCAATACCCCGGCATATGCCGTGAGCTGCTTATTTTCTACCGCATATGGAATTTTCGTCTTTTTCCCATTTTTCTCTGTCACATACACACCACGGTTTAAAAGTCCTGTGGATGCAGTGATCTCATCTATGGACGGAACATCAATACGGTAAGATGTCATCAGTGTGCTGTAATATAGATGTTCCGGTGTCAGGATAATCCCCTCTTTTCCACTGTTGTTTCTCGATGTGTCCACCACAAAAATCGGATATTCAAACAGACCGTTTCCTGCGGCATAGGATGCCATGGCATAATCGATAACCTCTGTTTCCTGCGGCGCTGCCTGCTTTAACAGCACTTTTCTCGCCGGGTAAAAATAATGTTTCTGGCTTTCTGTGATTCCCGCCTCTTCCAGTTCATTTTTCAGCTTATTTACAAGCTGTTCACACTCATCCGTCTTGATCTTGGAAAGACGCCTGCTTAAAAGTTCTAATGCATTATCCTTTAAATCCGGTAAATATGGTCCTTCTGCAATCTTCTGATACGCATCCATTCCCTCATCAAAGGACATGTGTGCCGGATCACCGGTAATTTCTGCGATCTCATTTTCATCCATCTGACGGATTTTATTCTCGATCTGCTCAAAATACGGCAAAACCAGCCCCGGCTCAAACTCCTTTTCTTTCAGACGCTCCTTAAGCTCTGTCAGATCATCTCTGGTGATTTTTCTCGACTGGCGGATCATATTTTTTATTTCCTGCTGTTCGGCAAGATTTTTCTGCGATTCTAACCGTTCCTGATATGGGGTTAAATCTACTCCTTCGTATTCTTTTAATTTCTCCCGAAGTGCATGGTAACGTGCCCTGTCCATATTAGGCGGCATTTTACCACCCAGCTCTGCGACTTCCCGCTCTGCCTGTGTCTGCATTTTCTGTTTCAGATTTAAAAGCAGATTCTGTTTTTTCTCCTGCGGCAGCTTTTCCTCTGCAATCTCGTCATAGACACGGCGCATCACGGCATAATTTTTATCTGCGCAGCTCTCTGCCTTTTTATTTAACGCGGCAAGCTTTCTGTCCTGTTCTTTTTCCTCTAACATATCCAGGTATTGTTTCCGCTCTTCGGGCGAAATTCTTGTTTCATGCATGAGCTGGTGTTTTAATTCGGAAAGCTGGCGCTCTGACATACGGTCTGCGACTCCAAATTTAGCCTGATAAGTCTCGCGGACTTTCTGCGCCTCCGCATTATTTACCTGTGCATATTTTTCATCGGACGATTCCCCGCTGATCTGCCCAGCTTCGTGCGGCTGCCTGCTGTCACTCTCATATCGGGAAACTTTCACATGGCGTCGTTCGGTTTCATCCTGACGTGCATCTGCATACAGCCTTTCGTTCTCATTCCGCTTCCATCCACTTTCACTCGCGCTTTCATTTCCATGCTGTTTTTCTGCGTGCCGGTTCTTGCTCTCATCCTGCTCTTCTTCATCATCTGTGACTTCGTCCTGATCTGATGCAGGCGTACTCTTTAACTTTTTACGACGCTTTTTTTCCTCCTGTATGGCAGGTTCGCAGGCTGCAATACTGCTTTCCGGGAAAAATCCCTCTTCTATCTTATTTAATAATTCCTCAAAGTCTGCATCTGAATATTCCGGCAGATCCTCGCACAGTTCCTCAAGTGGCTGCTGCTCGTCCTCGACACCCGCCGGCTTTCTGCCGTCCTCATACTCATTATAACGGCTGTTTGCCTCATGCTCGCCGTTACGCCCCATCAGCTCAAGATAATCTTCGTATGCCTTTTTATCCTCCTCAAAATCCATCAGATAAATATCGCCGTCTCCAAGAAGTTTCCATGGGCGCGGCGTATAAAATCTGTGACACGCTGCACAGGTACATGCTTTTGCCAAAAGGACTACTCCCTCAGGCGTCTCGATTCGAAACTCTTTTCCTTTCGGATACATGATCATATGCAGATTTCCTTTGCATTTTGGGCAGCGGTAACCAACTTTATAAAAGTTATTGCCAATCCTGCCTTTTGCTCTTTCTGACAGTGAAAGTTCTATTCTCTCAAAAACAGTATGCGCCATCTTCCATTCAACTTTATGCCAGAGTCCCTGTTCCTCGTCTGCTTCCTCTTCCTTCTGCACTGCTTCTTTTGCCTCAAGTGCCGCCTGTATCACATCTTCATAGGTAATACGCTTTCCTGCATGATAAAAACGGAAATACTGCGTGGTATATTCCGGTTCAATATAGATTCCTGCAAGCACATGCCCGAAAAGAGTATTCAGCTGCTCCGTATTTTTTTCCACACGAAGTCCCTGGATCGTTCCCCATTTTCCAAATGCATACAGGATCATATTGATCACATCCCGTACTGCTGCCTCATCGGTATCTTTGATCTCATCTTCTTTGATCGGCAGATCTACAATATTTTCCGCCACTTTTCTGCTGTCAAAATGAAAAAACAGGGAGCGCACTTCCCCCTGTAAAATGAGATAATTATCAAGTGCCACAAAAAGACCTGTCCAGTTTACATTTGCATGCATGGTCTTTATCAGCCGTTCAAATGTCATTTTTAATTCGCTATCTGCTTTTAATACGATCACTTTTTTCACCTCTTACTTTTCAAATGCAGATTTTTCCTTCAAGATCTGCGCAAAACCCATATGAAGTTCTTCTTTTGCCCACTCAAAATCAATCTCCTGATTGCTGTCATTCAAACAGACGCTTCCACTCTTCTGATGACCTATATCAGCCACAATCCTGCTGTTATCATTTGAGACATCATAATACCGGCAGAGTCTTCTTACATTGCCGGGAACAAAACCGCCAGTCAGTTTCTGATACTCCCTGAGCACATACTGGCTGACATCCTCTTTCTGACGGAATTTATGGCTGCACACCTCGTTTAACAACTCCGGTTCTAATTCCCACATTTTCACAAAAGTACTCTTTTTAAAAGGAGACGGCCCATGAACCGTGTAAAATCCTGTAAACAACGGGAACGCCAGTTCTAACATATTATAAATAAAATACATAAACGGATAACCGGGATGGAAATATGCTCCCGGCTGTTTTTTCATATTTTTACGTTTGTCAAAATATTTTGCCAGAAGCATGGTATTATTCAGGTAAATATATGGCATGACCTGATCTTTTGTATTTGCCACATCAGGCTGAAGAGCCAGCATATCCACCGGAAGATCATTTTTAAAATACTGTTCCGGTCTGACCTTTTTTATCAGAAACATATCATCATTAAAATATACAAAATTCTCTGCCAGACCTGGGATTCTGTGCATATTCCACTCAATGGCATGTGAATTAAATGTCGGCAGATATTTTTCTGGAATAAAATCTTTATGATTTACAATATTTAACTTCGGATGTTCTTTATTTAACCAGGATGGCAGATGCCCCCATGTAACAAAGTGTATCCTGCGCACCCATGGTGCAAAACGCTCCACACCACGAAACCAGTACCTCAGCAGATCCCAGTCTCTGTATCTCTCTTTTCTGTCATCCTGTTTCTGCGACAGATCCGGCTGCATACTGTACTCCATTTTCTGTTTCTGCCAGTCCGGATCATTGCCATCTACCCATGTGATCACAAAATCAATTTCCGGAATGTTATTGTCGCGTGTCATAATAATCTCCATTTCTGCCCAGCAAACATCTTTTTCATCTGCTTAATAAATTTCACTGTTATCATGATAAAACAAATCCTGCAAAATGAAAATCCCATTTATCTGCTTAATTTATATTTTTTTTAGAAATACTGGTTTTTCCCTGTTTTAAGGCATTTCCGTTTCTTTTGTTAGCACTCATTAAAAAAGAGTGCTGATTTTCTATTGACTTTTGAAATTTGCGGTTATAATATTAGATTCAGGCAGCAGCGAGGCGGATCTGCTCACTGCATTTTATTACGATTATAAAGGAGTGTTTGAATATGGCAGAGAAACATGGAAATCTTTCAATTAACAGCGATAATCTGTTCCCGATTATCAAAAAATGGTTATATTCCGATCACGACATCTTCTTCCGTGAGCTGATCAGTAACGGATGTGATGCGATCACAAAATTAAAAAAACTCGAAATGATGGGCGAATATACATTACCGTCTGACTACAAACCGGAGATCCACGTTGTTGTAAATCCGGAAGAAAAAACCTTAAAATTTATCGATAATGGTCTTGGTATGACCGCAGACGAGGTTGAGGAATACATCAACCAGATCGCATTTTCCGGCGCAACAGATTTCATTGAAAAATACAAAGACAAAGCAAACGACGATCAGATCATCGGTCACTTCGGACTTGGCTTCTATTCCGCATTCATGGTAGCTGATCAGGTAACGATCGATACATTATCCTACAAAGACGGCGCAACGGCTGTTCACTGGTCCTGCGACGGCGGTACTGAATTTGATATGGCTGATGGCACCAAAGAAGGCGTCGGTACAGAAATCACCCTTTTCTTAAACGAGGATTCCGTTGAATTTTCCAACGAGTACCGTGCAAGAGAAGTCATCGAGAAGTACTGCTCTTTCATGCCGACTCCGATCTTCCTTGAGAAGGCAAACGCTGAGACAGAATATGAGACGATCGACGCCGCTGATAAATTAGACACAGACACTGTCGTTGAGACGATCCATGAGGAAGCAAAAACAGAGGAGAAAGAAAACGAAAACGGCGAAAAAGAAGTCGTTGAAGTTTCTCCTGCAAAAGATAAATTAAAGATCGTAAAGCGTCCGGTTTCATTAAACGATACCAACCCTCTCTGGGCAAAGAGTCCGAACGAATGCACCGACGAAGAATACAAAGCATTTTACCGCAAAGTATTCTTAGACTACAAAGAACCGTTGTTCTGGATCCACTTAAATATGGACTATCCGTTTAATTTAAAAGGTATCCTGTACTTCCCGAAGATCAATACCGAGTATGATTCCATCGAGGGAACCATCAAACTTTACAACAACCAAGTATTTATCGCCGATAACATCAAAGAAGTCATTCCTGAATTCTTAATGCTCTTAAAAGGTGTGATCGACTGCCCGGATCTACCGCTTAACGTATCCAGAAGTGCACTGCAGAACGATGGTTTTGTAAAGAAGATCTCCGAGTACATCACCAAGAAAGTAGCTGACAAGCTGATCGGTATGTGCAAGACGGATAAAGAAAATTACGAGAAATACTGGGACGACATCAGCCCGTTCATCAAATTCGGCTGTCTGAAAGATACCAAATTCTGTGACAAGATGAACGATTACATCCTGTTCAAGAATCTGGATGACAAATATCTCACTCTTCCGGAACTCTTAGTCAAAGAGGAAGAAAAGAAAGACGAAAACAAAGATGAAGCTGAGGTATTAGATGCTGACGGCAATCCGATCAAAAAGGAAAGCACCGATACAGCAGATGAGAATACTGAGGAAAAAGATGAGCGCAAGGTAATCTACTATGTAACTGACAAACTTCAGCAGGGTCAGTACATTAAGATGTTCAAAGAGCAGAACATGGACGCTGTCATATTAGACCACAACATTGATACTTCCTTCATCTCACAGCTTGAGCAGCGCAATGAGCATTATAAATTCATGCGTATTGATGCAGATGTCACAGAATCCTTAAAGGACGAGACTTCCGCTGAGGACTTAAAGGCTGAGACAGATACCCTGACTGATGTGTTTAAAAAAGCTTTAAACAACGATAAACTGACTGTCAAAGTTGAGAAGCTGAAAAATGCGGATATCGCTTCTGTCATCACGCTTTCCGAGGAAGGCAGACGTATGCAGGATATGATGAAGATGTATGCAATGAACGGCATGGGCGGCATGGATCCGAACATGTTTGCTGCGGATCAGACCCTGACCTTAAACGCAAACAATGAACTTGTAAAATATATCTTTGAGCACAAAGATTCCGAGCATGTTCCGATGTTCTGTGAACAGCTTTACGATCTTGCAATGCTTTCCAACCAGCCGCTGTCTGTTGACGCTATGGCAAAATTTATACAGCGCAGCAATCAGATCATGATGCTTCTTGCAAAATAAAATATACAAAATCATAGGCTATACATTTTTTGAGCAGGATCAAAAATACCAGCAGGGATATGAACTCTCTGCTGGTATTTTTATGTAACTCTTTATTTTCTGATTGGCAAATTGTATTAAAACCGTTTAATCTTCCTCGACGCAGTCTTTTCAAACTCGTTTTCTCTCACTTTCAGGTGGTAAACCCTTTTATATGCCGGTGCTCCTACATTATACGCATCGATCAGTGACTGCAGTTTTTCTTTTATATCCGTGATCTTTTCATTTGCGGCATATTCAGAATCCGGGAAAATTTCTGCCTCGATCACGCCCTCCGCTTCGCGGACTAAAATCTCTGCGACAAGCGGTGATGTGCCAAGTTTATTTTCAATCTCTTCCGGTGATACATTCTCGCCATTTTTCGTGATGATAAGATTTTTCTTTCTTCCGGTCAGGTATACATAGCCTTCTTCATCCACATAACCAAGATCCCCCGTTTTTAACCATCCATCTGACAATGCTTCTTTTGTCTCCTCAGGCATTTTATAGTAGCCCTGCATGACACTGCTGCCGCGCACATAAAGTTCTCCATCCACTGTTTTTGCCTCGCAGTTTGGCATCAACATTCCGACGGACTGTTTTTTTTGTTTTCCTGCCATTGTGGTGGAAATGACCGGGGAACATTCCGTCATGCCGTATCCCTGTAAAATGGAGATTCCAAAGCGTTCAAATAATGTGATATAGTCCGGGTTCAAATAAGCTCCGCCACTGAAAATTGTATGGAACTGCGCACCAAATACATTTTCTTTTACCAGTTCTGCGGGAAGGTCTTTTGCAGCCTGTAATTTTTTTGCCAGGCTCTCGATCATAAGCGGCACCATAAGCATGATATTGGGCTGAAACAGTTTTATATTTTTCGCCATATGAATCAAAGAATCATTTATACAGATCGTACTTCCCAGTGAAAATCCTTTTAAAATATCCATGCAAAGACAATATGCATGATGGATTGGAAGTACGGACAGCACAACACTCTTTTCCGGAATATTCATATCCAGACAGGTTGCATTTTCTGCCAGATTGCGGTGTGTCAGCATAACCCCCTTGCTTTTTCCGGTCGTTCCGGAGGTAAACATGATTGTACACAACGTCTCCGGGGTAATCTCTGCCGGATACCCACCCTGATATTCTTTTAATAGGTCTCTAAGTAAAATATAGTCTCCCTGATACATCTGTCCTCGTTGTGCCTGATCCTGTGTTTCATTTTCCTGCCGCATCACGATCCTGTATTTAAGCCCCGGACATTCTGTTTTGACAGCATTAATAACATCCCTGCGGGCAGCATCTACAAACAAAGCCGTCACATCAGCGCGGTTGATCAGTTCACACAATTCTGCTGCCGGAAGTGATGCATCCAGCGGTACTGCCACACTGCCGCCATTTACGATCCCAAAATACGATATCAGCCATTCATAAGAAGATGCACCGATCAGCGCAATATGTTTCCCCTGTTCCCCGATTGCCGACAGCGCATTTGAAATACAGTCACTGTCCTCTCTTAGCTGTCCGTATGTTTTTGCTTTTACTTCATTCTTCCCTGTCTTATAGCGCGCAGCAACACAGTCTTTATACTGTCTGTACGCGTGTTCTGTAATCTCACGGATCGTGTGATATGTATGATATCCCATAACCTTCTCCTTCCTGACTGACAATCATTCCTGTTCTCACAGTGTCCCCAGATAATCGACTGCTTCCTGTACCGTGCGGATATCTGCCGCCTTTTCCTGTTCGATCTCAACGTCAAACTCGTCCTCGATCTCTCCTAACATGCTCATAAAATCAAATGACGTGAATCCTAAATCTTCCATAAACCTTGATTGTGGCCGAACATTTTCCGGCTCCACTTCCACATAATTGCAAATAATCTGTACTAACTGGTCAAACATCATTTCTCTCCTTTACATAAATCCAAATTTCTGCTTACTTTTATACCAACTGTATAATCTCACCGATTGAAAGATCCGGGTTTTCTGCTCCCTTGAACATGATCCTGCACAGGTAATAATATAAATACTCCAACTCTTTTTTACTGACCGCCTTCACCTGATGCTCAAAATTAAAGTCCAGTCCGTTATCCTCCGGCCGGTGCATGACTGTCAAATACATCGCCTGCGTCGTCATCCCGTTCGGATACCATTTTGTCTTATACGAAATCCCGCCCAGGTCATCGAGTCCTTTCTCTCGCAGTGTCATCGGCTGATAAGTCAGAGACATCGGCTCGTAGGTCAGTCCCGCTTTCGGCTGTCTGTACACTTTTGAACGATAAGCAAAGTACTCGGTCGGATTGTAATTGGCATGACGGAACATCTCATTCTGCAGATCGCGGATGGCATAGACAGCATCGATAAATTTCATGTTTTTTGAAAAAATAGTCCGGAATGGGAAAGAATGAATCCTTGTTCCACCGCATTTCTTTTCTTTTAAAGTCGCGCGTCTCGCGATTGCATTGTTGATCGACACATCATCCTGTCCGTTTTCTTTCTGAAAATAAGTACGAAGCCCCATCAAAAGGAGACATGCAAGCGAGACATGATATTTTTCACAGAAGTCTAACAGTCTCTTTGTAGGCTCTTCCTCCAGATGAAAAATATCAAGTGCCGATGTCACATCCGCTGTGGCATTAAATGCGGTTCGAAGTTCCGGATTTTCAAACATTTTTCTTGCTGCCTCAAGTTTATCCGTTCCGTGAATCCCGTTATATACCGGTTCTGACTGGCGGATCAGATTTTCAAAAAACTCGCTGTCTCTCTGTTTTGCCTTGCTGCCCGCCTCATATGCCAGATCTTTTTTCAACTGCTCCACATAAGAACACATTTCCTTCGGATACGGGATTCCCTCATACTTTTTGTTGCAGTAAATTTCAATGATGTCTTTCAGAAAAGCGATCAATGCCTGTGCATCCACAACCATATGGTGTCCTAAAAAGTAGACTCCGTTAAAACCATCCGGTGTACGGATCATCACGATTTTGGTCATTGGCGAATCTTCAAATGGAAATGGGACAGATGTCCACTGCCGCATGGTATTTTCCGCCTCTTCCATCGACTGTCCATAAAAATCGACAAAATCAATCTTTCTGCTTTTTCTGTCTTCCGTATCGTCCACGATATACTGGTAATAAGTTCCATCCGCATCCTTCGTAAACCGGATCCGCATCGCTTCACTTCTCTCGTATGCCTTATTGATTGATCCACGCAGCACTTCCCAGTCAACTTCTGTCCCGATCGTTAAACTTGTTCCGATATTGAGTACTGCTGCACTCGGGCAGTATGGCAGATAATATAAATGAAATTTCTGGGCTACTGTCAGTGGATACAGTTCATATCCTTTTTTTGTTTTTGTCATTTTATAATTTCCCCCACAAATACATCCATTGCTTTTTCAACGGTTTTGGTATCTTTATAGTAGCTTTCACAGTGTCCTGCACCTTTTACGATCAGTTTCGTCTTCGGCGCAGCATAATTTTGATAAATCTCCTCACACATACTGCACGGCACAAACGTGTCCGCATCTCCGTGGATCAGTAATGCCGGTATCTTTGCCCTGCGGACCTCTCTTGCCGCATTGCAGTCATCTAATCCATAGCCCGCTAATTTCCGGTTGACCCAGTCTGCAATTTCTATCATCGGAAAAGCCGGCAGATGGTACATACTATGAAGCACATGCGTAAACACATATTTCGGAGACGTAAATGCACAGTCTGCTATGATCCCTTTTACCTGCGGTGGCAGTGCGAGTGCCCCCGCCATCAGGACAGTTGCCCCTCCCATGGAATCTCCGTGAAGCAGAATCTGTGCGTTTTCTCCGATCTTATCAAGCAGCCATTGAATCCAGCCTAACGCATCGAATCTGTCCATACAGCCAAACCCGATATATTTTCCTTCACTCTTTCCATGTGCCCGCGCATCCACTAAAAGCATCCGGTATCCACGTTTCAGATAAAAATTAGAAATGCTCCCATAATCTGCAAGTGCCTCACTGGTGTATCCGTGAAAACAAATCACCGCCTTTGTTCCTTCTGCTCCCTTAAAATAAGTACCATGAAGTTTTAATCCATCCTGCGATTGTATGTAGACATCCTCATGCGGCTGTCCCATCATCCACTCCCGGCGCGGTCTGATCTTATCATAGTACTGTTCCCAGTCGACACCAGACATCTTTATCGTGCGTTCTCTTTTTGCGTTATAGCGCATCATTGTTCTTCTGTAAAAATAGGCACTCCCGGCAATCTCCCCAGCCGTGGCACCTGCAAGCCCTAACAGTACCGCCGTCATTCCCCACTTCATTGCTATTCTCCTATGCTTTTTTGCTGTCAATCAGTTCTTTTAATCTGAGTGCCTTATCGATATTTCCTTCTACTTTTAATTTTCCGGTCGTAAATGCAAGAACCGGGTCTATTTTTCCTTCCGCCAGACGAAACAGTGTTTCCGCCGTGCAGGTAAAAATAGCGTCACGGTCAAAATATTCATACGGCTCCACAAAAAGTTTTCCTTCTTTTACTTCCACATAAAAAATTCCTTCCGCTTCCCCCGTGATGTCAAACTGATATGCGAAATGTTCTGTGATATCACTGACATCCGCTGTCATAAACATTCCTTTTACTTTTGAAAACATATCCGCGTATTTCATAAAAATCCTCCATTCCTTTGCTGACGTTTTTCGACCATCGGTCGATTTATTATATTTAAACATTAGCATTTATTCGACCATCGGTCAATTATTACTTCCACATAAATAAACGAAAAATTTATCTATTTTTTTGTGGGATTTTCATTCGCATTTCAGAATTTTGTATGATATGATGATATGGGAATCAGACGATCCGTTTCTATTACACATAATAAGCACAAGAATGAGGATTTCTATGGCAAAACAGGAAAAATATAACAAAATTTTAGACGCTTTAAAGGAGCTTCTTGAAACAAAAGAACTGTCTACGATCTCAGTCAGCGAGATCGCACAGACGGCAGGAATTGGAAAAGGCAGTATCTACTACTACTTTTCTTCTAAAGATGCTATTTTAGAAGCTCTGGTTGCGCGAAGTTACAAAGAGCCTCTGAACACTGCAAAGCAGCTTGCGGAACAGACAGATATCTCTCCTTTTACAAGAATGGCAATGATTTTTCAGGCATGCAGAAATTCTTCTGCTGCTTTTTTAAAAACGGAGATTGGCAGCGGAACTGCTGCACAGGAAAAGGCATTTCTGCACCAGAAATATCTGAAGTACCTGATCACAGAATTAAAACCGGTTCTCACCGAAATCATAAAACAGGGCACCCGGACAGGTCTGATCACCTGTGAACGTCCGGATGCCCTCGCTGAAATTGTTCTGATCGTTCTCACTGTAAAACTAGACAACACATTAGTGCCATCGGAACGAAACGAAATTGAAAACACGATCCGCGGTCTGATCGCCCTGCTAGAAAAAGGTACGGAAAATCCAAAAGGATCACTCAATTTTCTGATGGCAGAACTTTAGGCAGATTCACAGTCGTTAAAATCTGCATTCTATCTTCTTGCTGCGGTATAGATTGCGATCATATCTTCCACATTCAGATGTTTTACTTTTCCAAGATTGCCTCTGACCGCCGCATTACACTTTTCTGCCAGTTCCCGGATCTGTTCATCCGTTGGCGCAATGCCCAGTTCTGCCAGGGATGTTGGCATTTTTATCTCCCGGTAGAAAT
>OGIA01001648.1_pt1 | contig 13378 bp, 10 predicted proteins | sample 1571671 | NCBI WGS metagenome assembly OGIA01 (sample SAMEA2582027, study PRJEB24529) | metagenome | biome: Human gut stool | place: China | collected 2011
ATAGCAAATGGCTGTTAAAATTCGTCTGGCACGCCACGGTAAGAAAGGTTTCGCTTTCTACCACATCGTTGCCGCAGATAGCAGAGCGCCACGTGATGGTAAATTCATCGAGAAATTGGGTACCTACAATCCCAATACGAATCCTGCTACGATCGATCTGAACTTCGAGAAAGCTCTGGATTGGTTACTCAAAGGCGCACAACCCACCGACACCTGTCGGGCGATCCTCTCCTACAAAGGCGTAATGTACAAGAAGCACCTGCTGGGCGGTGTCGCTAAAGGTGCATTCTCCGAGTCGGACGCCGAGGCCAAATTCAACAAATGGCTGAGCGAGAAGCAGACCAAGATCGAGAACAAGACCAACAAACTGGCGTCGGACGCCAAATCGGCCGAGAAGAGCCGTCTGGCCGCCGAGACCAAAATCAAGGAAGAGCGCGCAGCCGCTCTCGCCGAGAAGAAAGCCGCTGCCGAAGCTGCCGCACGTGAGGCCGCCGAAGCTGCCGCTGCCGAATCGGCTGAAGCAGCAGCTCCCGCAGAGGGAGAAGCTCCTGCCGAGGCATAGTTACAACCGTTATGTTGTTGTCGGTTGCGCGCGTGAGTAAACTCTTCGGAGTTGAAGGTGGGGTTTTACTGAATCTCTACACGACGTTTCCCGATGACTTCTCAACAGAGGAACCGCTGTTCGTGAAGATCGATTCACTGGCGGTTCCTCTTTTTTGCGACCGCTTCGAACGGAGGGGCAAGACCAACGCATTGGCGACATTCGCGGATATCGACTCCGCTCGTCGGGCGGAAGAGTTTATCGGGCGGGAGTTGTACCTCGAGCACGAGGACGACGAAAACGATGAATTCTACCTGGAAGATTTGATCGGATTCCGGGTACGGATCGGTACGTTGAAAGGCGAAATCACGGATTATTACGACAGCGAGGCCAATCCCCTCTTCGAGGTGGAGATCGGCGGCAAACGGATCCTGGTTCCGGCGGTCGAGGAGTTCATCGCAGGCATCGATTTCGAGGGCCGTACGGTGAAGATGGTACTGCCCGAGGGACTGATCGAACTGTAACGAGAATCGGTGGAAAACCGGTGCTTCCGTGACCGGATATTTCCGGCAAAACGCGCCTTTCGGTGCGGTCGAAAAGTAAAATTTGCGCAAAAAGTATGGCACGTGTGGTTATCGGACTCTCCGGCGGCGTCGATTCGTCGGTAGCGGCCTACCTGCTCCAACAGGCCGGGCATGAGGTTATCGGACTCTTCATGATCAACTGGCACGACACTACGGGTACGCTCGAAGGCGACTGCCCCTGGCACGACGACCGGCTCTTCGCCGAACTTGTCGCGCGGCGGCTCGACATTCCGTTCCATACGGTCGATCTCTCGGACCAGTACCGTCGCCGGGTGGTGGACTATATGTTCTCCGAATACGCGAAAGGGCGTACACCCAACCCTGACGTGCTCTGCAACCGCGAAATTAAGTTCGACGTTTTTCTGAAGGAAGCCCTCAAGCTGGGTGCCGATTTCGTGGCTACGGGACACTACTGTCGCAAGGCCGAAGAGACGGCACCCGACGGTCGGACGATCTACAAATTGCTCGCGGGAAGTGATCCTAACAAGGATCAGAGTTATTTTCTCTGCCAACTTTCGCAGGAACAGCTTTCCCGGGCGCTGTTTCCGGTCGGCCACCTGCTCAAACCCGAGGTGCGACGCATCGCCGAGCAAATGAAGCTCGCCACGGCCAAACGCAAGGATTCGCAGGGCATCTGTTTCGTCGGCAAGGTCGATCTGCCGGTCTTTCTTCAACAGAAGCTCGAAGCGAAAACCGGCAATGTCCATGAAATCAAGTCCGACTGGTCCAAATACGGCCAAGCCGTCTCACTCGTCGGCAAAACGGAGGAGGCAGGTATGGGCACGGCGGAGCGAACAGTCGCGGATAAAAGCGCCATTCCTTCCGGTATGAATCCCGCGAATACGGATTCGACGGAATGTCCGAACCCGGCGACAGCTCCGACGGCAACCGCTGCGAAGCGTTCCTCCATGCCGACGGATGCGGAGCTGGCCGCACTTGCTGCTCCTTACCGTTATACCGTGCGCGACGGTAAAAAAATCGGACAGCACAACGGAGCTCACTTTTATACCATCGGCCAACGCAAAGGGTTGGGGATCGGCGGCCGCAAGGAGTCGCTTTTCGTACTGGCAACCGACGTGGAGCAGAACGTGATCTACGTCGGCGAGGGGGACGACCATCCGGGACTTTACCGCCGGGCCTTGCGGATCGCTCCCGGCGAGCTGCACTGGATCGACCCGCTCCGGGAATTGAAAACGGGCGAAAGCCGTCGTTTCGATGTCCGTATCCGTTATCGCCAGCCGCTGCAAGGAGCGGAACTCTTCATCCGTTCGGACGCGGCCTACCTGCTTTTCGACGAACCTCAGCGTGGAATCACGCCGGGACAGTTCGCAGCCTGGTACGATGGCGATGAGCTGGTCGGATCGGGCGTCATCGCCGAATAACCGGACTTTCCCCGATAGCGTCCAAGCGACCGCCGCAGAAGAAGAAGCTCATAAACACGGGCCATTTTACCGAAACCCCGGCAAAACAGGCGACAAACAGTCTTCACAACCCTCCGCTCCACGCTCAAAATACAGGCAGCCATCACGTACCGTACCGGCCGATTTCCGACAAGCATTTCCCTCCCAAGCCCCTTTCCACAAGGAGGCAAAAGAAAGGGACAGCCCAGAACACGCCCCCGGCGAACGATGACAAACAGCCTCGGGAAACAAGTCTGAAACCCGAACCCAATATAATCGCCATACTTGTTGCGGCAATCGGAATTATCCCGCCCGCTTCCTCGATCGTCCGCAAAAAGGGAGCGGGAAACGAAGAAATGCCATCCGACAAAAAACCCCCCTCGGCTATTGAGCCGAGGAGTGTCAATACAGACCGATTTCGGACTTAAGTCGAAAATATTGAAAATTCAACCTTCGAAAAGTCGCCGCATTCCGTACGACCAGTCGAAACGGCCCGCACCCTATTGCATCTCCACGATCAGCGAACTATAATCCGACCAGTTCTTCTGATATTCGGCTTTCGTCCCTTTCGGTACATATATTTTATAGGAAACCAGATCCCAACCGCCGGGTTTCGGGAAGACGCCTCTCGAACCGCTCTCCAACACCGGGAAAGAGCCGGACGCAATATCGTCGAACAAAACGGTAATCTTCTCCAGGGTCATCTGATCCCAGGAACTCCTCGTATTGAAGGCCTGATCGCCGATACGCTGAATACTCTTTCCGATAACGACCGTTTTCAATGCGGTGCATTCCGCAAACGCTTTCGCGGCAATCTCGGTAACTCCATCGCCGATATAAGCCTCCTGCAAACCCGTACAATAATTGAAGGCCCCTTCGCCGATATAGGTTACCTTGTCCGGAATGACGATACTTTTCAGGGCGCTGCAATCGTCGAACGCATTATACTCGATCTTTTCCAGGCTTTCCGGAAGCTCGATGGAAGACAGTGCCGAACATCCGTTGAAAGTATTCAGATTGATCTTGGACAGGTTGTCCCCCTCGAATACCACGCTGGTCAGGGCCGTGCAATTCTGAAAAGCACCTCCGCCGCCGGTTTCATTCCACAGATTGCGTCCCACCTCGACAACGCTCGCAGGAATAACGATTTCCTGCAGCCCCGCCTCTCCCGAAAAAGCGGCATCCGTAATATAGATCACGGTACCCGTATAAGCCCATCGCCCTTCACCGGTAGCGGAATCATACGTACTCTGTTCGTCGAGGAATTTACAATCTTCGCCCCAGAAACGCGGATTGACGGAACTCTTCTCCCAATCCAGTTGCCGGGTAGCCCTATAGTCGATATACTTCACCTGTTTGACGACCAATTTACGCATGACGGTCCTTTCGTCGTCCGAAGCGAACACCAGAATTTCGCTCTCGGGATCGGTGATCGCAGCCGGATCGTCCGGTGCGGAAACCGTGATCTTTTTAGCCGACTTGTCCACGGCAACCTCGTATCCGCTGTGCGAAATGCACTCGATGGCGACCTGCACGTTCAGAGGATTCGTCAATTCGTACTCCACCTCCGCCGTCGCACCCGGGCCGCAATATACCGACATCTCCTTTACCCGGTCAGAACCCGAAACAAACAAAAGGTCGAATTTGTCCTTGTAATACGGCAGCTTGATCGATGCTCCGGTTTCGGCCAGCGTCAAAACGAGATAATCCGGATCGGAAACATCTATGTCGCTGAACATCGAATCGCCGTCCTCACCGGGATCGCCCGTAGCCGGGCCCAATTTATTCCACGTTTGGCCGTTGTCGTAGGAAATATACCAATAACCGTCGTCGCGGACCTCCAGTTTCGGCGTGACGCCGTCATCGCCCTGATCGCCGGCACTGCCCTTGAGCGAGGCCAGCCACTCCTCCTCGGTCCCCTGATAACCGTTCTCTACGGCAAGCTCATAAGCCGACTTACCGTCGTCGCCATCGTTGCCATTGCTGCCATTGAGCGAGGCCAACCACTCCTCTTCGGTTCCCTGGTAGCCTTTTTCGACGGCCAGTTCGTAAGCCGATTTACCGTCGTTGCCCGTATTGCCCTTGAGCGACGCCAGCCACTCCTCCTCGGTCCCCCGATAACCGTTCTCTACGGCAAGCTCATAAGCCGACTTGCCGTCGTCGCCATTGCTGCCGTTGAGCGAGGCCAGCCATTCGTCGAGCGTTCCCCGGTATCCTTTCTCCACGGCCAGTTCGTAAGCCGACTTACCGGCCATTCCCTGAGCCAGAATCTTGCTCCCTTCGTCGTCCGTGAGCCATTCGCCGTCGAGCGTCCAGTAATAGAGTCCGTCGGTATCCTGTTCGACACCGATTACAGGGGTCGTACCGTTCTGTCCATTTTCTCCCTTTTTCCCGTGATAGATCGTCACCGGGCCGCTTTTGCTGAAAGAGATCGTATAACCGACCGTTTCACCGTTTTCCACGACCGGGACCACTCCCGTCACATAGTCGTTGCCTTGCAGGGCCTCGACAATCTGTTGCAGCGAAACGATATTGGTATTCAGCCGGCTGCACAGCTCCTCCAGCGCTGCCAGCCGCGACCCCATATCTTCGTTTTTGTTCCACATGGCCACTTCGTCATACTCCGTACAGGAAACCAGCGACAGCAGGCCCAAAATCATGCAAGTTATTATCTTTCTCATAGTATTCTCCGATTAAAAATTGACACCTGCCCTCACGATGAAACTGCGATTCCTGACATTCTTGTAGCCGACCATCTGGCTGTCGTTCCCGTACATCGTATCGGTTTTGTCGATGTTGATCAGGCCGATCTGGTAAGCGACCCCGATCCCGAACCGACCGAACGTAATATCGGCTCCGCACGAAAAGCCCATGTCGTGACGCGAAAACCCGCCTTTTTCTCCGAAAACCGGAATCTCCTCGGCACCGACCTTGCGCTTCCCGCCGACACCGACCGCATAATAGAATCCGGCGTGCGGAATCAGGGCAAAGCGTTCGCCCAGGGCGACGGTATAATCGATACCCACAGGAATTTGCAGGTAGTTCATCGTAGTACGGCTATCGTCGAAGCCACGGACCTCATACCCTTTGCTTATAAAGGTCAATCCCGTCCGCAGATAGAACGGAAATTGCCGGCTCAACCGAATCCGATCGCTGACACCCACCTCGTAACCCGGCCTCGTCGATGAGGTCAAGCCGTAAGAAGTGATCCACGAAGTGCAATATCCCGCATGTACCCCGATCATATTCGCCGGATACGAGCGACGCGGCTTTGCAGGAACCGTCGCAGGGACCGTCGTTTCACAAGGCATCGCCGCCGCGTCGGCAGGCACCCGCACCGGCTCCTGCTGCGGCACCCGCTCCTCTTCGGAGGGAACGACCGCAATCGGCTCCGGCTCCGTTTCGCTATCCTGCTGCGCCACGATATGCAGATAGAGCACGGTGCTGACGCTGTTGCGAAGTTCGGGGAAAAAGTGCTCCAACATATAATTATACGGTTTTCCGCCCTGCAAATCCATCAGTTGCTTTTTCCGGCCATCGACAATCCGATTATCGTCGTCGTAAATCCACAGCGGCGTATGGTCGAGAATATCCAACACTTCGTCGCGTCCCGCCATATCGGAAGCCGCGACCTGTTCCCGCAGCATTCCCCACGCGATGCCTTCGGCGTGATATTCGATCAAAGATGCGGGTATGTTCCCCTCGCGGACCAGATAGGCCTTCAACTCTTCCGCCCGTCCGACCGACAGCCGTTCGTTGGCTTCTGCCGTTCCGTCCGGCGAAGCATACGAGCGAATAACGACCTTTTCGACCCGGTCGTTTTTCAGTGCCGCTTCCGTCAGATTCAAGAAACGCTCCATCTGCGCCCGATTGTCCCGAAACGACAGATCGACATTACGATACCCACGGCGATAAAAAATTTTCATGGAATCCACCGCTTCCTGCGCCTCCACGCCTCCTGCGGCTAATACGGCAGCAAATAAAAAGAATAGGATTTTCTTCATTCGACATTCAATTATCATCGATTAAACACTATTAACCAACAATAAACCGGGACGTTATCCTAACGTCCATCCTATTTAATCGTTCCACTGAACGCCTCAAACGGATAATACATGGTATAAAACCATAGGACGACAAACAGAAATAATTATAATTATCTGAATTGTAATATAATTACAAATTATTCTTGTACAAATTGCAGAGATGATGTATATTTGCAGCTATAAACCAACGATTTAACCAACGATTAACCGACAATATCGGGAAAGGAGGGCCAAACAACTCCGCGCTCTTTTACAAAATATGCGGAAACTCCGAATACAGATCACCGGAGTTCCCGCATATTGTTCAGACATCGCACCGTCTGCTCTTAAAACGACTGATTCTAAGTCGTTCTTTCTTATCCAAAGCTTTCTGGACCGACGGGTATTTCATCCTGAATTTGGCAAACGTATCCCGCGAAAGGCCGAAATGTCTGCAAATATCGCCGATGGACTTTCCCCGGTCGAGCATTGCGATAACGGTTTGCCGATTTTCAATCAATACGTTCAGTTTGGTATAACTTCCGTAACGGCGTCCCAAGACCATCCCCTCGGCACGCCGCAGCGCCAGTGCCTCGCGCGTCCGCATCGAAATAAGATTGCGCTCAATCTCCGCGACGAGTCCGAAAGCGAAGCACAGCACCTTGCTGTTGATCGTATTGTCGAACGAATAGCCCTCCTTGGTCGTATAAAGGTTGATTCCCCGCTCCAGGCATTTGCCCATAATCGCCATAATGTCCGTAAGCGTTCGGCTCAGGCGCGAAATCTCCGTCACGATCAACGTATCGTTCTTTTTAAGACGGCGCAACAGGCCGCCGAGCTTGCGGTCTCGCTCGCTCTTCTTGCCACTGACGACTTCCGTCACCCAATGATCGACAACAAGCTTTCTGCTTTCGGCGAAGCGCCGGATCTCATCCTGCTGGTTGGCAAGATGCTGTTTTCCCGTGCTGGTAAAGGTAAGCGTATGCTTCGGGAGCGCCGGAATACAAAACCTTCCGGCATAAACAGTCCGGACCGGCCGCAAAGCCCGGAAAACGAATAATAAATTAGAACCCTACATCCGATTTACTCCGGATATGTTTCGGGTTCCGAAACCTTTCGGTCGGAACGGTCGTTATTCTCCGCCAAAGGGAACATTTACGATTGCGGCCTCTCCCCTCCGCAGAGGAGATTTCACGTGCGGCACGGAGCTCGGGAAAACGATGAGCGAAAACGAGTAAACCGTCAAATTATGCGACTGTTGTAAATAAACGTCCCGAACGTTTTATCGCTCCGTTTTAATCCCGCGATTTTCGTATCCGGCCAGGGAAAAACGGTTGGTTTACGACCGAGCCGCAAGTCGTTCCATAGGATGATGTCGTCTGCAGCATGGATTCCGCCGCTCCGTCTTTTCGATCGGAACAGACTGAGAGATTTCTTGCCGCAGCCCCAAGCACTTTAATACCGAACCACCCGTTCCCTATGCTGTCGGGCAAACCGCCACAAAAGACCGAAAGCAAGCCATTAAAAGCCAAAGTCCGGAAGAGCGTTACGATAACGATTCGCTCTTCCGAACTTTGGTTTGTCGTGCAGTTAAGTCGCCTCTTCACCTTCGGAGCCCCTGTCAATCCGCTCCGCCGTGCCGAAGAAATAGTGCAAGACCCACAGGAAAAATAATCCTTCGAGAAACAGCCGACTCCGAGAACGAAATATCCCCGTACCCTTTTGCAGGGTACGGGGATATTTCGTTCTCGGCACCGCCCGCCCACAGGCAGGAATATCAGGGTAGTGCCGCAATCGTTTCAAAAGCCTCTCTCCAGACAGCATTTTTCCTGTACACCTCCACACTGCCGGCAGGTACATAAAGAATTTTAGCAGGAAGGCCGAAATTATCTTTCCCTAGCTCCGGCGGAATAACGGCCAGACAGGTAACGACAGCCATATCAAGATAACTTGGAAAAGCTCCTGTTTCAATCACCGTCACGCCATCGGGAATAGTTACATCCGTCAATTTATGACACTGCGAAAAAGCCCCGCCACAAATAGTTTGCAAACTCCCCGGCATGATAACACACGTTAGATTATGACATCGAGCAAAAGCGCTGCTCGGAATAGTCGTTACCCCCTCGGGAATACAGACGCTCTGAAGACTTTCATTCTCGTAGAATGCCCATTCACCGAACCTCACCATACGGTCAGGGAAGGTGATACGCTTCAAACTCTGACAATGCCAGAAAGCCCAATCTCCCATACTTGTCACACTTTCCGGAATAACAACTTCCGTCACAAAGCTGCATAACATAAATGCATAATCTCCGATGCGGGTCACACCTTCGCCAATCGTCAAGGAGGAAATCCTGTTCACATGCGGATACCAAGGCGGAGTTTCCGAAGTACCTCCATCTCTATAATCGGGCATAGGTCCCTCCCCGGTAATCGTCAGGACACCATCCTCCGTCAAAGTCCATGTAAGCTTCCCGGTCGTTCCCCCAAAAATCACCGCCGCCGAATCGCTGCCATCGCAAGAAGATAACCCTACAGGAAACAACAGGCAAAAACACAAAGACCAAAATAAAAATCTTCTCATAAGCTGAAAATCATTAAATCCCCCTAAAAACAGTTCGTCCAATAAAACAATTCGACATAAATATATAAAAAATTATTCAAAGAGCGCCTATTCGGCAATATTTGCCATGGTGATTGATTATACGATTTAGTGTATCCCCCAGGATTTATCAGGATTTAGTTCGTCATCGCCTCATTTTTTTACAGCGACAATCACGCCCCAAGCTCCATAATATCGTCCTACTAATCTCTTTATCAACGATGTACTTCGTCATAGCATACAATAACCACAAAATACATCCGTAGCAAACATGCTCGATCATCATCGGTGGTCGCTGCTCTATGCCCTGCTCCTCCTTATCCTTTATATGAAAATCGATTTTTACAAAGACTTTTAACCCAAAGCGTTATGTGACAAAGGCAATGACGGGCCGACGGTCGCCGGCACAATTCGTATGTTTTTCAACTTCCCAAAACACCTTCCCTACCGGGACCGAAAGAGATTTCAGACCAGAACTGATCAACACGTCCACGACACACCAACGGATTCTCTCTCCCGCACCACACAAACCTCAATCGCGAATACACACGAACCGCGATCTATCGCCTACATAAATTTAACGCTTTTAATACGGGTGTCCCGCCCGGCGATTTCACGTTCGACGAGGCCCGTCACCACATCTGCGGCATCGTGCCAGCGGTTAGCACGGAATTTCCAGCGGTAAGTGGTCAGATGGGCATACAATTCGGGCCAGCGCAGCGCCCAGTCGCAGGGAAAACGTACCGTATGAACCACCGTCGCTGCGTTCGAGAGGATGCGGGCTTCCTTGTTAGCGGACTGGTGAAACCACTCCACACGAACCTGCGGCGCTAAAGCCTGCACCGCGCGGGCAAATCCCCGGCCTCCGTTGTTACTCTCGATCAGTGCCGCACGCGTACCCGACTCGCGGAGCATCGTTCCCACCAGTCCTTCGGTCATCTCCATCGGTTCGCGCGAATAAACCGCATCGGTAACGTAGATCACCCCGTCCGGATCGACGACATAACAGAGCGAACAGAGGTAATCGTCGCCCGTATCGGCCGTATCGGTATAGTTCGCCCGGCGCACGATGTCGCGGGGCAGCTCCTCGTAAGTCAGGAAATTATCCCCGTAGAGCAGCCCTTCGCGCACCGAAGGACGCCCCTGATACATACACTCGAACCGCACGGGATCGAGCCGCCGCTTACCACGCAGCAATTCCGCGCCGTGAAGCTCCTCCCAGAGCGCTTCGCCCGGTTCACGGGGATCGACCGGCGACGGAGGACGCGTTTTGAGAGCTTCGAAGTTCAAATAGAGCCAGGTATCGGGCGGCAGCGTATCGAGCTGCGCCCAGTCGGTGAACTCGACGAAAGGCTCCCGGCGGCAGAGCGTGCCGATCAAATCCTCCTCGTGCCAGCGCGTGAAGACGATCAACTCGCCGGAGAAGTTGTGCATACGGGTCTTCACGACCGAGGTGTACCACTCCCAACAGTTCTCCCGCACGACGGGCGAATTGGCCTCCATCGCATCTTTGTACATATAGTAATCAATTTTGTCGCAGATTAACAAAAAAAACGTTAAATTTGCGCTAAAGATTGATTGACAGCGTTATGGAAAAATCGAAAAGAGTAGTCGGTTACGCCCGTGTTTCGACGGAGGCACAAGACATTACCCGTCAAATTGAACTTATTACGGCCTATTGTAGCGACCGAAATTATCATCTAATCAAAATCATTCAAGAGAAAATTTCGGGAGCCAGAAAGGACAGGAAAAGTCTAAATGAACTTTTAGATGTGGACGATGCGGTCGCCGATATGATTATCGTGTCGGAACTCTCCCGTTTATCGCGTGAAGATGATATTTTATCCGTTCTTTCAACGATAAACGAACTTTTGAAACAAGGTGTCGATATTCTGTTTTTGGATAAGCAAGACCGCATTTATAAGGCTGGAACTATTTTATCCCTTTACGACATCATTACGCTGTCAGTAGAAGCCAAAGCAAGTGCCGACGAACGCTACAAGATTGCAGGTCGGATGCAGACGGGTTTACGCTCCAAACTGGCCGAGTTTAGCAATATGTTTGCAGGCGGTACGGTTCCTTTCGGCTACAAAGTCATTCACAATCCCGATTACAAACTGAACCAAACGCCTAAAAACCTGCTTGTCGTCGATGCCAAAGAAGCCGAAGCGGTAAAATACCTTTTTCAGCAGCTAATCGACGGCAATACGATACGGCAGACTGTAAGGGTTTACAATAAATTATACCCTTACAAACTCTCTTATTCGGGCATCTGCCGCATTATCCGCAATCCCAAATACAAAGGGGAGATATACCGACGGGGAAAATTGTACGGCCAAATTCCCGAACTGCAAATCATCACGCCCGAAGATTTCGACAAGGCCAACAAACAGATGCGTGAAAACAGCCTGTTTCAAAGCAATGCTCCGAAATACTATAATCCGCTGAAAGGTTTGCTGTTTTGCCCGTGTGGATGCGGTCTTTACATGAAACCCAACCACAACAGCTATCTAATCTATCGTTGTTCAAGTGCTTATAACGACAAACAGAAATGCGAAAATTACGGCGTCAAATGCGCTTATATCCTATCGTCCGTTTGGACTTGTGTAAAGGAAACCTTGCACACCGAGGAATACAAGCGTTTCAATACCCAGCGGGCAAATGAATTGCAGGGGATAAACAAGCAGATTCGGGAAACAATCACCCGAAAAGTCAATAGCGTCGATGAACTGAAAACGCAATCGGCATCGTTGATTGCCAAAATCAAGAAACTGAATAATGATGACCTTATTAATGAATTGGAAACCGATTATAATGTGCTTTGCAAACAAATCAAGCAAACCGAGCAGGAAATTTCCGAACTGAACGGACAGATAGCCGAAAACGATGCCGAAATAAAACGGAACGTGGAGCAGAAAGATTTTAGCAAGATGGAGCAGTCGGCCTTATACAAGGAAAAATTGCAAAAGGCCGTCTATCATTCCCTCTCTGCCATGCGTGGCATTTTGGAAATAGTCTTTAAGAACGGCATGACACGTTACGTGCTGATTAAAAAGCACCGAAACGGCGGAACCTACCTTTTGCCCGATACGTTCAAAGGCGACATGGAGCGTAAACAAATTATCGTTCCGTCCTTACGAACCGACAAGGATAATCCCTATTCAGCCCAGCCGATGAATTTGCGCTACACGTTCGACGAATTTTTCAAAGCTATGCCCGTCGAAGAATACGAGATCCCGATAACGGAATGAAAAAAGAGGGCGATTGCTATAATGGCAATCGTCCCCTTTTCGGTTCGGCTAAACGACCGAACAATTAAAGATGTTCCCGTAACAGATCAAGGATTACTTGTTCTTGTGTCTGCGTAGAGGTTTTGCGGGCATTTTGGATTTTATCCGCCTGCCATTGGGCAAGTTTTTTTAATTTCTCCTCTATTTCAAGCGTGTAGGCCGCAGCATCTTCGGCTACATTGTAACCGTCTTGGATGAATGAAATCAAATACTTTTTAGCGAGGAATTTAGCCGTGAATTTTTCACTTGCCGCTTCAAACCATTTGCGGCTCTTGGCACACCACCCGTCAGCCTCTTGCAGACATTGGGGCATTTCACGGGTTTTAAGACTTGCCACCAAATCTTTGGCTTTGAGTTTGTTGTTGCCACACGCCCAAAGCGAGATTGTCGAAAGCGGGAAATTGCGTCGTTGCAATTCCATAGCAAAATCAAAGGCCGCATTTGTTTCCTTAATGGCCATTGCGGGGGCTGCCATGTAGTCGGAACCTTTCCACGTTTTCGTGCAAATGTTCATTTCGGCAATGAGTAATGCAATGGCAATCTTTTTATTCAGCGGTTCAATGACTACTAAATCTTCAAGCGGCAAGCCTAATTCAAGGTAGGCTTTCAGACGGTGCTGACCGTCCAAAACAGCGTAATAATCCTTTGCATGTTCATCGGCAATATCGTTGCCGTCCAAATCGGTCAGATGACCGTTTGATTTTATGACCTCTTCACCGTTCACCGCCGTAATGGGACACAATATCCCATGCTCGGAAATAGAATCCTTTTTTACTTTAATTGCTTTTTCGTCGGTAGGACGATTACCTTTAATAAACGCGAATTTATTCGCATCCGAAACGTTCAGAACATTCAACTTATTCATCGTGTTTTGTACTCCTTTTACAGAGGGGCTTAAATTAGGGACAGTCGCGAAATAGGCTTAAAATTATAACA
>OGIA01001651.1_pt1 | contig 13364 bp, 13 predicted proteins | sample 1571671 | NCBI WGS metagenome assembly OGIA01 (sample SAMEA2582027, study PRJEB24529) | metagenome | biome: Human gut stool | place: China | collected 2011
CGGATACCATCCGAAGAAGACACCGGTGACGGTACAGACGGCGAACGAAAGCACTACGCTCCACGGTTGTATGTAAATCGGGAAGTGGGCCACCGCGTTCACCACCAGGGCCGCGCCTACACCGAGCACCACGCCGATTAATCCGCCGGTCACACTGATCAGGATGGATTCAATCAGGAACTGTGCCAGGATGTCGATGCCCTTGGCGCCGATACTCATACGCAGACCGATTTCGCGGGTACGCTCCGTGACACTGACGTACATGATATTCATAATCCCGATACCTCCAACGAGTAGCGAAATACCGGCCACAGCCGCCAACAGCACGGTCATCATGTCCGTAGTGCTTGTCAACATCGTGCTCAACTCCTGCTGGCTACGGATGGTAAAATCATCATCGTCACTTTCCTTCAACTTATGGTTGCGGCGGAGTATTTCAGAAATCTCGTCGATGGCCTGGTCGGTGTATTCCTCCTTGAGGGCCGAACAGGTAATGCCTTGCAGATGGGTGATGGCCAGGACCTTTTTCTGAATAGTTGTGTATGGAGCTAAGATTAGGTCGTCCTGGTCCATTCCCATGCTGTTGTATCCTTTGCTTTCCAGCACGCCTACAATGCGGAAAGGTAATTTCTGAAAACGTATGACCTTGCCTACCGGGTTGCTGCCGTCGGGGAAGAGGTTGTCGACGACGGTCTTGCCGACCACGCATACTTTGGCGGCTGTCTGGATGTCTTGTTCGGTGAACATGTCGCCGTCCTCGACTTTGTAGCGCCGTATCTCCAGATAGTCGGGACTGATGCCGTAGACCGTGGTCGGGGCGTTGTTGGCGCCGTAGATCGCCTGCCCGCTGCTGTTGACGGAAGGAGAAACGGCCGAGACAAAGCGTGTTTCGTCCACAATGTCTTCGTAATCCTGTAGTTTCAGGGTTTCCATCGCGGAGGCATCCTGCCGGACACCGCCACGCACGTCGGCGCCCGGGTGTATCATGATCATGTTGGAACCCATCTCACTGATCTGAGCCTGTATGCTTCGCTTCGAGCCTTGTCCGATGGCAAGCATCGTGATCACGGAGGCTACGCCGATAATGATGCCCAGCATCGTGAGGAAGCCGCGCAATTTGTTATTGGCGAGTGCCCGGACGGCTATTTTTATTAGGTTTGTTCCGTTCATTGTTATTGTTGTTTTATAAGTTACTCTTTAAACACCTTTGCCTCCTTCCGCTTATATCGGATGATTCCGGTATTCGCATAAAGGGGCACCCGCGGAAGGGTGGCAAGATCAATCGTCATTCTTCGGTAGCCGTGCCAACGCTTCTGCCGCGTTCAGGATGTTCCGGTTGACTGTGTCGGAAGTGACATGCCCGTCGCGCAGCGTGATGTTGCGGCTGCTGTATTGGGCGATCTCCGGGTTGTGGGTCACGAATATGATGGTACGTCCCTCGGCATGCAGTTTCTGGAAAAGAACCAGTATCTCGAAAGAGGTACGGGTATCGAGATTTCCGGTCGCTTCATCGGCGAGGATGACGGCGGGGTCGTTTACCAGCGCCCGGGCGATGGCGACACGCTGCATCTGCCCGCCGGACATCTGGTTGCTCTTATGCATCAGGCGGTCGCCCAGACCTACGGCAACCAGCGATTCGACTGCTTTCTTGTGTCGTTCGGCTGCACTGTAGGACGGATTGTACATCAAGGGCAGCTCCACGTTCTCGACCGCTGTCGTCTTAGGCAGCAGGTTGTAGTTCTGGAAGACGAACCCGATTTTGCGGTTGCGCAAGGTGGCGCGGGCGTTCTTACCCATCGTGCGGACCGATGTGCCGTCGAGGTAATATTCTCCGCTGGTCGGTGTATCCAGGCAACCTAACGTGTTCAGCAGGGTACTCTTTCCTGAGCCGGATGTCCCCATGATGGTGACAAATTCGCCTTCATAGATCGTGAAGGAGACGCCACGCAAGGCATGGACCGTTTCGTCTCCGACCTTGAAGTCACGCTTGATGTTTTCTAATTTGATTATCTCTTTCATATTGTTGTACTCCTTGTTTGGAGGGCAGATATATAAAGCCTGCCCCTACTTGGCACTCTTTTTGTTCTTATTGCTTCCCGGAGGGCCTGGCATGAACGGGCTTCTTTCCGTTTCGGCTTCGGCTGCCGGAGTAATGGAGGAGGCTTCGAGATCGACAGCCAATTCTTCACCTTCGTTCAGGCCGTCGGTTATCTCGATCATGTTTCCGCTGGTGGAACCGACGGTAACGGCTTTCGGCTTCAGCTCCTGCCCGTTCTTGATCCATACGAGACGTTTCCCGGCAGGGGCTTCCTTGCCGGCTTCGGAGACGATGTAGCCTAGTTGCGTCAACATTTGTACATCCGGTACGAAGCGGAGTGACTTGGTTGGGACTGTCAGCACGTTATCGCGTTCCAGCGTGAAGATCGTCACGTTGGCTGTCAGGCGCGGCTTCAATTTAAGGTCGGGATTATCGGCCGATATCACCACTTCGTAGGTAACGACCGTCGAGGTCGAGGTGGAAGAAGAGCTGCTGGTGCTTTCGCTGTCGCCGAGGCGGATTTGCATGACCGTACCTTCGAATACGTCGTTCGGATAGGCGTCGACGGTGAAGGAGACGCGTTGCCCGTTTTCTACGTTGCCTATATCGGCTTCATCTCGAAGCCGGCGGCAACGGTCTGTCCTTCTTCAACTGCGCGGTTGATCACGACACCGTCGATCGGGCTGGTGATCGTCGCATATTCGAGGTTGCGGTTCACTTTGACCATTGCCGCTTGGTTTTGTTCGTAGGCGGCTTTTGCTTTCTCATAGTTGTATGTGGACGTTTCATAGTCCGAGTCGCTGATCAGCTTTTTTTCGAAGAGGATCTTGTTGCGGGCGTAATTCTTCTGTTGGTACTCGAATTCGCTCTTGCTGCTTGCCAACTGTGCCTCGGCGGATGCGAGTTCGGCTTTCAGGTTGACCTTGTCCATTTCGGCGATCAACTGCCCTGCTTTGACCACGTCGTTATAGTCTGCATACAACTTGTCGATGATACCGGACACCTGCGTGCCGACTTCGACTTCCGTTACCGGCTCGACTGTTCCGGTTGCCGTTACCGTGTTCGAAATGGAACTGCGGCCCACTTTGGCGGTTTCGAGCCGGATACCGCCTTTCGACGTTTTGTCTGTGAAGAACCAGATGCCTCCGGCCACGACCAATACGCCTACTATACCGATAATTAGTTTCTTCTTGTTCATATCTTTATCTGTTTTTATTTCTTTCTGGATGTCGATCCCTTTTGCAAGGGAGGTGTGCCAAAAGTGCCTTGTTCCTGCGTCAAGCGCGGAGATAAGGGGATTTTGACACATCCTCCGAAACAAAAAGAGAGTGAATATATTCATTAGCGGTTCACCCCTAATGCCGTGTTTCAGAATAAATTGATTTCTTCTCCTTGGTAGAAGCGCAACAAGCCTGCGTTCAGTATGGCCGTGTATTTGGCCTGGAGCGTTTCCTGTTGTGCGCTTAACAGGTTATTTTTTTCCGTGAGCAATTCTACTGTATTTTTCATGCCGACGTTGAATTGTTCGCTGACGAGAGAGTAGCTGGTTTCCGTGCTCTTCAACTTCTGTGAAGCTGCCACGTATTGCTGTTGTGCGCTGTTGGCGGCTAGCCAGAGGTTTTCGATGGTCTTGTAGAGTGTCTTCTTGTTGTCCAGCAGGTCCAGCTGGCTAGTCTGCTTTTGCAGCTTGGCCTTGTTGATGGAACTTTTCGTCTGCCGCTTGTCGAAGATGGGGATGCTGAGGGTCAGTCCCAGCGAGTTGTTCCAGTTCTGCTTGACCTGTTCGCTGAAGCTGAAGTCGCTGCCGTTGGCATTCGTGCTTCCGATGCCTGCGCTGAGGTTTAAGGTCGGGAGATATCCTGCACGTGCCATCTTGATGCTCAGGTCCGAGCTCTCCACGTTCAGCTTTCCTGCTTCTATTTCGGGACGCAGGCTGAGGGCGGTGTTGTAGACATCGTCTTTTTCGGGAAGCGGGATCAGGACGTTGCTGTCGCTCAGTTGCGGCAGGTAGAGGTCCATTTCGATGTCCCCGTCCAGTTCGAGAAGCTGTTTCAATTGCAACTTATAATCCTGCAGGGTAGCCTGGGATGTCACCAACTGGTAGTTGTCGCTGCTTACCTGCGCTTCCAGTTGGGCGAGGTCGCTTGAGGCGATACTGCCGACGTTGAACAATTCCTGTCCCCGTTCAAACTCTTTCCGGCTTACTTCAAGTGTCGATTCGTTTACTTTGACAGCTTCGGCCGAGTAGAGGATCTGTACATACAGTTGGGTGATACTTTCCTCGATCGAGTTTTCGCTTTCGTCCACATTCAGTTCGGCGATGCGGTTGTTCAGCTTCTGTTGTTTGACGGTGTTCACCCGTTTGCTGCCGTTATACACGGTCCAGTTGGCGTCGATGCCGTAGCTGCCGTTGTACGAGGTTTTGCTTTCGCTTGTCGTGATGTTATCGCCGCTGATGATGGTGCCTCTTGCACTGTTCGGGCGGTTGACGACGCGCTGGCTGATGTTCCCGCTCAAGGAAGGCAGGAAATCCGCCTTGGCTGTCTTTACGTCTTCTTGGGTACTCTCGGCGCTGATGCGATTCCGCTGGATGGTGATGTTATGCTCCAGTGCATAATCGATGCAATCGCGAAGCGTCCATTGTTTGGGTGTGTCTTCCTCCGCATTCATCCCGGTGGGCAGGAGAAGCAGGCAGGAGAGGAGTAGGGAAGAAATCTGTTTCATGATGCTTTCGTTTTGTAACCTGACAATCTTTTTACCTTTTTACGAAAGCAAAACTACAACAGGATGAAAGCCTGCACAATCAGATTAGAAAAAGAGGTGCGTTTCCTCGACAAAGAAGGACTTTCTATCGATGAAAGCCTGACTTGAAATAAGGGTGTTTATCCATAGAAAGTCCTGAATATTGATTGTGGAAGTCCAGGTTTTTTACTCTGAAGGTCCTGACTTCTTGTTACGAAAGTCCTGACTTTTGCGGTAAAATTTACCAATAGAGAACTATCCCGGCGATTCCTGCCAGGATAATCATCAGGATCGGGTTGATCTTGAACTTCCAGGTGAGGATGAACGCAGCCCCGAAGATCAGGAAACTTTTATAGTCGATGAAGTTCTCGCTATTCATCAATAGCAAAGCCGCTGCCGCAATCAGGCCGACCGTAGCCGGACGGAGGCCGTAGAACGCGGCTGCTACATATTTGTTGTTCCTGAATTTGGCAAAGGCGTATGAGATGGCCAGCACTAACAGGAAAGAGGGCAGGCAGACGGCAAATGTCGTCAGGCAGGAGCCAAATACGGCCATCGCGGGCGAATAGCCGGCATTGTGGATGGCTGTATATCCGATATAGGTGGCGCTGTTGATCCCGATCGGCCCGGGGGTCATCTGCGAGATGGCGACGATATCCGTAAATTCCTGTGACGAAATCCATCCGTAGCGGTCCACCACGTCTGCCTGTATCAGGGAGAGCATCGCATAGCCGCCACCGAAACCGAATATCCCGATTTTCAGATATACATAGAATAATTGCAACCAGATCATATCAGTCTTTCTTTATTTTCAGTCCGTAAACAAGTCCTCCTATGATAGCCGCCAGAATAATCCACACAGGAGACAACCCTCCTTGCCAGATCAGCAGTGCGGCAGCGATAGGGATAATCAGCTCTTTGTAACTCATCTTGATCGAACGTGCTGTTGTCAGGCAAGGCACGGCAATCAGGGCGACGACCGCCGGACGCAATCCTTTGAACGCCTTCTCTACCCATATGTTGTCCTGCACGTGTGTAAAGAACAGCGCGATAGCCAGAATGATGAAGAAGGAGGGAAGGATGCTTCCCAAAGCGCAAACAATACCACCTGGCACTTTTTTCAGTTTATATCCTACAAAAATAGAGATGTTCACGGCGAAAATGCCGGGCAAGGACTGGGCTACGGAGAAGAGGTCGATGAAATCTTCCTTCGAAAGCCATCCTTTATCTACCACTTCCCGCTGTATCAGGGGCAGCATTGCATACCCACCCCCGATAGTGAAAGTCCCTATTTTGACGAATGTCAGAAAAAGTGTCCAGTACATAATCCTTTAGAATAAATCTGAATGTGTTCCGGTTGAGGTTAATATCAAAATGAGTTCATCATCGTTTTGCTCCCATATTAATAACCAATCGCCTTTAATATGGCATTCCCAATAGTTAGCATAATTACCACTTAGTTTGTGGGCACGATATTGTTTTGGTAATGTCCCGTTCAATTTGAGTTGCTCTATTACAGTATAGAGGAGGCTAAGTTTTAGTCCCCTCTTCTTACATATTTCCAAGTCCTTTTCAAATCGTTTAGTGATTAGGATCGTGTATGAACTCATAATCCCATCATTTGTTTTAATTCATCCGTAGAAACTTCGCGAACAATGCCTTCATCAAGACTTTTCTGAGTTTTTGTGTGTTTGGTTGTCAGAGTCCATCCGAATTTCTTCGCTATTGTCTTAATGAAAGACAATTCCGAATCCGGCAAAGTAAGTTCTATCGTTTTCATCGTTGTGTCCATCTTTTGTGTTCCTTTCTTTTCGTTGATGAATACAAATATAGGAAGTATTATCGATAATAGGTTTACCGTCCCAATTCTTTTTTGTACCGCTGTTCGTCGTTGATGAGGCGCAAGGCTTCCTGGAAGCTTTCGTTGTCGTCGTTGATGACCTGGAAGTATTCGGCCATATCATACAGGTCGCGTGCGATAAGCGCCTTGATCTGGAGCATGATGAGCGGCTTGGAACGGTTGTATTGCTCTTCGTTGAATTCGATCTTGTCGTCTTTAGCCAGTGTGACCAGTTCTTGCATTATGTCGTCTGTCACGTTGAAGTTCTGTTTGTATTGGGCGAACTTCGGATATTTCTTGTTCAGTTCGGCACGATGGCGGTCCAGATAATTCATGGCGATGCGGTTCACCGTAACGTCGTAGCGCGACGTGTCGACCGGGATAAAGACATCCGGCATGATACCGCCGCCGCCATACACGATGCGTTTCGTCTCCAGCGTATTGTACTTCATCGAATCGGGTAAAATTTCAAAAATATCTCGGCGTGTATATTGCGCGCACCGATCTGCACAAGGTCCACATATTCCTCAAATTCATCGATCTTGTCCTCGCTCATCAGCTCGCCCCGGTTGTAGCGGTCGATCAAGTCATGGTTGTATTGCTCCTGGTTGCCGTTGACATACGGTTTCTGGATAGAACGGCCTGTAGGCGTATAATAGCGGGCAACCGTCAGGCGGATCATCGAGCCGTCAGGCATCGGGATCGGTTTCTGTACCAGCCCTTTTCCGAACGTACGGCGGCCTACGACCACGCCACGGTCCCAATCCTGCACCGCACCGGAAAGGATTTCACTGGCGGATGCGGATGTTTCGTCTACCAGCACAACCAAACGTCCTTCTTCAAACCCTCCGCGGGCCGAAGACTTGGCTTCCTCGCGCGGTTGTTTGTTTCCTTCGGTATAAACGATCAGCTTGTCCTTGCCTAAGAACTCGTCGGCCAGGTCGATCGCGATATTCAGATATCCCCCGCCGTTCCCCTGCAAGTCGAGGATCAGGTTCTTCATTCCCTGTTTCTTCAGTTTCTCCAGTGCTTCCCGGAATTCGTCGGCCGACGAAGCGGCAAAGCGGTTCAGCTTGATGTATCCGGTAGCCTTATCCGCCATGTAAGCGGCATCCAGGCTGTATACCGGAATCTTTCCACGTGTGATCTTGAACTCGATCAGGTCGGGCACTCCGCCGCGCAGGACCTTTACCCGCACTTCCGTATTCTTCGGACCGCGCAGGCGTTTCATCACATCCGTATTCTTCATCTTGACGCCGGCAATCAGCGTGTCGTCCACCATGATGATGCGGTCGCCAGCCATCAGGCCGACCTTTTCCGAAGGCCCGCCGGGAATTACCTGGATCACGTATAAAGTATCCGTCAGCATATTGAACTGGATGCCGATCCCGTCGAAGTTACCTTGCAACGGTTCCGTCATCTCTTTCGTCTCTTCCGGGTCCGTATAGGTAGAGTGAGGGTCCAGCTTTTCCAGCATGCCGACGATGGCGTCCTCCACCAACTTCGTTTCGCTTGTAGAGTCTACATATAGGTTGGAGATGGCATACAGGGCCAACTGGAGCTTGCGGGCATCTATGTTGTTACCGCGCTGTGCCGACATCGAGGCGGCAAATACACTCAATATAAGGAGTGGAAGTAAAATTCGTTTCATTGTTTTTATTTTTTAATAAAGATTTGTCCCTTTCGGCACAAACTGGGAAATATCTTTGCCGTAACGCAGCAACTCCCGCACGATGCTGGAGCTGATATGCGTATGTTCCGGTTCCGTAAAAAGAATAAATGTCTCGATCCCGCTCAGCTTGCGGTTCACATCGGCTATACTCTTTTCATATTCGAAATCGTTCACCGTACGAATACCGCGCAGGATAAACCCGGCATTCATCTGTTGGGCGAAATCGACTGTCAGGGAGTCATACGACATGACCCGTACGCGCGGTTCGTCCTTGTAGAGCTCTTGGATCGCCTCCAGCCGTTTCTCCAGTGAGAAATAGGTTCGCTTCGTGTCGTTGATACCGATCGAAATGATGATCTCGTCCACCAGTTCGAGTCCTCGGCTTACCAACGATTCGTGCCCGATCGTGAAAGGATCGAACGTTCCGGGGAAAAGAGCGATCCTTTTTAATGGACAACTGGCAATTGACAATTGATAATTATCGGTCGATTCCTGTCCCTCCCCTGTTTTTATCGTATTATCCATATTCTCAATTTATTGTCAATTATCAATTGATAACGTCTTCTTCTACAACTAAGTTATCTATGATAAAGTTCTGTCGTTCCATCGTATTCTTGCCCATATAGAACTCCAGCATATCTTTCACAAGGTCCTCTTTCTTCATGGTTACCGGGTCCAGGCGGATATCCTTTCCGATAAAATGCTTGAACTCATCCGGTGAAATCTCTCCCAAACCTTTGAACCGGGTGATCTCGGCGTTTTTTCCGGCGGCAGCGATTGCGTTCACACGCTCTTCTTCGCTGTAGCAATACCAGGTCTTCTGCTTGTTGCGTACACGGAACAGTGGTGTTTGCAGGATATAGACATGGTTCCGCTTGATCAGGTCCGGGAAAAACTGGAGGAAGAAGGTGATCAGCAGTAGGCGGATATGCATACCGTCCACATCGGCATCGGTCGCAATGATCACCTTATTGTAACGTAAGCCTTCCAATCCATCCTCTATGTTCAATGCAGCCTGTAGCAAATTGAATTCTTCGTTTTCGTACACGATCTTCTTCGTCAGTCCGAAACTGTTTAACGGTTTGCCGCGAAGGCTGAAAACCGCTTGCAGGTTCGGATCGCGGCTTTTCGTAATAGAACCGCTTGCCGAGTCTCCCTCGGTAATGAAGATGCAGCTGTCTTCCAGATTGTCGCCTTTCGTGTCGTTTAGGTGGATACGGCAGTCGCGCAGTTTCTTGTTGTGCAGGTTGGCCTTCTTTGCCCGTTCGCGGGCCAGCTTGGTCACACCGGCGATCGCCTTGCGTTCTTTTTCCGATTCCTGGATCTTACGCAGCAGGGCGTCCGATGTCTCTGCGTTCTTGTGCAGGTAGTTGTCCAATTCCTTCTTGATGAAGTCCCCGACAAACTTGCCGACCGAAGGTCCGTCCGGTCCCATGTCTTTCGAGCCTAACTTGGTCTTTGTCTGGCTTTCGAACACCGGTTCTTCCACCTTGATGCTGATGGCTGCTACTACGCCGGCGCGAATGTCCGAGTATTCGAAGTTCTTGTTGTAATATTCCTTTATGACACGTCCCAACGCTTCGCGGAAGGCGGAAAGGTGCGTACCTCCCTGTGTTGTATGTTGGCCGTTGACGAACGAGTAATATTCTTCTCCGTACTGGTTACTGTGGGTAATGACCACTTCTATGTCTTCTCCCTTCAGGTGGACGATCGGATATAAAGGCTCTGTCGTCATGTTCTCGTTCAGCAGGTCCACAAGTCCGTTGCGTGAATGGAACTTCTTGCCGTTGAAGACAATCGTCAGTCCGGAGTTGAGGAACACGTAATTCTTCAGCAGACTCTCGATATATTCGTCTTTATACTGATAATCCTTGAATATCTCTTTGTCCGGGATGAAATAGGTGAGCGTTCCGTTTGCCTCCTCCGTCGGGCAGATCGGGGCTTCCTCCGTGATGACTGCCTTGTTGTATTCTACCCGCTTGCATTCGCCGTCCCGGTAACTGGTGATCAGGAAATAGCTGCTCAACGCATTTACGGCTTTGATTCCGACTCCGTTCAATCCGACCGACTTTTTGAAAGCCTTGCTATCGTACTTTGCTCCGGTATTCATCTTGCTGGAGACATCGACTACCTTGCCCAGCGGAACGCCGCGGCCATAGTCGCGTACGGAGACGGTGCCTTCTTCGACGGTCACTTCTATGGTTTTACCGTAACCCATCATATATTCGTCGATGGAGTTATCCAGCACCTCTTTCAGCAATACATAAATACCGTCATCGGCATAACTACCGTCTCCTAATTTCCCGATATACATACCGGGACGGCGACGGATATGTTCCATCCAGTCAAGCGTCTTGATATCGTCATCGTTGTACGCTGTCGGCTGTTGCATTGTTGAATTTAGTTCGTCCATTTTGAAAATTGAAAATTGAAAGTTGAAAATTGAAAGACTGGGAATAAAAGAATAAAGAATCACTTTCCCCTTTCAACTCTTCCCTTTCAACTGTTTAATGTATGCTCTTCTTGTCTTGTGATGCTCGCGTTTGAAGTAATCCCACTGTGCCTGTACGGCATTGTTCGTTTCCAGTTCCGGATTGCTTTCCGCATAAATAGCTCCGACACTCTTGTAAACAGGTATCAGGTCGTTGAACAGCAATGCGTTCACGCCTTTGCTCTGATATTCCGGCAAGACCCCCGTCAGGTAGAGGTCGATCACTTTCGGCTTGCTCTTCAAAGCCTTCAGCAGGTGGATCCAGCCGAATGGGAAAAGATGCCCTTTCGCTTTCTGCATAGCCTTGGACAGGTTGGGAAGCGAGATTCCGAAACCGACCACTTCGTCGTCTTCCTCACGGACGATAAGCGTCACCAGGTCGTAGCGAAGCATCGGAATGTACATATTGATGTAGTAGTCGATCTGCTTTTGAGTCAGACGTGCGAAGCCGTATAACGGCGCGTACGACTCGTTTAATGTCCGGAACACCTTCTGCGCGTACGGCATGATCGATTTCGCGTTCTTAAACTTCATAACCTTCAGTCCGTATTTCTTCTTTACGATCTCGCCGATACGCAGATGTTTTTCCGGTACTCCGTCCGGTATATAGATCTTGAACTCGTGCCAGTCCTGGTCTTTCGTATATCCCATACGCTCCATTTGCTTCGGATAGTAAGGATAATTGTAGATGGTCGCCATCGTTCCGATCTGGTCGAACCCTTCGATCAGCATTCCTTCGTGGTCCATATCGGTAAAACCCATCGGCCCGTGCAGCGCGTCCATGCCTTGTCCTACCGCCCATTTTTCTACAGCACCGAACAGGGCATCCACCACTTCGGCATCGTCAATGAAGTCTACGAACCCGAAACGTGCATATTTCTGGTTCCATGTCTCGTTGCTCCGGCGGTTGATCATTCCTGCGATGCGTCCCACAACCTTTCCGTCTTTGTATGCTAAAAAGTAGATCGCATCACACACTTCGAACGCCGGATTCTTCTTTTTCTCCAACGTCACCATCTCTTCTTCGATCAGGCCGGGCACATGATACGGGTTGCCTTTATATAATTCGATATTGAACTTTACGAACTTTTTGAGTTCCTTCTTACTGGTAACTTCTTTAATTACTACGCTCATCGGTCATTTAGTTTGAACGGCAAATTTACACAATTAATTCATTTTTAGTGCCGGTTGGCAAGAAGAAAATGTTTTCTCTCCTTGAGCCCATAAAATCTTTGGCGTCTATTTTGCATCGGAATTGAAACGGATCGTAATGGTTTGTCGATGGAATGAAAGGGATTGTGCTTTTATCTCAGTATTGTCCTTTTGTACAAATAACTCGATTTTAAGGTGTGTAATGATTCCAATTTCTTATCTTTGTGGCGTTTTCGTTGTTCCTTGTGTGGGAGTGACGGACTTTTGTGTATCCGAAACTTTATTTGGAAACACTTAATCGTAACTTTTATTTGATTATAAAATCATGAAAATAGCTATCGTCGGGACAGGTTATGTGGGGCTTGTCACCGGTACTTGTTTTGCAGAAATGGGAACCGAAGTTTTCTGCGTCGACGTAAATGCCGAAAAGATCACAAACCTGAAACAAGGTATCATCCCTATCTACGAACCCGGCCTTGAAGAGATGGTTCACCGCAACCAGCAAGCCGGCCGTCTCCATTTCACAACCGATTTGACAGAATGCCTGAACGAGGTCGAAGTCCTCTTCAGCGCCGTAGGTACTCCGCCCGACGAAGATGGCAGTGCCGACCTGAAGTATGTGCTCGAAGTAGCCCGTACCGTCGGTCGCAACATGACCAAACATCTCCTTGTCGTGACGAAGAGCACCGTTCCGGTAGGTACGGCCCGTAAAGTCCGTGAGACGATCCAGGAAGAACTGGATAAACGGGGTTTGCCGCTTGAGTTCGATGTTGCTTCGAATCCTGAATTTCTGAAAGAAGGTGCGGCCATCAAGGATTTTATGAGTCCGGATCGTGTGGTCGTCGGTGTCGAATCCGAACGTGCAAAGGAGCTGATGACTCGTTTGTACCGTCCGTTCCTGTTGAACAACTTCCGTGTGATTTTCATGGATGTACCATCCGCCGAGATGACGAAATATGCGGCCAATGCCATGCTGGCTACCCGTATCAGCTTTATGAACGATATTGCGAACCTGTGTGAGATTGTCGGTGCCGATGTGAATATGGTGCGTAAGGGGATTGGCTCGGATGCCCGTATCGGCAACCGTTTCCTGTATGCCGGTATCGGCTATGGAGGTTCCTGTTTCCCAAAAGATATAAAAGCGTTGATCAAAACAGCCAAGTCGAACGGTTACCGGATGCGTATCCTAGAAGCGGTCGAGGCGGTCAACGAAGAGCAGAAATCCATCTTGTTCCGCAAGTTGGACGATTATTTCAAAGGCGATCTGAAAGGCAAACGGATCGCTATGTGGGGCCTGGCCTTCAAGCCGGAAACCGACGATATGCGCGAAGCCCCTTCTCTGGTCTTGATTGATAAATTATTGGCTTCCGGTTGTGAAGTGTATGTCTACGACCCAGTCTCGATGGAAGAAACCCGTCGTCGTTTGGGA
>OGIA01001653.1_pt1 | contig 13359 bp, 9 predicted proteins | sample 1571671 | NCBI WGS metagenome assembly OGIA01 (sample SAMEA2582027, study PRJEB24529) | metagenome | biome: Human gut stool | place: China | collected 2011
ATGAGGCGGTGGAGCTGTACATACGGGAGAGGGAAAAGGGGGAAAAAGCTTGATAATAAGATATAGGGCGAACATTCGGGCAGCCAGGAGAAATTTCGGTGGAGGAGCTTGGCAGTCATGTGGACGAAAGTAATCCGGTAGCTGTGATTGTCGAATAAAATCTTCTTGTTTTATAGCGAAGTCATAGAGATGATTTTGTTTTTATATTATCTTTGTGGTCGCAAACAGTCTAATGTAAATGCTTATCAATAATTTAATTATAATAGTATGAAAAACTATCTTGTATTTTCTATGGCGGCCTTGTTGGTCGGAGCTTCTTGCAACACAAAGCAGGAGAAGGCGGCCGAAGGCTTTACCGGCGCACCGGGAGAAGTGAAGTTGATCACGCTCGATCCCGGACATTTCCATGCCGCATTAGTGCAGAAAGTGTCTTATCCGCAAGTTTCTAAAGATGTTTATGTGTACGCACCCACCGGTTTCGACGTGGACGAGCACTTGAAACGTATACAGGGATTCAACACACGTGCGGAGAATCCGACGGCTTGGAATGAAATCGTTTATACGGGAGATGATTACCTGGAAAAAATGTTGGCCGAGAAGAAGGGAAACGTGATGATCCAGGCAGGAAACAACGGCAAGAAGACCGAATATATCAAGAAGACGCTTGAGGCCGGCATCAATGTGCTTTCCGACAAACCGATGGCGATCAACAGCCAGAGCTTTAAATTGCTGGAGGAATGTTTCGCTATCGCCAAACAGAAAAACATCATGCTGTATGACATCATGACCGAACGGAATGAGATCACTACGATGTTGCAGCGCGAGCTTTCTACTATCCCGGCTGTTTATGGCGAGCAGTTGAAGGGTTCTCCCGAAGAACCGGCTATCGTGAAAGAGAGTGTGCACCATCTGTTTAAGCTGGTCGACAACAAGCCGTTGACGCGTCCGGTATGGTATCTGGATGTAAACCAGCAGGGCGAAGGTATTGTGGATGTGACGACTCACCTGGTCGACCTGGTGCAGTGGGAAGCCTTCCCGGATCAGATCATCGACTATAAGAAAGATATCGAACTGATAGATGCCAACCGCTGGACTACCTCTATCAGCCCGGAAGAGTTTAAACAGGTGACAGGGACGGATGCTTATCCCGATTTCTTGAAGAAAGATGTCGAAAACGATACATTGAAAGTCTATTGCAACGGTGATATCGTGTATAAGATCAAAGGTGTGACAGCCAAGGTTTCGGTGATCTGGAATTATACCTTCCCCAAAGGTGGCGGTGATACCCACTTCTCCGTCATGAAGGGTAGCAAGGCCGACCTGGTCATCCGTCAGGGCAAGGAACAGAACTATCAGCCTGAACTGTTTGTCGAAGCAGTGAAAGGTATGGATCTGGCCGCTTACGAAAAGGACCTGACCGCTTCTATGGAAAAGGTTTCAGCCGAATATCCTGGTGTGGCATTGAATAAGGTGGGCGATGGTGTATGGCAAGTCGAAATCCCCGCAAAATACCGTGTAGGCCATGAAGCTCATTTCGGCCAAGTGACGGAACATTTCCTCGACTATCTGAAAGACGGCAAACTGCCGGATTGGGAAGTACCTAATATGCTGGCTAAGTATTACACGACGACCTCGGCGCTGGATATGGCGAAAGCGAAGACAAAATAAATGTATTGAGATGAAATGGAAGAGAGAGTATGTGCCGGAAGTACAATTGGGCACATACTCTCTTTTGGTATTCTGCTAATAATCAAATCTGACACCCTTCTCCCAAAGAGGCAGTAACTTTTTTACAATGTGGGGGTTCTCTTGCGCTATATTTTTACGCTCGATGCGGTCCGGCCCGTATTGATAAAGTTCGGTGATCGTTTCTCCTTTTTTATTATAACGAGTAAGACGGTATTCTGGAGTCCGGAGGGTTATACAATTCCGATAGTAGCTGTAAGCGGCGTCTGTCCATTTGGGATTATCAGGATTGTTGAGCAAGGTTGCAAAACTATGTCCGTCCAGTCCTTTGGGTAAGGAGATTTTGCAAAGTTCCATAAGAGTCGGATAAATATCGATAGAACTGACAATCCTGTTATTTTTAATCCCTGGCTTACACTGGGGAGCTTTTATTACGAGTGCGCTGCTCAGAGAAGTTTCATGTAGTGTATGTTTTCCCCAAACACGCAGATCTCCTAAGTGCCATCCATGATCTCCCCATAAAATAATAATCGTGTTATCCATTTTTCCGCTGGCTTCAAGGGCATCCAACACTTTTCCAACTTGAGCGTCCATATAACTTACGCAAGCGAAATAGGCGTGACGGAGTTTGCGTGCATATTCGTCAGAAACTCTATTTTTTATGGAAGGCATTTCGTCTCCTGATTGATAGCTCTTGAACTCCGCGCTTTCATGCAGGCTGACCGGATCGCATCCTTCCGGAATGTCGGGCATAGGTGAAATGGGGATGGAGGCTTCATCATACATATCCCAATATTTTTTAGGAGATGTGAAAGGTAAATGAGGCTTGAAAAAACCGACAGCCAAACAGAATGGCTCATTTTTAGCTGTTAGCTCGTTTAGCTTTTTGACTGCCAGATTTGCCGTTAGCCCGTCCGGATAACCTTCATCGGCGACATCCGCACATTCGTATGGTTTCACTTGTTTTTTGCGACTTTGCCGGTTACTTCCATCTGCATATCCGAAAAAGGCATTCCAACCGTTTCCCCATTTTCCGGCATCGAAAAGCATTTCATCCCAACTATAAGGTAGTTCCGGTTTTTCGGTTTTCGGAGCTTCATAGCCATACAGGCAGCCGTCGACATAGTGGCTTATCTTTCCGATGCCGACAGTATAATAGCCATTTCTTCGTAAATGGTGGAACATAGTTTCCGGGATTTCTCCTTCCGGTTTATCTGATAGCCTTGTCCGGCATGCTTCGTTGGAGAGGTCTGATTTATCTTTAGGAAAATGTCCAGTCAACATGCTAGCTCGTGACGCTCCGCTTGTCGGGACTTGTACATAATGTTGGAAAAATAAACTGCCTTGTGATGCCAGCCGGTCGATGTTCGGGGTTTTTACAACAGACCCATAAGCTCCTAATTCACGGCGAAGGTCATCTACACATATAAAAAGTATATTGGGCTTCGTCTCATTTGCCTTTTTTTGTGCATAGCCTTGAAAAGGTAATGCCAGCAAACAGATTGATAGCAAAGGATAATTCTTTTTCATGATATCTAAATTGAATGTGAATACAAATGATTTACAAATATAACCTACCGGTCGATAATAGCCGGTAGGTTTAGAAATTATTGTTGATCGTCTATGACTGTTAAAGGAGGAATATTTTTTTCGTACCCGATATAACCTTTATTCTGGTTAATGGTTCCTCCTTGGTTGCTATCGATGGCATTTGCCGGGATGGGCCAAAGGACGTGGAATGGGCTTATTTTGAATACGTTTGTTCCCCATAAGATATCCCCTGCCTTGTAAAATTCATTTTTAGCAACAGTCCGGTCATACCAGAAATTTTTTTCTGAGAAATTTTCTAAGGAATAGCCGTTTAACCCTTTTTCAGCCATGATAAAGGCGATTCTGGTTAATTCCGTTTTTCTGAATTCTTCAGCGAAAAGTTCTCTGGCTCTTTCATCTAATATATACTCTATTGAAACTTGTGAAGCAACAATAGGATCGGCTTTTGCACGTACTCTTACCGAGTTTATATCTGCGGCGGCTTTATCTGTTTGATTTAACCAATAGTAGGCTTCTGCCCTTAGAAGATAAGTTTCGGCTAATCTGAATAAATACCAGTCCGAATGTCCTCCGTATGGCTGATCGGGTCTTTCTTCATCTGCGACATATACCTTATAATAAGGGAAAGGATACCAACAATGGATGGTGTCTTTGGGATTTGTGTATTGTATCTGTACGGGTTGTCCGAAATATTTGGAAGATGGATTGTTGTAAATGAATTTATCGACAGAGAACCAGTTTACTTGATTATCATGCCTCAAGTCCTTATTACAGTTATTCCATATTTCATAATTGTAATAACTGCAAGGCCGGACATAACCGACCCCTCTTCCTATTTTTATGACAAACTCGTTTCCTTGTGTGTCGATAGTTCCTCTTTTTCCGTCGGGATCTTTCATGTAGGACGAATTCCACCAAGAGGGAACATAGCGACGCATAGCCTGGGTGCCTCCACTTATTTCTGCTTCCGGAAATCCGTAGCGTTCCTGTACGACAAGGATTCCTTCTTTATTTGAAGATGAGCTTTTATTGTCTTTTTGATGGAGATCCCAGATCGTATTAAACTGAGGATCGGAAGCATCTACCCCGAAGCGGTCAGTCATTAAAAAGTGAATACCGTCGTTAATGACCGCAGAAGAGGCGTCGACAGCTTCTGTGAATTTTCCATTAGACAGATATATTTTTGTAAGCAAATGGTTGCCGGCAGCCTTAGATACTGCTCCGGGAACAACTGTTTTAGGTAACCACTGGACGGCCCATGCTAAATCTTCTTCTATTTTTGCAAGTATCGTTTTTCTTGAATGTGTATAGAAATCGATTTTAGGAGCCGTATGTTCTATGTTTAAAAAGGGGACATCTCCATATAAATGGACTAATCTATAATACCAATAGGCTCTGTGAAAATATGCTTCGGCAATAATTGCATTTTTGATTTCTTCTGTGTCGAATTTGCCATTGTTGATACGCGACAGAATAACATTCGCATTTCGTATCTGGTTATATCCTCTTGTCCAGATCTCATGGAAGTCATAGGTCGTACCGGTCCCTGTCGGTAATACTTGAGTATCAAAATTATGTATGGCATTGGCTGCTTTATTGGCACTGATTGCAATATCTGAGGCGATTAGTTCAGATGCCAGGCCGCCTCCTTCGCCATAGAAATCGGGGCGTAAGTTTTTGCGGAGGTTAACCAGTATTCCGTCAAATCCGGCTTTATCCGTATAAATAGATTCCGGAGTGAAGATAGAAAGGGGCTTTATCTCCAAGAAATTGTCTCCGCATGAAACAGTTGTAAACAGAGACGCACAAATGATATATTTTATCCAGTTTTTCATAACTCGTTTATTTATAATGTGACATCAATTCCAAATGTAAAAATTCGTGGCATAGGAGTGTTTCCTGATTCAGGATCCCAACCGGACCATTTTGTGAAAGTTAGCAGGTTACGTCCACTCAAATATACTTTACAATGTCCTACTTTCAGATTTTTGAGAATATTTTCCGGGATATTGTATGCTATGGATAAGTCTTGCAAACGTATAAAACTACTCTTTTCATAAATGTTATATCCAGGTGTGTTTACCGTATTTAACCGTGTATATTTGTTTGTCGGGTTTTCCGGAGTCCAGTAAGGCAATGCATAACTGTTGGCTCTGTCCTCGACATTAGATGTGTTGCTCAATAGACTGTTCGCTCTCCAATGTCCTAAATCTGCACGGATGAAACAAGAAATCTGGAAGTTTTTGAAAAGAGTAAAGTCATTTCGAAGCCCTAAACGGAAGCGTGGCTTTGTATAACCTTGAAATACTTTATCTTCCTGAGTAGACACACCGTCTCCATTAGGATCGTATAATTTGACATCGCCAGGAGCTTTCCCGAATGATTTAGCCAATTCTTCTTCTCCAAGCTGGTAAATACCAAGGAATTTGTAATCCCATATCCGATCTATTGATTGTCCGATAAACCATCCATTGTCGATATCATCACCTTCTCTTTGTCCGATAACATTGCCATTTTCGTCTAAAATGTTGATTGTTTCTCCATATAGATGTTTGATCTTGTTTCTATTAAATGAGAACGTTAATGTCGAGTTCCAACTGAAATCCTTATTTTGGATATTGTAGCTATTAAGAGTCATTTCAAACCCTTTGTTTTGCAATTCTCCCATATTAGACATTACATTGTCGTATCCAATAATTGTCGGTAGGCTGCGTTTTAACAACAAGTCATTTGTAATCATGCTATAATAATCGACCGAACCATTTAACCGGCTGTTTAAGATGGAAAAGTCCAGACCTAAGTTTAAAGCTTTAGTCTTTTCCCATTTTAGATATTGGTTCGCCAGTGAACTGCTGTATATACCTGAGATTAATGTGCTTCCAGTCAGGTATTTGTTTGTTTCAAGTTTTGCCAATGCATCATAAATCCCTATATCCCGGTTACCGTTTATTCCATAAGAGGCTCTGACTTTGAGATTATTTATCCATTTGATATTGAAGAACGATTCGTCTGATAAATTCCAGGCTAAAGCTCCGGATGGAAAAGTCGCGTAAGGATTTTCCATACCAAAGGCAGAATACCCGTCTCTACGAATAGATAGAGTTAGGAAATAGCGGTTCATGAGTGTGTAATTCAGACGGCCCATTATTGCGGTACCGGTCGAATAAGTATCTTCGTTTTTTATAGTTGGTGATCCTCCCGCCCCTAATTGATGGAAACTTAATGCTTCACTGGGTGTGAAATTTACATTTTCACCGGTATCTTTCCATGTTTGTTTCTTTTCTGCATTATATAAGAATGTTGCATAAAAATCATGAACTCCAAAAGTTTTTTTCCATGAAATGATGTTGTCTATTTGCCATTCGTAAAGTGAATAATTGATACGCTGCCCGAAGCCTCCTGTTTTGTTGCCACTTGGGATGCTTGACGGATCATAGTAATAATTTTTTTGCCAATCATAGCGATTGATATAAGAAACTTTGTAACTAAAACCGAATGGCAGTTTCAGGTCGGCATACATGGTGGCAAACAGATTTTGGGTGACATTGAATTTATCCCGTTCTTTGTATAAAAGAAATGGGTTTTGTTCAATACCTGAATCGTCATGAGGATACCATTTTAGTTCTCCGTTTTCATCATAAGGTTGTCCCAAAGGACTCTGGCGGCTTATATTCGATAATTTGATGGCTTCATTACTCTCATCTTTGTTGCTAAATTGAGCATTGATTCCCACAGTCAAAAATTCGGCAACTTTGGTATCTGCATTAATTCGGGAACGGATTGTTTTATACTCATCTCCCTTTATATAACCTTGATTGTCCGTATAGCCTAATGACCAGTAATATTTAGTTTTGCCAATGCCTCCGGATATGTTGACATTGTAGTTTTGCCTTAATCCAGGACGTGTCGCTTCTCCATACCAATCATAGGCATTCCCATTCAGATAGTTTTGTTGTTCGATATCACGCAAATTCAGACGTGTCATCCAAGTCAGAATTGGATCGGACTGGTATGAGGCATCGTAATTTTGCCAAGTATCTACGTCAATGCCTTCCGGTAACTGATTAGGATTGTTATAATATCCTTCTGGCTTGTCTGGATTTATTCTGCGTTGGAAATCTTGTCTGCGTTGGATGAATCCAGATAAATCATTCGGTTTGATTTCGTTGGTAAAATCTGTTAAACCCAGTTGTGCGGAGAAATTTATACTCATTTTTTCCCCTTTGCCTTGTTTGGTATTGATGATTACAACACCAGCGGCAGACCGTGAACCGTATACAGCAGCAGAGCTGGCATCTTTCAATACGTCTATAGTTTCGATATCCGATGGATTGATGTCATTGATAGAACCATTGAAGATGACTCCGTCCAATACAATCAAGGGTGAATTGTTGGCTGAAAGTGAAGCGGGACCTCGTATTTCCATTTCACTAGCTCCGGAAGCAGAAGTCCCGATGTTAGAGTTAAAACCGGCAACAGTTCCATTCAGCATATCCAATACGTTCGTACTTTGCTGAGTGGCATATTTATCGGCTTTTACCTGGGCGATGGCCCCGGTAAGGTCTTTTTTCTTTACAGCTCCGTAGCCGATTACGACAACTTCCTCCAAGGCTTGCTGATCTTCTTGCAAAACCACTTTTAATATGGATTTCCTGTCAATTGTGATTTCTTGCGTGTTGTAGCCGATATAAGATATTTGCAAAATATCTCCCTCGCTTGCTTCCAGGCTGAATTTGCCGTCGACATCGGTAATAGTGCCGGTTGTGCTACCTTTTACTAAGACGTTAGCTCCGATGACAGATTCTCCTTGTGTGTCGACGACCGTTCCGGAAATAGTTTTGATCTGTGCTTTGAACAAGGCAATGTGCTTATTCGATATACGAAAAGAAATATTTCTTTTGCTGCGGAATAAGTTTCGCAGCAACTCGTTTAGATCCATGCTTGTTCCCTGGATAGAGGTTCTTTCGTTTCGGTCGATCTCGGATGTGTTATAAACGAATTTGTATCCGGTCTTTTCCTCTATCTCATTGAAAATCTCTTCATATGTTGCATTCTGCTTATTCAGAGACAGTTTTACTGCTTGTGCATGAACGAAGGTAATGTTGACGAACAAAAACAGTAAAAGAAGTCCTAAAAGATTGATTCCGTGTTTGAAAATTCTTTTTAAAGAGGAATAATGTTCCTCACAGGTAAAATCCTTTGGATTTTGCCTGATAAATAAAATTTTATCCATAATTTTGTATGTATTAATTTTTAAAATTGGCAGGTGTGTCATCTGCCGATTAACAATGTAGAATTTGGGAATGGTCGCAACATTCCCAATTCTTTTTGTATGTCTCTCTATTAATTAAATCTTGTTTTTCATGTACTGTCCATAATCGTTTGTCTTTGTGGTTTAACATTCTGTATTTATTGCAGGAAAATTTCTCCTTTCCTTTTTTCTATTTTGTATCTGGCTGAGATTTGCAAAACTGATAGTATTTCTTCCAATGTCTCTTTCTCTGTGAAGTTGGCATTGAAAGTCTGTTTTTTCAGGTTTTCGTTTTGAATATGTATTTTCACATGGAAAGCCCGTTGTAACTCTTGCATGATATCTGCTAATGAACTGTCTTTAAATTTAAAAATTCCAGTAACCCATGATATCGTATTTTCTGGGTGTACAGTTGAAATACTCAGCTTGTTATCCGATTTAAGGAAAACTGCTCGTTCACCAGGTAGCAGTATCCGGTCTGCCATTTGCGATTGATTCGTGTATTTATACAACCCGATTTTTCCGGTAAGGAGAGTGATCTCAGTTTTTTCCGGTTCTGCGTCAACATTGAATGTTGTTCCTAATACTCGTATTCCGATACCATCGGTTTGGACGATAAAAGGTTTCTTTTCGTCTTTGCGGACTTCAAAGAATGCCTCCCCTTTTATTTCAACCTGTCGGACCTGTTCGCTGAACTCTCTCGGATAGCGCAGGCAAGCGTTTGCATTTAGCCAAACTATACTGCTGTCTGGCAATGTGATTTTTGTTTTTGCATCGGGAACGGCTATCGTTTCATAATAGACAAGTTCTTGTTCCGGCTCTTTGTCGGTCAGCAGAATGCCGGTAACCAATAGGAGGGCGATGGAAGCAGCAATAGACAAATATTTCCATGCAGAGTTTTCTTTACCGGTATAAGAAATGATGACAGGCCGTTTAACTCTGTCTGATAAACGGTCGGACATCTGCTTTTCATCAAATGGCAAAGATTTGAAGCGTATGCGCTTTGTCAATGATTCGAGTTCTTTATTGTTTTGTTCATTTTTCATTTTATTCCGGTAGCTTTATAAATAGAGATGACAAGTAAAGTAAAAAACTCCTATTCGGGATGCAAAAAAATATTATGTTATTTGACTATCCTCTTGTGTTCTTTTATGTTATAAGTAGGATGTTTTATCTTGTTTGACAGTTGTGGTACGCTTATTCTATATTTGGAAGACAAGCGTTCGACAGATGTTAAACAAGCGTTTGAATAATGACGGACAAAAAAGAAGATGGTTGGTTTGGATTAAAAGAAAAGCTGTTTGATTTTATGTTATATATAATATTATGGAACGATCCCGGAAAAGGGTAACTGATAGATGATGGATTTTTTAACGGGCAAAATCAAACTCATGAGAAGAAACATTTTTACCTTTAGGCAGTGTCTTGAAGAAATTTTAACTACATTTACTGACTAATTAATGAAAGGACTGTATCTGAGATGGAAGGGGAGAGTATCATATCTCTTTTTGGAAAAGTAGTGAAGGGAGATGAAGCAGCGTTCCGGTTATTGTTTGAAACTTATTCCCGGCGTCTGTTCCATGTGGCTTATTACTATCTGAACTCTCGTGAGCTGGCCGAAGAAGCTATTCTGGATGTTTTTACTGTCATTTGGCAAAAGCGGGAAACGCTGTCCCATGTAAAAGAGCCGGAACGCTATTTGTATATATCGGTGAAAAACCAGGCTTTGCATTATCTGAGAAGGGGGTGTGTACAGGAAAAGGATTCCTTTTCTTTGTATGAGATTGAGTTGATCCCAGATTCGGATACACCGGAAAAGAGTTTGATGGATGAAGAATACCAAGTACTGGTCCAGCAGGCGATTGATTCCTTGCCGCCGAAATGCAGAGAGGTTTTTCGTCTTGTTCTCTCCGATAAATTGAAGAACCGGGAAATCGCTGATGTTTTGGGAATCAGTGAAAAGACAGTGAATATACATATCGCTAAGGCGTATGAACGCATTGCGGAGTTTGTGAATCGCCGGTATAAGGAGGGTAGTATTAAATGATACAGCCCTCCAATGAAGTCAGAATTTAAACTTGATCAACACTCCTTTGTGGTCCGTCGGCCAAATGTCTGCCGGAGTTGAGAAAGTATCTTGGCTGTCCTCTTCGACACGTTGGCTGCGGATAATGGAGGACTTGGGACCGACGATGACGGCGTCTTCCACTTCCCAACCGGTTGCCGGTATATAATAGATAAAATCGATGCGGTCGCGTTCATCCGCTTCCGGCGCCCAGGTCAACCGTTCGACTGGCATCGCCGGATTGTCCGAAGGGAAGGTAAAGCCGGGATGGGTGATCGGATTCGGATATTTGACGCGATAGGCATCGCGGAAGCCGGCTTCGTATAATAGTTTGGAACAGTCCCAATCGACTATCGCCCCGTTGTGATCCCAAAGCCCTTTCGTCTCTTCCGTCCAATCCAAGTGCGAAGGTTCGTTGAAGTCACCGCCCAAGATTACGAAATCGGCATCTGACTTTGTGGCGTCTTCTATCACGAGCCGAATGGATTCGTCACGCAAAGATTCGTTATTGGCTTTTTCGATTTCAGCCTTGTCCGTTACCGGGGCTTCCAGTTTCTTCCATGTCACACCGCTGTATCCACGTGGCAGGTAACAGGCGTAATGCGTATAATCCAAATGCCCTGTATAGGCTACTACCTGTTTGCCGTTTACATCCAAACGGGTCCTTAATACCCGGTCTTTATGCGGAATGTTTTCCGTTTGTTCCAGTATGGGGTATTTGGACAGCAGTGCGACATCCAGCGAACTGCCTTGTCCATAATAGATTTTCCCTCTTTCGCGCAAAGCGTCCAGCATGCGGGGAACGAACAACGCGCCTTCCTTGTTGCTGGCTTCGCTGAACATCACGATATCCGGATCTATCCGGGCCACTTCATCCGCAACGGCCTCGAAGCCGTTTTTGACGACTGTTCCTTCCATCCAGATGTTCAAGTGCAATACACTCAACTCTTGTTTTTCTTTCGTGCAGCTGCCGCAGACCAGTAAGAGCAGCCATAGCCAAATATAAAAACGTCTCATTGATATTTTCTTTCATTAAAAAAAGTCCCCGAACTTTTATGAGATCCGGGGACTTTTATGTTATTTGATTTCTTTCTCTTCCATCATGTCCAGTTCGTTCTTGTCGGAGTCGATGAATTTATACTCCAAGAAGCCCAGACTTTGATTCGGAATCACTTTAATACCCATCGAGTATTTCAGTTTCCATTTCCAACTGAGCGGGAATCTTCCGCTCTTGATAAATGCTGCAACATAAGGATGTACGTGCAGGGCGAATTTCTTCACGTTGTGTTTGTTGACCAAGCAGTCGATCTTTCCTTCCAGGCTGTCGGTAAACAGGATAGAGGGTTTGATGGTGCCTGTGCCGAAACAGGTCGGACAGGCTTCGGATGTATCGACATCCATTGCCGGACGGACACGCTGGCGGGTGATCTGCATCAGGCCGAATTTGCTCAGTGGCAGAATATTATGTTTTGCCCGGTCATTAGCCATCGCTTTCGTCATATGTTCGAACAGTTTCTGCCGGTTGGCAGCTTCGGCCATATCGATAAAGTCGACTACGATAATACCACCCATATCGCGCAAGCGTAATTGACGGGCAATTTCGTCTGCTGCTGCCGTGTTCACGTCGATAGCCGTTTTTTCCTGGGCATCGCTGCCTTTGGAGCGGTTCCCGCTGTTTACGTCGATAACGTGCATGGCTTCCGTGTGTTCGATAATCAAATAGGCTCCACTTTTGTACGTGACGGTACGTCCGAATAGGGACTTGATCTGTTTGGTGATTGCAAAGTTGTCGAAGATGGGGAGTTCGCCGGTATACCGTTGCACGATCTCTTCCCGTCCGGGAGCAATCAGGCTGACATAATCGCGGATGTTGTGATAGATGTCCGCATCGTTCACATAAATGTTCTGAAAAGAGGGGTTGAAAATGTCGCGCAACAAAGCCACTGCTCTTGCCGTCTCTTCATAGATGAGTGCAGGAGCTTTTACTTTGGTGATCTTAGGAATGTTCTCTTCCCAACGTTTCAGTAATGTCTTCAATTCATGATCGAGTTCGGCAACGCGCTTCCCTTCCGAAGATGTGCGTACGATTACGCTGAAGTTCTTCGGCTTGATACTTTGGATGAGTTGGCGTAGACGGGCACGCTCTTCGCTCGATTTGATTTTTGTGGAAACCGATACTTTATCGGCAAACGGTATCAGCACGATGTATCTTCCGGCAAAAGAAAGCTCGGAAGTCAGCCTGGGACCTTTTGTTGAAATCGGCTCTTTGGCGATCTGCACCAGCACTTCCTGTCCGACTTTGAGCACGTTGCTGATGCTTCCGTCTTTTTCGATTTCGGGAAGCAACTGCATTTTAGAGATAGTGGGGATTTTTTTATCTCCTTTTTGTTCTCCTAATGCTTGTTTGAGGAATTTCTGCTGGGTGTTGAAATTAGGACCTAAGTCCAGATAGTGAAGAAATGCATCCTTTTTATAACCTACATCAATGAAAGCAGCGTTCAAACCCGGCATCAGTTTCTTAACCTTGCCCAGATATATATCGCCGACGGCAAAAGAGACGTTACGGGCTTCCTTTTGGAGCTCGACAAGGTTCTTATCCTCCAGTACGGCTATAGATACCTCTTTGGGTTGTACATCAACTACTAATTCACTAATCACTATAAAAAGAGGTGTTTAAAATGTGAGACCTTATTAAATACGCAAAGAACAAACTTAAAAGGTCTCTTATTAAGTTTGTTCTTCAGAGTTACTCGAATAGACTTATTTCTTCTTATGTCTATTCTTCTTTAGTCTCTTTTTGCGCTTG
>OGIA01001661.1_pt1 | contig 13286 bp, 11 predicted proteins | sample 1571671 | NCBI WGS metagenome assembly OGIA01 (sample SAMEA2582027, study PRJEB24529) | metagenome | biome: Human gut stool | place: China | collected 2011
AGATGACTGCGTTCAGCAACATCATTGCTGAACCGCAGTTTCTGATCATGTATGCCATTGCGTTCATACTGCTTTATTTGGGTATCAAAAAACAGTATGAACCGCTGCTGCTCGTACCGATCGCGTTCGGCGTGTTGCTTGCCAACTTCCCCGGAGGCGATATGGGGGTGATACAGGCCGACGAAAACGGCATGATCAACGTGCACGGAGTGATGAAGAACATTTGGGATATGCCGCTCCATGACATTGCGCATGAGTTGGGGCTGATGAACTTCATTTACTACATGCTGATCAAGACTGGGTTCCTTCCTCCTATCATCTTTATGGGTGTAGGAGCGTTGACGGATTTCGGACCGATGCTGCGCAACCTGCGTCTGTCCATATTCGGAGCGGCGGCACAGCTGGGTATTTTCACCGTGCTGCTGGTAGCCATCCTGATGGGATTCACGCCTAAAGAAGCAGCTTCTTTAGGAATTATCGGAGGAGCGGACGGACCGACTGCCATCTTCACGACCATCAAACTGGCCCCCCATCTGTTAGGACCGATAGCGATTGCCGCTTATTCCTATATGGCGCTGGTTCCGGTTATCATCCCACTGGTAGTCAAGCTACTTTGTTCAAAGAAAGAGCTATCCATCAATATGAAGGAACAGGAAAAGAAATACCCGTCCACTACGGAAATCAAAAATTTGCGTGTCTTGAAGATCATCTTCCCAATCGTAGTGACGACGGTAGTGGCCCTGTTCGTGCCGAGTGCAGTGCCATTAATCGGTATGCTGATGTTCGGTAACCTGGTCAAAGAGATCGGAACCAATACATTCCGCCTGTTCGATGCAGCATCGAACAGCATCATGAATGCAGCGACCATCTTTTTAGGATTATCGGTCGGCGCGACCATGACAGCCGAGGCGTTCCTGAACTTCACGACAATCGGTATCGTAATCGGAGGCTTCCTTGCATTCGCCCTTTCCATAGCGGGCGGCATCTTCTTCGTCAAACTGTTCAACCTCTTCACAAAGAAGAAAATCAACCCGCTGATCGGAGCAACCGGACTGAGCGCCGTACCGATGGCATCCCGCGTGGCAAATGAGATAGCATTGAAATACGACCCCAAGAACCATGTGCTTCAATATTGCATGGCCAGCAACATCTCCGGCGTTATCGGTTCTGCCGTAGCCGCCGGCGTATTGATCTCGTTCTTAGGATAATTTCAAACACGGATTATATTTAGGCACGGATTTCATGGAATTTGCTCCAATCCGTGCCTAATTTAACATCTACCTGCAAATTATTTGCTTCCAAATGCTGTAATCCCAAAATATTTACTTTAATTTGTGACTTGATATAGGATACATTTATCCTTTTCCTAAATGCGATTGAATATGAAGGACACTCACGAAGCTAATTTGCCAACTGAAGAAAACGGCAAATTGGAAGAAACTAAGGCTCCGGAAACAACACCGGAAAACACGGCGGAGGAAGTTGTAACAAACGAAACAACGGACGCTGAAGTTGCAGCAGAAGAAACATCTGAAGCAGAAGTCAAAACAGACGAAGTTGCGGCAGGTGAAGAAACCGTTGCGACTACGGGAAAATTGTCGAAAGAAGAAATTCTGGAGAAACTGACCGGTTTGGTAGGAGCGGCGGCAGACGCGACACGCAACGAGGTGGAAGCACTCAAACAGGCTTATTACAAAATCCACCGGAGCGAAGTGGACGAATTGAAGAAAGCATTCCTCACAGCCGGTGGTGGAGAAAAGGATTTTGTCGCTCCCGAAGACGAAACCGAAAGCAAGATCAAAGAACTGCTCAACGTCTACAAAGAAAAACGGGCTGCCATCCTTGCCGAGGAAGAACGGGTTAAAGCGGCCAATTATGCCTTGAAACTCCAACTGATCGACCAGCTGAAAGCATTGACCGAAAGCCAGGAAGATTTCAACAAATTATATAATGATTTCAAGGACATCCAGCAAAGATGGAAAGAAGTGAAAGCCGTTCCGCAGGAACACGTCAGCGAACTGTGGAAGAACTACCAGACATACAGCGAGATGTTCTATGACATCATCAAAATAAACAACCAGTTCCGCGACTACGATTTCAAGAAGAATCTGGAAATGAAAACGGCTCTTTGCGAAACCGTCGAGAAACTGCAAACGGAACCGGATGTCATATCCGCTTTCCATCAGCTTCAGAAACTACACCAGCAATGGCGCGAAATCGGTCCGGTAGCGAAAGAACTGCGCGAAGACCTCTGGTCCCGCTTCAAAGCCGCTTCCACAATCATCAACAAACGCCATCAGGAGCATTTCGAAGGATTGAAAGCGAAGGAACAGGAAAACCTGGAAGCCAAGACAGCCATTTGCGAACAGATAGAAAACATCGATTTCCCGGCTTTGAAATCATTCAAAGATTGGGAAGAAAAAAATAAGGAAGTAATTGCCTTGCAGGACAAATGGAAAACGATCGGCTTCGCCCCGAAGAAATCGAACGTGAAGATATTCGAACGTTTCCGCGCAGCCTGCGACGTTTATTTCAACCGCAAAAGCGAATTCTACAAGAATATAAAGGACGAGATGGAAAAGAATCTCGCACTGAAAAAAGCCTTGTGTGAAAAAGCCGAAGCATTGAAAGACAGTACGGACTGGAAGAGCACAACCGAAAAGATGATCGCCTTGCAAAAAGAATGGAAGACGATCGGATCGGTAGCCCGCAAACATTCCGATGCCGTCTGGAAGCGCTTCATCACGGCTTGCGACTATTTCTTCGAACAGAAGAACAAGAATGTATCTTCCCAAAAGAGCGTGGAGCAAACGAATTTAGCTGCTAAAAAGGCTTTGATCGAAAAGATCAACACAATCGACGAAGCCGACCATGACGAAGCACTTGCTACCTTGAAAGGATATATGACAGAATGGAACGCAATCGGCCATGTCCCTTTTAAAGAAAAAGACAAGATTTACAAGGAATATCACGAAGCTGTCGACAAACAGTTCGACCGTCTTAAAGTCGACCAGAACGACCGCAAGATGCAGACTTTCCGCAATAGTCTCAGCGACATGAGCAACGGCGAACGGGGAAAAGGGAAACTTTACGGAGAACGGGAAAAACTGATGCGCATGTACGAACGGATGAAGAACGAACTTCAAACTTACGAAAACAACATCGGGTTCCTAAGCATCTCTTCCAAAGGCGGCGGCGGCTTGCTCAAAGAGATGGAACGCAAGATCGACAAGCTAAAAGACGAAATGGCACTCATCATTAAAAAGATAGATGCCATCGACGAGAACCTCGAATAAAACGGAAAAATCCCGTAAACTGATATAAATTAGGCACGGATTACACGGATTCACACGGAAAGAAAAATAATTAATCCGTGCAGTCCGTGTAATCCGTGCCTCATTTATATCCCTATTTATATACATATAGTATGAAATCCAAAATACATTTTTTTAACCCAGGACACGAAACCGCCATACTACAAGGCTCTGAAAATTACACTCCGCCTGCAAACGTGCAGAGGATGATCAAGGAGTTATCCTATCTTCCCGTCTGGTATGCAGACCCGGAGGATTTTGTTTTTACCGAAGAGATCGTTTCACCTCGTTTCTTCTCCTTACAACCGAAGGAGTTCAGGCCGTTTGCCAAGCTAATCTCACGCAAGGAGATCGAAAAGCAGAAGGACAGCCTGCCCGAAATGCAAGCAACCCCCTGGGGACTTTCTCCACATAGCCATTCTCTTTTTGAGAAATTACGGAAAAACGGCAACCTTAACCTTACGATCCCGGAATGGAAAGAAGAATATACCCGATTGACAAGCCGCCAGACTGCTGCCGAATGTCTGGACAAAATACGAGAACTCCTACCTGATATGGATGTACCGGTATCACCTAAATTCTGCAAAAAAGTAAGAGAAGTGGAAAAATACCTGATCCTCCAGAATGCTCCCTTCATACTGAAGACTCCCTATTCATCTTCCGGCAGGGGACTGCTTTGGCTACCGGAACGCAAACTGACTACAAAAGACCGTACCTGGATCGAAGGGGCACTGAACAAACAGGGATGTGTCAGCATAGAATGTGCACTGGACAAATACCAGGATTTCGCGATGGAATTTTATTCAGACGGAAACGGGAACATACGCTATGAAGGGCTTTCCGTATTCGGAGCGGAAAAGAAAGGAGCTTATTCCGGAAATGTATTGGGCGAACAGACATATCTGGAAAGCTTCTTTGTTGAAAACTTCGGAGACAAATTCCAGCAACTGAAAGAAACTGTCGGAGAGGCGATCCGGCAGATATACGGAAACATCTATACCGGTTACTTGGGCGTGGACATGTTGGTCTACCGCAAAAAAGCAAACGGCGAATTCGCCATACATCCCTGCATAGAAGTGAACATGCGCTACACAATGGGGATGGTAGCTTTGCGCATCAGCCAAAAATACCTGGCTCCCAACGCCCGGGGTGACATGCGCATCACTTACACAAGCAAACCGGGAGAAGCCTACGAGCAACATTGCTTTATGAAGAAGGCTTATCCGCTTGAAATGAAAGACGGGAAAATAAAAGAAGGATATATTTCTCTCTGCCCGGTCACAAAAGAAACCAAATACAGGGCCTACATACTGGTTTTCTGATTCTAACATCCCCCCTCCTCAATCCTGTATTTAATATACGACGAAGCCCCCGAAGGCAATTACCGTCCTCAGGGGCTTGTTTTGTTTATAGCGTTCGTTCTTCACAGGGTAATCGGAGGATAAAAATAAGTTTATGGAGAAAACAAGATTCGGCTTCACCCAGTGTCTCGTCTTGGTTCAAGTTAGTCATGTCTCCCTGCACTACATCCACAATATTTAAGTAAAAGATAAAAGTACAACAACCCTAACTAATAAGCAAACAAACAATCAATTACATCAAAAGCTACCATTCCTTTGCTTTTTGCCCTTAGTCGAAAAGGCTTTTGACCAAGGGCGAAAACATATTCGACCAAGGGCAAAAGGTAAATGATTAGGCTGTTTTGCAACAGAAACACGGCTACTGTCACTTAAATGGGATGCACCAAATCCGGCTTGCTCTCCGATGAAAGCAAACATAAGCAGTGAAGGCACTTTTGCTACTCGGCTTCACCCACCGATATAATAACAATCAGACCATTGCGCATACAGGTGAAGGCAATTCGCGAATCATGGCGAAAAGTCTGTTTACCCCCCAAACATGACAAAATAAAGAAATGCAGAAGAACACCGACACTCATGCCGACCTGTTCTTATCTTCGACATCGTTACCGGTTATGTTTGATCAGATTCATAAATTCTTCGCGCGTTTTGGCCTGTTGGAAGAATCCGGTGAAGTCGGAGGTTGTAGTCAGGGAGTTTTGCTTCTCGACACCACGCATCTGCATGCACATATGTTGTGCCTCGATCACGACCATCCCGCCTAACGGATCGAGCGTTTCCTGAATACAGTCTTTGATCTGCATGGTCAATCTTTCCTGGATCTGAAGACGGCGGGCGAAGATATCCACAACACGGGGAATCTTGCTCAACCCCGTAATATATTTTTTAGGGATATAAGCGACATGGGCCTTCCCGAAGAAGGGCAACATGTGATGCTCACAAAGAGAAAAGAAATCGATATCCTTTACAATCACCATCTGCTTGTAGTCCTCTTCCTTGAACATGGCGCCACGAAGCACGGCTGCCGGATCTTCATGATATCCTTTGGTCAGGAACTGCATGGCTTTGGCTACACGTTCGGGCGTTTTCAACAGACCTTCGCGGTCTACATCTTCACCAAGCAGATTGATAATACTTTTATAATGGCCGGCCAACTCTTCGCGGGCCAGCAAAGTCTTCTCGTTTACTTCTTCACTCATTTCAATTCAATGGGATTTTGACTTCTTCCCTAACGATATACATCTCTTTCCTATAGGCCGGGAATGCATCCATCAGAAGACGTTGCATGTGATAAGCCTCTTCATGCGAACGGAAATCACCGATACGCAGACGCCAGAACGGAGCATTGTACGTCACATAAGTCGGGACATCAGGGAAAAGTTCCTTAATTTCTTTTTCTTTCCGGAAAGCCTCATCTTTGGATTTACGCTGGTTATTACCGGAGAACACTTGTGTACGATAGCCTTGTATTTTCAGAAAGGCCGTGCTATCAGTCTTTTCGACCCCCTCGCCATGCAGACGTTTGCCGAGCATGTTACGGAGGGCATCCGACCCGCGCACCGTAACAGTCCCCTTTCCGGGAACTCTTTCCTGCAAGGCGTCAATGATGTCTTCCACCTGTCCACCGCCATCCGTCTGAGCGGACAAAGCAGATGCACCAAGCAATATACATAAAGACAAGATATATTTCATATCAATTGACAGTTGACAATTGACAATTGACAATTACAATTGACAATATACTCCCCAGTGAATTCCCCGGAATAATTGTCAATTGCCAATTGCCAATTATCAATTAATTAAACGCTTCGATGATAGGCATGAACTTATCGACAGCCAAAGAAGCGCCACCGATCAGGCCACCGTCTACGTTCGGTTTAGCAAACAGTTCCTTAGCGTTGCTTGCGTTACAGCTGCCACCGTAAAGGATCGTGCAGTTATCGGCAATTTCCTGACCATATTTAGCAGCCAGAGTAGCACGGATATGAGCGTGAATTTCTTCTGCCTGGTCGGATGTAGCGGTTTTACCTGTACCGATAGCCCAAACCGGTTCATAAGCCAGAACGATCTTAGCGAAGTCTTCAGCAGACAGGTCGAACAAAGAGCCCTTGATCTGAGCATCTACCACTTCGAAATGCTTGCCGGCTTCTCTTTCTTCCAGCACTTCACCGATACAGAAGATCGGAGTCAGACCGTTGGTCAAAGCCAATTCAACCTTTGTTTTCAGGATTTCCGGAGTTTCGTGATAGTAAGCACGTCTTTCGGAGTGGCCCAGGATCACATATTTTGCACCTGTAGAAGCAACCATAGCAGCAGAAACTTCGCCAGTGTAAGCGCCTTTCTCCTTGTCTGCGCAGTTTTCAGCAGCAACACCGATCTTGTTCGTGTCGATAGCAGCAGCAACGCTTGCCAAGTGAGTGAACGGAGTACCGATGATCACATCACAGTTAGGAGTTTTGCCTTCCTGAAGAGTAGTGTTCATCTTCCAGTTTCCTGCAACAATATTCTTTCTCATGACTTAATTAATTAAATATGTAATACAAATAGTTATTTCTTTTCTTTCCGTTTGCGTCTGAAACGCAGCAGGTCATACATCCAAACAAGCAGCAAAGGTACGGTAAAAGTCAATAGGTTGGTTGCAAGGGTCCCATCTTCTTTACTTTTTATATTGCTCTCGTCCAAGCAGCGATCCATAACCGCCTTGACCTCTTCCTCAGCCGGAATATCGTTGTAGTGCCATTTGCCCAGTATCGTACCGCCTTTCAGCAGCACCAGACCGGGGTTGGAACGGATAATCGTCTTAAGCAATACCTCGTCCGCCATCCGGAAAGGATATTCGGCCCCTGTATTGTCGCTCCAGGTATCGATCGCCTCTGGCGAAGAACCTGTCACGCAATAGAACGGGATATCATGTTCGAGCGCATAGTCATACACGCCGTTGATCTCATCCATCTGCTCGTCGTCCGCTTCTTCCAGCTTCGGAGCGACAAGCAGCAAAACTGGACCGGGGTTTCCGATGATCTCTTCCGTCACATCATCTCCCTTTCCATTGTAAATATTGAAAGCGGCAACAGGAGGCTGATAGCCCTTCTTGACCAATTCCGTCTTCGAATCCACAAATGTCCAGCTACTGTCGTTTGCCGGATAGTCTTCAAGCGAAAACTCTTTCTTCACGCCGTCTTTTTCATACACGAACGTGTACTTGTATTCATCCTGCGGAGCCTCTTCGGGCATTTCCATCAACTTCGGTATATTCGCACCGATCTTATACGGACGGAAATCGATTACAGGCAGATGATTGTAATTATAATAAGCGAAACCGACACCGAACAGGTAAGCATACAAAGCGACAAACCAATATGCCCGGAAAGTAAAACACTGGAACAAGCGCTGGTTATAAATAAACGTAACAATAGCGGCAAGAGAGAGTACGATATTCTTAAAGAACGTCTCCCAATTGGAGATCACCAGCGCATCCCCAAAACAACCGCAATCCGATACGGGATCGAAAAGGGCCAGATACAAAGTCAGCGGCGTCATAAACGCCATAAATATCAAGATAAGAAAAGAGACATACCGCCGGTACACTCCCAGCAGCATACAGACACCGAGCGCAAACTCGATTGCCGAAAGGTTGAAAGACAACAATACCGTAAAAGGCTGCAACATATCCAGTCCGAAGGAAGCCAGGTATTCACCGATCTTGATCGCCCCTCCCATCGGATCGACCGCCTTGACAAAACCGGAGAAGATAAATACAACTCCGATCAGCAAGCGGCACAATTCTGCCAATATCTTTAAAACGGCATTCTTATTCTTCACTTCCAACTTTCAATTTTCAACTGTTTCTTCTCCGTACTCCAGCTTGATTAGGCCGAATAACGCATAGTTGATCATGTCCATATAGTTGGCATCGATGCCTTCGGACACGATCGTCTTGCCTCCGTGGCTCTCGATCTGCTTCGTACGATAAAGTTTCATCAGGATCAGATCCGTATAGGAACTGATACGCATGCCGCGCCATGCCTCACCGTAATCATGGTTCTTGGCATACATCAGCTCTTTGGTTGCCGTGATGTATTTATCATACAAGGCCAGCGCTTCTTCATTGCTTATATCCGTCGTATCGGCAAATCCTTTTGCCAATTGTATCAAGCCGATAACCCCATAGTTCACGATTGCGACAAACTCAGGACGGATACCTTCATCCACCATGCTCACTCCTTTTATCTCAAGGCTGCGAATCCGGTTTGCCTTAATAAATATCTGGTCGGTCAGCGACTGCGGACGCATGATTCGCCACGAGGGACCGTAATCTTTCAACTTCTTTTCAAACAGTTCCCGGCATTGGGATATTACTTTTTCGAATTGTTCCTTCGTATCAGCCATACTTTCTTAGCATTTACATCCGTACAAAGATACGGATAAATCCATATCTGACCAAAAGAGAGGCTACTTTAGCCGGAAATAAAAAGAGCCATCCGTATGCACATAACGAATAGCCCTTTATATCATATCAGCCAACTCTTAATCAAGAACAGCGAAGCGAACGGCCCAATTTCAGAATCGTCGTTTTCGTAATGCCATTCAATTCACAAAGCTTAGAGACTGTCGTACCATATTTAGCGGCAATAGCCCCCAACGTATCGCCTGATTTCACACGATGGTAAACCGGAGTAGCCTCTTGCCGCCCGGCATCAGAAGTCTGGTTGATAGAAGCGACAGCTGCAGCATCTGCCGCGACCGTAGTCTTCACGGTTTGCTTTACGCTAGCAGAAGCAGCCGGTTTCGACGTTCCGGCTTTAGCAGAGGTGACCGCGCCGGCACTGCAACGAATAGACTGTCCGATCCGCAAGACAGACGTGCTTTTCAGACCGTTCAGACGACACAATTCATTCACGCTGGTTCCATATATTCGGGCAATCTTGCCCAACGTATCACCCGATTTCACACGATGATAAACCAGCCGATCGGAAGAAGATGTATAGATATTGCTTCTGCGCCCGTTGATTTTTACGTTATGGAAAACATAAGTATCCTGATGAGGGACACCATTTTCGAAGTCAATGATTTCAGCCGGATTAATGGCTTGTCCTAAAAAGCGGGTTTCAAAGTGGAGATGAGAACCGGTAGATCGTCCCGTGTTACCGCCTAATCCGATCGTCTCACCTGCACGTACGATCTGGTTTTCTTCAACCAAAATCTTAGACAAATGTCCATAGATCGTTTCCAATCCATTCGGATGACGAAGCACCACGTAATAGCCATATCCGCGACGTTCGAAAGCCTTGATACGAACCTTACCGTTAAAAGCGGCACGGATCGTATCGCCCTTCAACACCTTCAAATCTATTCCTTTATGCATACGACGACGACGGGGACCATATTTAGAGGTGATCCTTGCCATAGAATCAATGGCGATAGGATAGACAAAGGAGGAACAGTCTATCGCAAACGAATCCGGAAAATTGACCTTCGCAGCTCCCCGAAACGGATCAACCCAACGGTTCTCCCAATTGGACCCGTACAATTCATCAGCGGGAAACATCAAGTTCTCCTTTTCTTCCATTTCGATCTCGCTGAGGGTTGCGAGTTCTTTCAGTTCCATATTTTTCCGGATATTAACACGGTCTGCCATCAATTCGGAAACACGCTTATCCATCTTTTCAATATGAACGATTTGCTTCGGAGCTCCTTCATCTTCTTTTATCTTAGCTTCAACAGCTGATACCAGAATAGTGGTACAACAAATAAACAGTAATGCTCGTATCTTCATTATTCTTATCACTTTCGACAGTAATTTCACGATGAAAAATCATGATATAGAATGGTTTATTCCACCGTTATCTCGTCAAAGTTCGTAATTTTGGATAAGCCGGCAAAATTCAATAACGAAAAATTTCCGCAATGAAACCAAAGAAAAGCAAAAGCGAACTTTTTACCCTTTGATTTACACACAATTAAAACAAAACATGTTTCACAACATATTAGCTGATCATTCCCCAGTTTACCTTCTTTGCGAAGAGAGTTTTCAGGCGTTCGTTCAATATCCGGTTAGGTTCGGATAACAAATCGGGGTCTTCGTTCAAAACATCCTGAGCTATATCACGCGCATACTGAAGGATTTGTCCATCGGCTGCCAGGTTCGCGATCTTAAGATCTATCCCTTCTCCGCTCTGACGCGTCCCTTCCAGATCACCATGGCCCCGCAGACGCAAATCGGCCTCGGCAATCTCAAATCCGTTATTGCTGCTCACCATTATTTCCAAGCGCTTGCGTGTCTCGTTGCTCAGTTTATAGGAAGAGACAAGCACACAATATGACTGCTCCGCTCCACGTCCCACCCGTCCACGAAGCTGATGCAACTGGGAAAGACCGAAACGTTCGGCGCTTTCGATGACCATCACGGAAGCGTTCGGCACGTTCACGCCAACCTCTATCACGGTCGTCGCCATCAATATCTGCGCCTCTCCGGAAATAAACTTCTGCATTTCCGCCTCTTTGTCGGCCGCTTTCATCTTTCCGTGAACCATACATACCTTATATTCAGGGAAAACTTCTTTGAATGTCTCGAACCCCTCTTCCAAGTTCTTATAATCCAACTTCTCACTGCCTTCGATCAAAGGATAAACGACATAGACCTGCCGGCCCTGTCCGATTTCCTTACGGAGAAAGTCGTAAAGTTGCGCTTTCTTGTTATCATAGCGGTGCACGGTCTGGATCGGTTTGCGTCCGGGTGGCAACTCATCGATCACCGAGACATCCAGATCACCGTATAAAGTCATGGCAAGCGTACGGGGAATAGGTGTCGCAGTCATCACCAGGACATGAGGGACAACCGCATTTTTCGTCCACAACCGAGAACGCTGTTCCACTCCGAAGCGGTGCTGTTCGTCTATAATCGCCAGACCGAGAGAGGAAAAGACAACTGTTTCTTCAATCAAAGCATGTGTCCCGATCACGAGTTGGATCTCACCGCTCGCGATAGCCGGCAATATCTTATTCCGTTCCTTCTTTTTCGTTGAGCCGGTCAGCAGGGCTACTTTTATATCCATATCTTTCAGGAACCCCATGACTGTCGCATAATGCTGGGTTGCCAAAATCTCCGTCGGCGCCATCATACAAGCCTGGCAATGGTTATCGACCGCCAACAGCATGGAGAGCAAAGCGACCAAAGTCTTCCCGCTTCCCACATCTCCCTGCAAAAGGCGGTTCATCTGCGCATTCGTCAGTTCGAAAGGTAGATATTCTTTATAGAACGTATTGAAATAATCTCCAACGGAAGGAAAGACAATCCCTCTCAACTTCAGTTTGCGCAGGTTGGAAGTGCGGAGAATATTCAACTGGATGAAAAACAGTTCGTCAAACTTCAGGCGCAATTGCGCTTTCCGCAATTTATCGACCGATTCGGGAAAATGCACATTCCGTATCGCTTCCGGGAACGACATCATCCGGATACGGTTCAAGACATCCGGAGGAAGAGTTTCAGGCAACGTCCAGTTCAAACCGCTCAACAAAGTGTACTGCAAATTCTGAATCGCCCGCGAATTGAGGAACGACTTTTTCATCTTCTCGGACGTATTATAGAACGGTGTCAGCCCGTTGGCAACCTTATCCGCTTGATCCAGAGGGTCTATATCCGGATGGGGAATATTATAGATATGCCCGAACTCGGTCGGTTTGCCAAATACGATATAATCAACGCCAGTCTTGATCTTGTCCAAAACATAGTTAATCCCTTTGAACCAGACCAAGTCGATTGTGCCCGTCCCATCCGTGAATTTCCCGATCAACCGCCTTGTACGCCCTTCACCTACCGTGTCGAAAAACAAGATACGCCCTTTCATCTGTATATAAGGCATATCCCCGGTCACTTCTGCCACCTTGTAGAAACGACTACGGTCAATGTATTTGTACGGAAAGTAGAACAGCATGTCTTCATACGAAGAAATACCGGCTTCCTTCTGCAATATCTCCGCCTTTTTCGGGCCGACGCCCGGCAGATACATGATGGAACGTTTGTCGAGATCGAGCATATACAAATATTTATTTTGCAAGCAGCGCCTTTGCCACCAACAGATCGAACGGAGTCGTAATCTTTATATTCTCCCGGTTTCCCGGAACAGTCTTGACCGTATGCCCGAAAGCCTCCACAACCGAAGCATCGTCGGTAAACAATTCAGAGTAGGGCTGTTCATACGCTTTCAAAAGCAAATCATAATCGAAAACCTGCGGGGTTTGCACCGCCTGATAACGCGAACGATCGACCGGACGGCTCGACTCACCGGAAAACTCGCGGAGAGAATCGACCACAGGCACGACCGGGATAGCAGCACCCGACACTTCAGCCTCGGCAAAACACCGGTCGATAACTTCAGGTGCGGCAAAAGGCCGTACCCCGTCATGCACAGCCACCAGTATCTTTTCATCCCTTCCGGCTGCATTTCCAATCTCATCCGAAAGGAAATTCAATCCATTGCGAACAGAATGGAAACGCGTTTCGCCTCCGTTTGCAATCCGGTGCGGGACTTTACAACCGATCTCCCGGCAAAGCATCTTCCAATAAGGTTGGTGATCTTCTGGAAGCACCAGGATCAGACCGGCAGACGCA
>OGIA01001665.1_pt1 | contig 13266 bp, 15 predicted proteins | sample 1571671 | NCBI WGS metagenome assembly OGIA01 (sample SAMEA2582027, study PRJEB24529) | metagenome | biome: Human gut stool | place: China | collected 2011
CTTCCTCACAAGTCAGCTTTAATAGGTTATCACATCCGCATCCTTCTGTCAAGAACTTTTTTCACGTTGTCCAGCGATCTGCTCTCGCATCCTGTCCCACAGTGGCCCTTGGGCTTATTCTTTTCATCGGTCTGTCTCAGCGACAAGTGGTATCTTATCACGGGAAAAGTGAATTGTCAATGTTTTTTGTGTTTTTTATTTTTTTCGCACAATTCAGATAATTCACTTTTCTTTTTACTTACAGTATCATGCTGCTCATATGTTGTCCTTTATTTCGCCCAATACAAAACAGCAGCCTTCAAAAACTCTGCACATCCTGACACTTCTTCATCATAAATAACGCAGTGTACGTGTACTCACTCCTGTCATTTCTGCCACTTCCCGAATACTGTATTCCATCTTTCTACCTCCTGCCGGATTTTAGTATACAAGTTGACGCCGTGTCAAAGTCAATACATTTTCCCGCCTATTTGAGAAAGAATTTCACCAGATTCATCTTCCCTTTTGTAAATGGAGGATAACAGACCGGAAGATTCCAGTCAGCCGGTTTATAAAATACACTTTTTTCATGAGTAAATGTATCAAAACTATACTTTCCGTGATATTGTCCCATTCCGGATGCTCCGACTCCCCCAAACGGAAGATCTGGATTGATCAGATGACTGATCGTATCATTGACACACACACCGCCCGAAGACACCCGTTCCAAAACGAACTTTTCTGCAGATCTTTTTTTCGTAAACAGATACAGCGCAAGTGGTTTTGCTCTTTTATTCACAAAACGTACTGCATCTTCCAGCTTGTGGTATGACAGAACCGGCAATATCGGACCGAACAGTTCTTCCTGCATAGACGCCGCATTCTGATCCTTTCCGAGATCCAGAATGGCCGGCTCGATATAACGTTGCAGTGTATCTGCCCCTCCTCCGCAGAACAAATATTTCGCATCCTGCTCCAGTATTTTCTGCAGACGTTCCATATGCCGTTCATTTACAATCCTGCCGAAATCTGGATTCTTTTTTATTTCTTTTCCATATAGATGAGAAAATGCTGTTTTCATCTCTGTTAAGAACTGCTGTTTTCTGCTCTCATCCACAAGCACATAATCCGGCGCCACACAGGTCTGTCCCGCATTCATGAGTTTTCCCCACGCAATTCTTCTTGCTGCCTCTTTTATATTTGCAGTTTTTTCGATAATAACCGGACTTTTTCCACCTAATTCCAATGTCACCGGCGTCAGATTTTCTGCTGCCGCTTTCATAACGATCCTTCCGACACGTTCACTCCCTGTAAAAAAGATATAATCAAATTTCTGAGAAAGTAATTCCTGATTGACCTCCACTCCACCTTCCACACAGGCAATATATTCTTCTTTAAATGTAGAGTGTACGATCTGATACATTGCTTCTGAAACATGTGGGGTAAGTTCTGATGGTTTGAGTACTGCACAGTTTCCTGCCGCAATCGCTCCAACCAGAGGCTCTGCCAACAACTGTACCGGATAATTATATGGTCCCAGAATAAGCACACTTCCATAAGGTTCTTTTTGAATCTTACTTTTGCCCGGAAATAAATACAGCGGTGTTCTCACACGTTTTGGAGCCGACCATTTCTGAAGATTTTGAATCGTATATCGAATATCAGCAAGTACAAATCCAATCTCTGTGGCGTAAGATTCAAATGCAGATTTTCCAAGATCTTTCTTTAATGCCTCCTCCAAAACCGTTTCATTTTTTCGCATTGCATCTGCCAACAGTTGTAACTGGCAGATACGAAATGCAAGATCCCGAGTCCGTCCGGTTTCAAAAAATTGTTTTTGTGCCTCTGTTAACTTTGAAAACATTCTATTTTTCTCCATATCTTTTTACACATTAGCTCCTTTCTTCGGATGTTCATATTTCTCAATTATAACACTGCCGTATCGCCTTCTCAATTCATCTTTGATTCCTTTTCGCACGATCGGCAATTTTATTTTTGACAATTTCTTTCATTTCAGTCGGGATATGATATAATCATTTTGCGAAATGTTGTTCAAAAAAAATGATACAGAAAGAAGGACCATATATTTATGAAAACAAATTCAAAGAAATGGTTGAAACGCCTGGGAATCTTCCTCGGAACTCTGATACTGATCGTAGTCGGCTATGTTGTTTATGTATTTTCCAGTTACTATCGTCTGGAAGACAAGCAAAAACTGACGATCACCGGAAAATCTACAGAAAAGGCAAAAACCAAAAAAAGTTACCGCATCACATCTGGAAATATCGGTTTCGGCGCATACAGTGACGACTATTCTTTCTTTATGGACGGTGGAAAAGAAAGCCGTGCCCGTTCCAAAGATGCCGTCATTGAAAACGTCAGCAGCTATGCAGAAGCTGTAGCTCAATTAAACCCGGATTTTATGCTGTTCCAGGAAGTGGATATTGACGGAACAAGAAGTTATCATGTGGATGAACGCAAATTATTGCTTTCACAGACACTTTCAACCGATAACACCTCACGAAACTACACATTTGCTCAGAACTATGACAGCCCTTATCTGTTCTATCCGATTCTGGAACCACACGGAAAGAACAAATCCGGTATGCTTACAGTTTCTAACATGAAGATCACGGAATCCATCAGACGCTCTTTACCGATCGAAGATGGATTTATGAAACTGCTGGATCTGGATCGCTGTTATAGCGTCAACCGGATTCCGACAGAAAACGGAAAGGAACTTGTCCTGTACAATCTGCATCTTTCCGCTTATACATCTGATCCGAGCACCGCGGACAATCAGCTGCGGATGCTGTTTGAGGATATGAAAGAAGAATATGACGCTGGAAATTATATTGTTGCGGGCGGTGATTTCAACAAAGATCTGCTTGGAAATTCTGCTGAGATTTTTGGTCACAAGGAATTAGAAGACAACTGGGCAAAGCCGATATCCGAAGAACTGATTCCTGATTTCATGCAGTTGATCGCACCGTTTGATGAGAAAAATCCGGTACCATCCTGCCGAAATGCAGATCAGCCTTACAGCGAATCTGATTTTGTTGTAACAGTAGATGGTTTTCTGGTATCTGATAATGTGACTGTAGAAGATGCACTGGTTCTGGATACCGGTTTTAAATGGAGTGATCATAATCCGGTTTATATGGATTTTATTTTAGAGTAAAAAAAGTACAGGCTGATGTTTTGCAAAGAACACCAGCCTGTATTTCTATTCATAATGTGTTTTTACATACTCATCCATCGCATCTGCGATCATTTTCGAATACTTCACCGCCTCTACCACGGTCTTTGCACCGGTCACTACATCTCCGGATGCGAAAATCCCCGGCATGGTGGTCTCTCCATTGCATCTGTCTTGAGCAATCCCCGATCATCTACCTGCAGCTCTTTATCCCGGTTCACGATCCGATCCTGCGGTCCCTGAGAAATCGAAATAATGATACTGTCAGCCGGAACAAGCCTGGCAGTCTCTTCTTTTTTCACCAGTTTTCCATCTTCGGTCCATTCCACATCACAGATAATGGCTCCTTCATCCCGGATTTCAATGGCCGTCTGCAGATATTCGAACTCTACTCCGTCCAGTTTTGCATACTCCACCTCTTTTGGGGATGCCGCCGGAATTTCTGTGATGGAATAGACGGTTACATGCTGGGAGCCTTTACGAATTGCCGTTCTTGCCACATCCATTGCCGCATTCCCCGCACCGATGACAAGTACCCGTTCTCCCAGATCATAGACATCCGGATTGTTCAGATAATTGATTCCGTAGTGCACATTTCCAAATGTTTCTCCCGGTATATGCAGCTGATACGGTCTCCAGGTTCCTGTTCCGATAAATACGGCATGATATCCGTCTCTTAAAAGATCTTCCACACCTGTGGAACCACCCAGCGCAAAATTGGGCCTAAATAAGATACCCAGCTCTTTCATTTTTACATAATAGCGGTCTAAAATGGACTTTGGCAGACGAAATTCAGGAATTCCATAACGCATGATTCCTCCGATCTTCTCTTTTACCTCAAAAATCGTCACTTTATATCCTCTGCACGCCATCAAAATAGCGATTGTGATTCCTGCCGGACCCGCGCCGACAACTGCGATCCGTTTGCCGTTTTTCGGAAGCTGCTCCAGCTTCATCCGGTCAAAGCAGGTATCTGAAATATAATTTTCAATCGAAGAAATATGCACCGGTTCTCCTTTTATGCCTTTCACACAATGCCCTTCACACTGTTTTTCGTGGTCACAGACCAGAGAACAGATGACAGACAGCGGATTGTTGGCAAACACCATTTCTGCCGCCTCCGGCATCTCTCCTTGCAGCAGCATCTGGATCATCACAGGAATCGGGGTATGGATCGGACACCCTTCCTGACATCTCGGTTTTTTACAGTTTAAACATCTTTTTGCTTCATCAATGACATGCAGTCCCATTGTTATTACAACTCCTTATTTTACGATCTGTTATCCGGATAGATGATTTGTATTTTTATGCACAATAACAATTTATCACACAAAAAAAGAAAGTCAACAATCGTTATTTTGTTGACTTTCCTGTTATTTTATTCACTTATTGAAGATCTTATAATCTGCATTTAAAATCTTCATATCCGAACGATTTCACGATCTAACATTATCCACTTTCGCGTTCCCCCACAATATCCGGAAGACGCATTCCATTGAATGTATTATTTTTTACAGTCGTATAGATCGCCATATCTCCAAATGTGAGTCTGTCTCCTACTTTCAGCGGCTGATCAAAAGAATAACTTCCGATCACATCTCCTGCCAGACAGGTCGGACCGCCAAGCAGATACGTATATTCTTTTTCCTTCGCCTCTCCAGAATCAAACAGAGGCGGGCGATACGGCATCTCGATCACATCCGGCATATGACACGCTGCAGAGACATCCAGTACCGCAATATCATTATGTACAATATCTTCCACTGTTGTGATCAAATGGCCCGCATTTAACGCCACCGCTTCTCCCGGTTCCAGATAGACCTGTACATTGTAGGTGTCCTGAATCCTGCGCACACAGGAGATCAGAAGCTCTCTGTCATAATCCGCTCTTGTAATATGATGACCGCCGCCAAAATTCACCCATTTTAACTGTTTCATCCACTTGCCGAACTTTTCTTCCACTGCTTTCAACGTGATTTCCAGAGCATCTGCATTCTGCTCACAGAGTGTGTGAAAATGCAGTCCCTCTACGTAAGATGGCAGTGTTTCCGGAAATTCGGATACCAGAATCCCAAGACGGGAGCCCGGTGCACAAGGATCATAAATCGCATGCTCTCCCTGCGTGGAACATTCCGGATTTACACGGATCCCCACACTTTTTCCGGCTTTTGCAGCACGTTCTCCGAAACACTCAAGCTGTGAAAACGAATTAAACACGAGATGTTCGCAGCTTTCCAGCACCTCTTCAAATTCATCTTCCCGATATGCCGGAGAAAAAATATGATTTTCTTTGCCCATACATTCTTTCCCGAGCTTTGCTTCATACAAGCCGCTGGCAGTCGTTCCATCCAGATACTCTCCGATGAGAGGATAACAGGAATACATAGAAAATGCTTTCTGTGCCAGCAGGATCTTACATCCGCTCTGCTGTCGGATTTCCTGTAAAATCTGCAGATTCTTTTTCATTTCTGACTCCATGATGACATAGCATGGAGTCCTTAATTCTTCTCTTTTCATTTCTGATGTCCGTTTCTTAATCTACCATCTGAGGGTTTTCTACCACTTTCCATGGAAGTCCAAACTCATTGAGGGCATCCATAAACGGATCCGGATCAAACTCTTCGATATTGTAAACACCGTCTTTGTCCCATGTCTTTGTCATGAGCATCATAGCACCGATCATTGCCGGAACGCCTGTAGTATAGGCAACGGCCTGTGATCCCACTTCTTTATAGCACTCTTCATGATCGCATACATTGTAAATATAGATCGTCTTCTCTTTTCCGTCTTTCTTTCCTGTAAAAATACATCCAATATTTGTCTTTCCTTTTGTTCTCGGTCCAAGAGATGCCGGATCCGGAAGAACAGCTTTCAAAAACTGAAGCGGTACGATTTCTTTTCCTTCGTACATAATCGGCTCAATATGTCATTCCTACATTTTCCAGACATTTCAGATGTGTCAGATAGCTCTGTCCAAATGTCATAAAGAAACGGATTCTTTTGATTCCCGGAATATTCAGTGCCAGAGATTCGATTTCTTCATGGTGCAGAAGATACATATCTTTCATTCCCACTTCCGGAAAATCGTATTCTCTCTTGATCTCCATCGGCTCTGTCTCTACCCAGTGTCCGTCTTCCCAGTAAGAACCTTTTGCAGAAACCTCGCGGATGTTGATCTCCGGATTGAAGTTCGTTGCAAACGGATAGCCGTGATCTCCTCCATTGCAGTCCAGAATATCGATATAATTAATCTCGTCAAAATAATGTTTCAGCGCATATGCAGAAAATACTCCTGTTACTCCGGGATCAAATCCACTTCCCAACAACGCTGTAATTCCTACTTTTTCAAATTTCTCACGGTATGCCCACTGCCATTTATATTCGAATTTTGCAGTATCTTCCGGCTCATAATTTGCAGTGTCTACATAATCCACTCCTGTCGCAAGGCAGGCATCCATAATTGTAAGATCCTGATATGGAAGTGCCAGATTCAGTACTACGTCCGGTTTTTCCCTTTCGATCAGTGCAATCAGTTCTTCTGGGTTATCTGCATCCACCTGTGCAGTTGTAATCGTTCCGTTGTAGGAAGCCTGCAGTTTTTCTTTCAATGCCTCACATTTTGAAACCGTACGGCTGGCAATACAGATCGCATCAAACACTTTACTGTTCTGACAACATTTGTGTACAGCTACACTTGCAACTCCGCCACATCCAACAATCAATACTTTTCCCATTTTTTTATCTCCTTCTTTCTTGTTTTTTCTTCTATTAAACTTGCAGTGCAAGTAAAAATTCTCTGATAATCTTTCCGGCTACTGCTGTGGAAACTCCACTTGGATCATAAACCGGGCTCAGTTCATTCACATCACATCCGACCACGTTGACTCCCTGTGCTGTCTGGATCACAGCATTCATCAGTTCCACAAATGTGACACCGCCCGCCTCCGGAGTTCCTGTTCCCGGAAATACAGACGGATCCAGCACATCCAGATCAAGTGTGATGTATACCGGTTTTCCCTGCAGTTTCTCAATTACTTCTGCCAGTCCGTCAAGATTGAACTTATGCATCTTCACATGCCCTTCTCTTGCCCAGCGAAACTCTTCTCTGTCACCGGATCGGATTCCAAACTGATAGATCCTGTCATCTCCCAAAAGCTCCCAACATCTTCTCAGTACACAGGCATGAGAATATTGAACGCCCAGATAATCTTCTCTTAAATCTGCATGTGCATCAAAGTGGATGATATGCAGATCCGGATATTTCTCTGCTGCTGCACGGACACTTCCCAGTGTCACCAGATGCTCTCCGCCGATCATAAACGGGATTTTCCCGCTGCTTAAAATAATCTCGGTACAATCCTGAATCTCAGCCAGCACTTTTTCCGTATCTCCGATCGGCAGCTCCAGATCTCCACTGTCAAAAATCTTATAATCTGTCAGATCTTTTCCCTGATACGGACTGTAAGTTTCCAGTCCATAAGACTCATTGCGAATTGCCTGACTTCCAAATCTTGCCCCCGGACGGTAGGAAGTCGTGGAATCAAAAGGTGCACCGAACAACACGATCTCTGATTCATTATACTCCGCATCACATCCGATGAACGTCATTACATTTTTATTCAACATCTTTTACAAGCTCCTCCACATACGCCGGTAATGCAAAGACTCCGTGGTGCACTCTCGGCAGATAATATTTTGTATGAATCCCCCGCAGATTCCAGGAAACTCCATCCAGGTCATTGAGCGGATGGTATTTCTTAGACGCAAATCCGAACAGCCAGTGCCCTGACGGATAGGACGGAATATGGGCCTGATAAATCTTACTGATCGGGAAGGATTCTATAATTCTCTTGTGCATTCTCTGACACTGAAATGCCTCTTCTGTATAAAACGGACTTTCATGGTGGTTGATCATGATCCCGTCTTCATGCAGGGCATTGTAACAATTGCCGTAAAATTCCTTTGTAAACAATCCCTCCGCAGGACCAAACGGATTTGGAGAATCAATCAGGATCAGATCATACACATTGGATCTGGAACGCACAAACCGCAGTCCATCTTCATTATAGATTGTCACGCGATCGTCATCCAGGCTGCTTGCAATCTGCGGAAAATATTTCCGACAGACTTCAACCAGAAGATGATCTACTTCTACGACGTCTATCTTCTGAATGGTATTATATTTTGCAAGCTCCCGCACACATCCGCCATCACCTCCGCCGATGACCAGCACATTCTCTACCTTCGGATGTACTGCCATAGGAACATGCGCCATCATCTCATGGTAGATAAATTCATCTTTTTCTGTCAGCATCAGATCTCCGTCCGCTACGAGAATCTTACCAAATTCTTTTGATTCGAGAACATCGATTCGCTGAAACTCGCTCTGCGCACTGAACAGCTGCTTGTCCACACGGATGGACAGTTTCACATTGTCCGTGTGTTCATCTGAAAACCACATTTCCATCACTTTTATCCCCCTTATATCAGAACATTTAAATATTCGATTGCCGCATCTTCAGGTCCCGTCATGGAACACCCCTTTTCTTTGGCATAGAGAATATACTCGATTACATCTTTTGTGATCTTCTCTCCCGGTGCCAGAATCGGAATTCCAGGCGGATAACACATTACGAACTCACTGCAGATTCTGCCTTCTGACTCCCGGATCGGCACTGCCTCTTTTTCCGCATAGAAAGAATCCTGCGGACTCATGATGACCTCTGGTTCAATATATTCCTGGCTGAGCATACCCGTCTTGTCTTTCTGATATCTGCGCTTTACTTCTGCCAGTGCACTTACCAGACGCTCAATCTCCTGGATCCGGTCTCCGATAGACAGATATGCCAGAATATTCCCGATATCTCCAAATTCGATCTGAATATCATACTCATCCCGCAGAATATCATAGACCTCGATTCCCGCAAGACCAATTTCCAGCGTATGGATGGACAGCTTCGTTGTATCAAAATCATAAATACTGTCTCCATTGATCAGCTCTTTTGAAAATGCATAATATCCTCCGATCCGATTGATCTCTTCTCTTGCATAATCCGCCAGCGCCGCCACTCTTGCAAAAGATTCCTTGCCGCGCAACACCAGATTTCTTCTGGAAATATCCAGACTGGACAGTAAAAGATAGGAACCGCTGGTGGTCTGCGTCAGGTTGATGATCTGTCTCACATAACCCGCATGCATAGACGGACCTACAAGCAAAAAGGAACTCTGTGTGAGACTTCCGCCTGATTTGTGCATACTCACAGATGCCATATCTGCCCCTGCCTCCATTGCTGAAACCGGAAGATTCTCTCCAAAATAAAAATGTGTTCCATGGGCTTCATCTACCAGAACCTTCATGCCGTGAGCGTGTGCTTTTTTTACGATAGAACGTAAATCAGAACAAATTCCGTAATACGTCGGATTGTTCACAAATACAGCTACCGCATCCGGATGCTTCTGAATCGCCAGTTCTACCTGAGACACTTTCATACCAAGTGAAATTCCCAGACTGTGCTCCACATCCGGATTGACATAGATCGGAATCGCTCCGCATAACACCAATGCGTTGATCACACTGCGGTGTACATTTCTCGGTAATATGATCTTATCCCCCTTCTTACAGCAGGAAAGTACCATCGCCTGCACCGAGGATGTCGTTCCCCCTACCATCAGAAATGCATGACTTGCATGAAATGCCTCTGCTGCCAGCTGTTCTGCATCTTTGATAACAGAAACCGGATGACACAGATTGTCCAGCGGTTTCATGGAATTGACATCAATACTGACACAGCGTTCTCCCAGTAATTCCACCAGTTCTTTATTTCCTCTTCCGTGCTTATGTCCCGGAACATCAAACGGTACGATCCGCATCCGCCGGAACCGCTCTAATGCTTCATAGATCGGAGCATTCTCCTGTGATAAATTCTTCATCTTTCTTTCACCTCGCCCTTTTTTGTCAATTCCCCTTTACTTCTGAATGTTTGTGATATAAAAAAAGCGCAGAAAAACGTACGTTACATCTACATTCTTTCTTGCGCTTGCTATGCTTCTTTATATAATGCCAATCTCCTGCTTAAGTACAGGAGCTTTGTCTTTTCTTCTAAGTATAAGCACTACAGATATAAAGGTTTTCGAGTCTATATAGCAAATATTTTACTTTTAATACTCTTATTGACCGTTTCACAAGTTGATGTGCTGTTTACGCACCGGTTATAAAGTAACCAACTTATAAAATTTAAGCTTTTAACTTAATCAATAATGCAGCTTCTGCTGCGTTAAATATTTGCATGGAACTCTCAATATCCGTTCGTTCTCCATACGAATCTATTATACGTGCATAGGTTTCGAATTGCAAGAACTTTTTCCTGAGATTTCTTTCAATCAGATGAGCGCCTGTTACTGTTCACACCAATCCCCGCCTATCCATGCGCAATCGTCGTGCTTGCGCACAAACTAAATGAAGGAGATGCATTTAACATCTCCTCTTCTCTGTGATAAAACAATCTCTCTTTTATAAGTTTCCCCGCATACGATAGGTTCTTTGACTCTGTATCGTATGATGTTCTCCGCGCTTCCCGCTTCGAATCTCGTGTTTTTCATGATGCTTTCCAAGCCCATTTTGAAGCAGTGTCTTATTCTCTGACTTCAGCACTTCCTGCGGATATTCTCTTGCATCATCAACTGCAAACCAAAAGCGCATCCTCTGTGCTGCAAACCAGCTCGACAACCGCGGGGTATTTAATTTTTCCTCTGCTGAATGTTCATTGTTATAAATCTGATACTCTGAACATACCCAGACAAATATCACTGTCGTAATTGCCAAAATACATGTTCCAATCAATGCTTCCGTCATAACCGTACACTCCTTCCTCTTACTTTATAGTATAATTGTAGCTCTTTTTAATTTAAAATTCAATGTTTTCAGATATATTTATCTTTTAAATTTTATTTTTCTCGCTTTACAAACAAAATAACTAATTGTAATTATAACCATCATTACTGTTATTACAATCAAAATATCGGGACGTACCCAAAATGTAATCTTTCCCGCAAGAAATACACTTGTCGGACCGTCCGATCCTCCTGTAATACTGACCGTCTCATTGGCGATCTCTGTATGGATTTCGGCAAATTCCGACTTTATACGATATTCCTGATACATCAGATATCCGGACAGAGTTCCCGATAAAAGGGTCAAAATAATTAAAACAGAACCTATCCAGCCAATTTTGAACTCTCTTTTAACTGCATTTTCCCGCAAAATTTCTTCTGCGATTTTTTTGTCTCTCCCTGATGCGCAACCGCCTCTTCTTCCGAAACTCCGTTTTCGATCATATCCGAAATTATTTCTTCATAATATGCAAGATACTTCTCCCGTTCATCCTTTTTTAATTTTCTCAGACTGTATCGAAGATTCTTGATAAACTGTTCCTTCTTCATTTCTCATCCTCCTCTGCAATATAATCCAATATTTTTAACAACTGTGCTCTGTCTTTGTCAAAATTTTTCAGATACTGTCTTCCCTCTTCTGTTAGATGAAAATATTTCCGCAATCGATTATTGTACTGTGTGGTATAGGATTTTACTTTTCCACCCATCTCCAATCTTCGCAAAATAGGATACAAAGTGGATTCTGAAATTTCAATCAGATCAGAAACATCTTTTATAATCTGGTATCCGTAGGAATCTTCCTTTCTCAATACTGCTAAAACACATAATTCCAACAATCCTTTTCTTAACTGTGCATCCATAAAACACCTCCCTATACATAATACTATATATTGCATAGTATATAATGTCAATGCCCCGATTTTGATTAACCTCTACATTAACAAAGTACCTTCCTTTTTGATGCAAATCACCTTGACTTCATCGAAGCATTTGCTATAATTTGCTTATAGAATTCCTCTGCTGATGGGGGAAATAACTATGGGAAAACGAACATTATCTGTAAAGAATCTGATGAAACTTCTCTGGAAGATGGAAGATGCATTATTTATCTCAGTACCCGCGGGGAGAATGCAGAGGAAGTTCCAAAAGAACTGGTAATATTTTTGAAATTTGTAAAGGCAGACCTGAAAGAAAGTCAGGAAGATTTCCACGATATCTATGTTAAGCAGTTGCAGAATTCTATCCGACATATTAAGGAAAGCCGTGAAATGGAGGAACGTTTCATGATTTTAGAAGAGATGTTGAGAGATGAGCGTGCGGCCGGACGCAGAGAAGAGCGTCAATCTATATTACGCAGTTTTTTAGAAGATTTTGGATCTATACCACCAGAACTTGAAAAGAAACTCTTTGAGGAATCAGATGCAACTGTTCTGAAAAACTGGTTAAAAATTGCAGCTACATCAAAAAGTATCGAAGAATTTATACAAAAAATCCAGTAATTCTTTACTGGACTGTCAAGTTATCTTATGCTTTTGGGTATTATAGCGAGACATCCCCCATATTCAAAAGCATGTCACAACTATGCCTGATCAGGCAGTACTTATCAAAAAAGATGCAGAGGAATTCTATTGTTTTTTAACAACAAAGTGTACAAGCACTCTTTTTGGAATGCCCGTACACTTTTCTTTTTACAACCCTTTTGTAATCTCTCTCGCTACATACACACCACTCGCTGATGCATGGGACAGAGAATGTGTCACTCCACTTCCGTCACCGATCACGTACAGACCTTTGTACATGGTCTCCAGATGTTCATCCAGTTCTACTTCCATATTATAGAACTTGACTTCCACACCGTAAAGCAAAGTATCATCATTGGCTGTACCCGGAGCGATCTTATCCAGTGCGTAGATCATCTCGATAATTCCATCCAGGATTCGTTTCGGAAGCACAAGGCTTAAGTCTCCCGGCTCTGCCGCAAGTGTCGGTCTGACAAATCCATCCTCAATTCTGTCATGGGTGCTTCGTCTTCCACGGATCAGGTCACCGAATCTCTGCACGATCACACCGCCGCCCAGCATATTGGACAGTCTGGCAATACTCTCTCCGTATCCGTTGCTGTCTTTAAACGGCTCTGAGAAATGCTTTGCCACAAGCAGTGCAAAGTTTGTATTTTCTGTCTGCTTTTCTTTATCCTC
>OGIA01001678.1_pt1 | contig 13087 bp, 7 predicted proteins | sample 1571671 | NCBI WGS metagenome assembly OGIA01 (sample SAMEA2582027, study PRJEB24529) | metagenome | biome: Human gut stool | place: China | collected 2011
GAAACCGTTCAGATCATTATTGCTAAGAATACAAGTACCGGTTCTTCTATTATGGACTATAATGGTTGCCCATTAGTTTATTATCATGGAGATATTAAAGGGTATAGATTGTATGAAGGAAAAATTTGGTCAACTGCAGATAATATTTACAGCTATAATTTTGTTCGTTATTGGTAGTTAGCCCAACAGTCTCATTTTATTTCTCGCATCTTTCTATTCATAGTAATAGTAGATGAAGGAGCTCATCTTCACTGGATTTATCTGTTTATATTTGTATACAAATGATTTCTTGGAAAGAAGATTGTATGTTGCTGATTATCAATAAGCTGCAATGTGTTAACCTTTTGAACGCAAAGATTAGAGAGTTTGTCTACAAGAAGTTAACTTCCTGTGGACAAATTCTTAACTTCTTGTAAAAGAGAAATCGTTGTCTTTGGGGTTTCTTTACATCTGACTTACAAATGAAAGTATCTAACTTTATTTTCTTCACTGATGATGTAACACTGTCAAATGCTTCTGTAACATATCTTTTTCAAGTTGTACTTATGATTTTGAAACAAAATGAATCGTATATGAAAGTAAATGCACAAATAATAACTTTATGTCTTTCTTTGCTTACTGCTTGTAACCCTATGAAAGAAGCCGAAGAAGAGGCAGACTGTCTTCCCGATATTTTCCCTGATTATACATCTATTGTTATTCCCTATAACATTGCTCCTTTGAACTTTGAAGTGAAAAAAGCACAGACTGTTCAGGCGGAATTTGTAGTGGAAAAGATCAAACTGATCACAGTTCGGGGAGATAATGAAATACAAATTCCACTGAAAAAATGGCGCAATTTGCTGGCATCTGCCAAAGGAAAAGAATTGAATATCATTGTGTCTGTGTGGAATGATACTCACCCTAAAGGAATTCGTTACCGGCCTTTTTCCATTTACGTTGCACCCGACAAGATTGATTCGCATATTGCTTACCGCCTGATAGAACCCGGCTACGAGGGATGGAATGTTATGGGCATCTACCAGCGCGATCTGACTTCTTTTGAAGAAAAAGCGATAGTGACGAATCAGAAAGATAAGAGCCGATGTATGAATTGTCATACATTCAATAACTATTCTTCTGATGATGTACTGTTTCATGTACGTGGAGAGAACGGTGGCACTGCTTTATATACTGGCGGCATTCTTCGTAAAATAGAGTTTGAGAAACTGCCACCGCATAAGAATGTCGGTTTTCCGGCATGGCATCCGGGAAGGCGATACATTGCCTTTTCTTCCAGCAAGAGTGGGCAGGTATTCTTTGGTGCAGGTGAGCAAGTGCTGGAGGTGTTCAACACTGGAGGAGATTTACTATTGTATGACACACAGACTGGGAAAATGGTTACTGACAAAAGATTTATAAGTAAGGCTGCTTGGATGGATTTTCCAGTTTGGTCTGCCGACGGAAAGTTTTTGTACTATTGTGTGGCCGATCCTAGGAATCTACCGCGTGAATACAGGCAAGTACATTACAATTTGTGCCGGGTTGGATTCAATGAAGCCACTGGACTTTTTTCTGAGAAGATAGATACACTCTATAATGCTCATGCACAGGGTGGAAGCGTTGCTTTCTTTTCTGCTTCGCCCGACGGACGCTATCTGCTGTACACAAAAGCAGATTACGGTATCTTCCCTATCTGGCACAAGGAGTCGGATGTGGAGATGATTAGACTGGGTGACGGGCAATCGGTAGATGTGTCTGTATGGAACAGTGATTGTGCAGAGAGCTATCACACCTGGTCTTCGAATGGACGTTGGGTTTTGATAAGCAGTCGCAGGTTGGATGGACGTTATACGCGAGTGTTTATTGCTTATATGGATGAGGCGGGAAAGCCTTACAAACCGTTTCTGCTGCCTCAGCAGCATCCTATAGATAATATACTTCGTATAAAATCTTATAATCTGCCAAAATTTATCCGGGGAGAGGTGAAGTTACCGACTGATTTAGTAAATACACTTTTTTTCCCCTCAAAATGAGAAAACTATGAAACGTATTCTTCTATTTCATGTTTTGTTGACAGGTGTTGTCCTGTTTGTTCTCTGGTATGCTATGTTTCCTAATTTTTTATGGAGTCTTGAGGGGAATTCTTTCTTCACGACTGCTTCCGATTTTACAAATTTCCAGTTGTCTATGCCAGCTGATTGGGCGAAATATGTAGGCGCCTTTCTTTTACAATTTTTCCGTTATCACGAAGGAGGTGCATTGCTGCAGATGCTTTTTGCTTTAATCATCCTGATTGCTTCAGATTGCATTATTTGGCTGATTGGGCGGAATGAACATTTATTGTGGCTTTCGTTTTTTTCACTGGTTTGGTTTGTTGGCGGGCAGTTTCAGGATGAAGATTTGGAGCGTTCAGTCTGGTGGTGTAGCGGATTTATTCTAGTGGCTTTGCTCGTTTATGCATTTTCTTATGTGAGGAAACGAAGGACAAAGGTGGAAGTGAAGCATTGGTTGGCGAGTCCTTTCTTAAATTACTTGTTTCCTTGTTTGGCTGTGGGCATAAGTGTTTTCTTGTTGATTGGCAGAGAGGAGCATCAGGAGGTGGAGAAAATTTGTAGGTTGGATCATTGGATAGAAGACAAGGAATGGGAGAAAGTATTGCAGTCTATTCGACCGGAGGATGCTAAGCAGTCATCGTTGCAACAACATTGGGCTTTGCTGGCATTATCGCAGATTGGAGAATTGAGCGAACGGATGTTTGCTTATGGACCTACAGGAACTGATAGCTTTTTTTATAGCATGGAGGATGGACTTTTTCGTGAATATTTCAATACTTCGTTCTATGAATGCCTAGGATCTGACAATGGCGTTGTTCATAGTGCTTTCCAAGCAGCTACTCAAACCCGGTATGGGATGAGTTTCCGGGCGTTGCGTACACTGATAAAAGCTAATATCCGGTTGGGGAATACGGAAGTTGCAGAAAAGTATCTTGTCTTATTACAACATTCTACGTGTCATGCCCGCTGGGGAGAAGCTCAGCGGAAGAAAATTGCAGGTCAGAGTAGGCTTGAAAAGCATGTCAGTAACAAAAGCATCGGAAAGCTTCTGCAGGGCAGTCGCTCATTTGTCGTAGAAATGGCAGCAGTTGTTGATCATTATCCTGAAGACAGGAAAGCATTGGAATATTTGTTGTGTGGTTTATTGCTTCAGAAGGATTTGGATAAGTTTGCTTATGTGCTTCACGAATATGCTTTCCGCTTTATGAACCGACTTCCTCGGCATTATGAAGAGGCTTTACTGGTTGTAGGAATGAAGCATCCGGAGGTACTCGAAGTTTTTTCGGTAGATAAGACAAAAATAGAACAATTTGAAAGGTTTTATTCGATGTTGCAGAAGCGGGATGAATATAAATGGATGCTGGAAAGTCAATTTGCTGATAGCTTTTGGTTTTATTATTATTGTACTTGATAAAAGGTGAACCAGAGTCTCCTGACAGAATGTAACGCTGTCGTAGGTAAATGTTACATCGGGAGGCGAACGCGTAATGCCATTAAAGAAATGTGTAACAAAAATGGTGCAATGTATTTGGGGGAAGTCTCTATATTTGCGTGCAGAATGTTGAGCTTGAGAAACTTCAGTTACTTAAATATTATGATATGAAAATCACTACTGTATTTATTCTATTGACCTTATTGAGTGTAATGTATTCTTGTTCGGACGAACAGGTCATATTTCAAGAACCCGAACAACCCGAACAGCCGGAACAACCTGTTGAGTCGGTTCCCGAACCGGAGAGTTCTTTGCCTATGCTGACTGTTGTGGGGCGCTACTTGAAAAATGAAACAGGAGAAACCGTCAATCTGCACGGATATGCACAGACCTTCAGCCCTTGGTTTAATGAGCAGGGAAAGTATTGGACGAACTATGATGTAGAAGGTTGCTTGTACTATAATAAACAGAAGATAGACCAGATACTCTCTGCCGGATGGCGAATGGACTTCGTGCGTATGCACATGGATCCCTATTGGAGCAATACGCCGGGGATATCTGTTGAAGGGGAAAATGATATTCAGGCTTTTAGCTTCGAACGTTTCAAACGGTATTTAGATGAGGTTTTTGTGCCGATGGCGCTTTATGCCGTGGAGAAAGGGCTTTATGTAGTGATACGTCCGCCCGGTGTTTGTCCTAAGGAAATTGCTGTTGGCGATGCCTATCACCAGTATCTGCTGAAAGTTTGGAAACAAGTGGCTGCCCATACTAAACTAAAGAACAATACCGGAATCATGTTTGAACTGGCCAATGAACCAATTCACATCTTGGGATCTGACGGGCAATACGGTAGCGGACAGCAGGATCATTTCAATAAGATGAAGGAATTTTTCCAAGCCATTGTGGATGAGATGCGAGCCGAGGGGTGTAACAATATTCTTTGGATTCCTGGTCTAGGGTATCAGTCGCAATACAGTGGTTTTGTTTCCAATCCTGTGACAGGGAATAATATCGGTTATGCTGTGCATGTTTATCCCGGTTGGTATGGTAGTGACTGTGAGGTACCGAGTGCGGAGTTAGGAGGGGTAGATGGCGGTGGCTATGAGGGCTTTCAGCGCGGATGGAATGCGCAGGTGGCTCCAGTTGCAGCAATTGCCCCGGTAATGGTGACGGAAATGGATTGGGCACCCGAAAAATACAATGCGTCGTGGGGTAAGAGTATCACGGGCATGGCAGGTGACAGAGGGTTCGGTGCCAACTTTAAATATATTGCCGATCTTACGGGAAATGTTAGTTGGTTACTTTTCACCAGCCCCGAATACTTGGCGCAGTTTAGAAATGTGCCAGGCACTGAAGGTACTTATACTTTCCTGACCGATCCGGAAGCTTGTCCCTGGCCTGTATATCATTGGTATCAGGAGTATGCGGGTGAGGCAGCGGCTGAAGGAGAATTGACGGGGATTGAATTGTCCGGTGTGGAGAGTGAACTGCAAATTCATATGGGCGATAGCCGTTATATCGTAGTGAAGGCGCATTATGCTGATGGCAGTAGTCGCATGGTGACGGCAACAACTAGATTCAGTACAGATAAGAGCGGAGTGGTTGAAATAAGGCAAGATGGCAGGCTGTCTGCATTGCAAGAAGGTGAAACTACATTGATTGTGGAATATACTTCACGGCAGGACGTAAGCAGGCAAAAAGCTCTTAAGATTCGTGTTGTTTCTCCTTTTTTACTTACGGCAGCGATGTTTAACCCTTCCATTTGGGAAAATGGCACTTTCGATGAGACTACTCGGACTTTGGTGACAGGGCAGTATGGCTTCGGAGGTTGGCAATATGCTGACGGACTTGACTTGTCGGCATATAAAACACTGACTGTAGAACTGGGTAACGATAATGAGAGTAATGTGTCATTCCGCCTATTTGATAAGAACAGTTATTGGACAAAGCCTGCTACTTATGATTTTGGTTCGTCACGCAAGGTTGTTGTGAACTTGAATCAGATGATTGATGAGAATGGAGCAAAGATTGATTCTTCACATCTTTACTTCGTCGGTTTCTGGTCTATGGGTGGAAAACCTATTGTGATATCTAATGTTTCCTTAGCAAATTAAAAAGGCATATCAACTCTCATCTTTCCGAGAGTTTGATATAATTTGTGCATTTTATAATATCTTTCCTGCATCCTCTGTGAAGAGTGTGCAGGAACACAAATCTGTGATATTTATCTAATATTGATATTCAAATGTCTGAAATTGTAAAGCGGTGATCAGATTCATGCCTTATTTTTGCAGATAGAAATGAATAGCCTGATAAACTTTAAATAAAAGATATGATGAAGAAGATAATTGTATGGTTGGCTGTAATGATGTATATACTATCCGGTTATGCACAAAATGCACCTTGGAATTTCCAGAGTAAAGTAGTCACGGACACTCTTTTTAGTAAAGTGTTAAATTCAAAGCGTGCTTATACAGTTTTTCTGCCAAAGAGTTTTGAACAGAATAAAGAGAAAAAATATCCGGTTTTATATCTATTGCATGGTATGTGGGAAACCAATCCTGTCTGGGCGGAGCGTGGACATATAAAAGATGTGATGGACCGCCTTGTAGCCAGTGGAGAAGCATGTGAGATGATTATTGTTACTCCGAATGCCGGTGGCAATATACATATGGAATGGAACGGATATTTTGATATGCCTGGTTGGAAATATGAGACATTCTTTTATACAGAATTCTTGCCCTATATAGAGAAAAAATACAGGGTGATAGGCGATAGGCAGCATCGTGCCATTGCCGGCTTGTCGATGGGGGGTGGCGGAGCTACTAACTATGGTCAGCGCCATAGTGATATGTTTTGTGCAGTCTATGCGATGAGTGCCCTGATGTCTATTCCTGAGCAGGGAGCAGTGTCTGCTGATGATCCGAATTCTAAAATAGCGATACTGACTCGTAGTGTTATTGAAAATAGCTGTGTGAAATATGTGACCGAGGCTAATGAGAACCGTAAGGCTGATTTACGCAATGTTGCCTGGTTTGTAGATTGTGGGGATGATGATTTCCTGCTTGATCGTAATATAGAGTTCTATCAGGCAATGCGTAACGCCGGTGTACCTTGCCAGTTCAGGGTGCGCGATGGAGGACATGATTGGGAATATTGGCACTCGGCTCTTTATCAGTGTTTGCCTTTCGTAACCCGGATATTTGGTAAGGAATAATATAACAAACAATAATAGGCAGATTATGAGAACATTTGTATTTACATGCTTGCTTCTTTTAGGCATGACGACATTTGCGCAGGACGCGAACTTCCATATCTATCTGTGTTTGGGACAATCGAACATGGAAGGAAATGCAAAGGTAGAAGAACAGGATACAGTGGCGGTTGACAGTCGTTTTCAGGTATTAGCGGCTGTCGATTGTCCTAATTTGGGGAGGACCAAAGGGAATTGGTATAAGGCAGTTCCTCCTTTGGCGCGTTGCTATACGGGCTTGACTCCGGGAGATTATTTTGGCCGGGCTATGGTGGCTAATCTTCCATCTAATGTACGGGTGGGGATTATCAATGTTGCCGTAGGCGGTTGTAGGATAGAACTGTTTGACAAGGATAACTATCAGTCATACGTAGAAACTTCTCCGGACTGGCTGAAGAATATGGTAAAGGAATATGGCGGCAATCCTTATGCGCGTTTGGTTGAGATGGCGAAGCTTGCTCAAAAAGACGGAGTGATTAAAGGTATTCTGTTACATCAGGGAGAGTCGAATACAAATGATAAAGATTGGCCTTCAAAAGTAAAGGGCGTGTATGGTAATCTTTTGAAAGATTTAGGATTATCTGCCGCTAACGTGCCTTTGCTGGCGGGGGAGGTGGTACATGCAGATCAGAATGGCATTTGTGCCAGCATGAATACAATCATCGACAGCTTGCCACAGGTGATTCCTACTGCACACGTGATATCTTCTGCCGGTTGTCCGGCTGCATTCGATAATCTTCATTTTACAGCTGAAGGATACCGGATGTTAGGAGCTCGCTATGCTGCTAAAATGCTTTCTATTTTAGGATATGGAGATTGGACGTCTGCTCAGAATATGAAGTTATGGTATAATCGTCCGGCACAAGACTGGCTGGAAGCTTTGCCATTAGGTAATTCCCGTTTGGGGGCTATGGTATTTGGCGGGACTGCCCGTGAAGAATTGCAACTCAATGAAGAGACGTTCTGGGCTGGTGGACCATACAATAATAATAATCCTAAAGGATTGCAGGTATTGCCTGAAATACGTCGCCTTATTTTTGAAGGCAAAACCTTGGAGGCTCAGAAGCTCATTGATGAGAATTATATGACGCCTCAGCATGGTATGCGTTACTTGACATTGGGGAGTCTTTTCCTGAATTTCCCCGGGCATGAAAATCCTTCTGAATATTATCGGGATCTGAATCTGGAGAATGCTACTGCTACAACACGTTATGAAGTGGATGGAGTGAAGTTTGTCCGTACGGCATTTGCCTCTTTGAGTGATGATGTGATTATTGTACGCATTCAGGCGGATAAGGCAAAGGCCTTGAATTTTGCCGTGTCATACAGCAGTCCGCTGAAATCAGATGTACAAGTAAAGGGGGGCAAGCTGATTATCTCTTGTCAGGGAGCTGAACATGAAGGAATTTCTGCTGCTATGCGTGCCGAATGCCAAGTACAGGTGAAAACAGATGGTAAAGTGAGCAAGGAAGAAAGCGCACTTGCCGTGAATGGGGCTACTGAAGCTACCTTGTACATTTCAGCAGCTACTAATTTTGTGAATTATCATGATGTCAGTGCGAACGAGTCAAAACGTGCAGCTACTTATTTGCAGAAAGCCACCCGCATTCCTTACGAACAGGCTTTGAAGAGTCATATCGCCTCTTATCGCAAGCAATATGACCGTGTGGCCCTGACTTTGGAAAGTACCGGAGTTTCCGCTTTGGAGACACCTGTCCGTGTGCAACGTTTTATAGAAGGGAATGATATGGCGATGGCAGCTTTGATGTTCCAATATGGTCGTTATCTGCTGATTTCTTCTTCGCAACCCGGTGGTCAGCCTGCCAATCTTCAAGGTATCTGGAATCACAGTCCATACGCTCCCTGGGATAGTAAATATACAATTAATATCAATGCGGAGATGAATTATTGGCCTGCTGAAGTAACCAATCTGAGTGAGACGCATGAACCTCTCTTTGATATGGTGACTGACTTGGCGGTTACAGGTAGTGAGACTGCTAAGGTTCTTTATGATGCCAAAGGTTGGGTGGCACATCATAATACGGATATATGGCGTGCTTGCGGACCGGTGGATGCTGCATACTTCGGCATGTGGCCTAATGGAGGTGCCTGGCTGGCACAGCATCTGTGGCAGCATTATCTGTTTACCGGTGACAAAGAGTTTCTAAAGAAGTATTATCCGCTGTTGAAGGGAACTGCTGATTTTTATTTAAGTCATTTAGTGGAACATCCGAAGTATAAATGGATGGTTACAGTGCCTTCCATGTCTCCTGAACATGGTTATCGGGGTTCGCAAACAACGATTACGGCAGGTTGTACAATGGATAATCAGATTGCTTTTGATGCCATGTACAGTACACTTCAGGCCAGTCGTATTTTGGGTGGGGATAAACAGTATGAGGATTCTTTGCAGGCAATGCTGAGTAAGTTGCCACCAATGCAGATTGGGAAACATAATCAATTGCAGGAATGGCTGATTGATGCTGATAATCCACTGGATGACCATCGGCATATTTCGCACCTGTATGGCTTATATCCCAGTAATCAGATTTCTCCGACTGCAAATCCTGAGCTATTTCAGGCTGCCCGGAACACTTTGATACAACGTGGAGATATGGCTACCGGTTGGAGCATTGGGTGGAAGATTAATTTCTGGGCGCGTATGTTGGATGGCAATCATGCTTATAAGATTATACAGAATATGCTCCATCTTTTGCCTAGTGATAAGGTTCAGAAAGAATATCCTGAGGGACGTACTTATCCTAATTTATTTGATGCCCATCCACCTTTCCAGATTGATGGAAACTTCGGTTATACGGCAGGAGTTGCAGAGATGTTGTTGCAAAGCCATGATGGTGCAGTACACTTGTTGCCTGCACTGCCTGAAGCATGGAAAAAAGGAAGTGTGAAAGGTCTTGTTGCCCGTGGTGGTTTTGTGGTGGATATGGAATGGGATGGAGTTCAACTGAAAAAGGCGAAGATACATTCTCGTTTGGGTGGGGTACTGCGTATCCGTTCTTATGTTCCTTTAAAGGGAAAAGGGGTGAAAGTGGCAGACGGTACTTGCCCGAATCCTCTTTATGCACCGGCAGTTATAAAAGAACCGGTAGTTTCAAAACTGATAAATCCTCAGGCGCCGGTCCTTTATCGTACTTACGAATATGACATTGTTACTCAGCCGGGAGAAGACTATTTACTGGAACGTAGTATGTAATGATATTAATAATCTGTTAATTGTGATAAAATGTTGAAATTATGAAACTTACAAGTTTATTTGCGGTTAGTGTCAGCCTGGTGCTTTCCAGTTTTTGTTCACTTGGAGTTCAGGCTCATCCAGTTCAGGAAAATAGTAGTGGGGGCCCGGTTCTTGCAGGAGCTTACTATACCGATAACTATCGGAATTTGTTTAATGAGTATTTAGGTATTTCTCAGCAACAAACCGACCGGAAAATGGAGCAAATCTGGAATCACTTCTTTGTGAATGAAAAAACAAAGGTTTACTATGAGAGTGATGACAATACTGCCTATATTTATGATACAGGGAATCAGGATGTACGTACAGAAGGAATGTCCTATGGAATGATGATATGTGTACAGTTGGATAAGCAGGCTGAATTCGATAAGTTATGGCGGTGGGCCAAGAAATATATGCTGTATACTTCGGGCAAATGGTCGGGATATTATGCCTGGCACTGTACGCCTCGTGGTGTTAAAATAGGTAAGGAGCCAAGTTGCGCTTCTGATGGTGAAATTTATTTTATAACTTCTTTATTCTTTGCTTCTCACCGTTGGGGGAATGACGGGGCATATGACTATAACCAGGAGGCTCAGAAAATATTGAAAGATGTTATGTCTAAAGATGGTTCCCAAGGCGTTTATAACCTGTTCAATACTGAGAGTAAACTCGTTACATTTGTACCGGAAAAGGTCTATTATAACTATACGGATCCTTCCTATAATCTGCCTGCTTTCTTTGAACTTTGGGCTTTGTGGTCTGACACTAATAAGGAATTCTGGAAGCAGACACCTGATGCAGCCCGTCGCTTGCTGGCTGATGCATCGCATAAAAAGACGGGGTTGTTCCCTGATTATTCTGCATTCGATGGTACTCCTTGGAAACCTAAGAATTGGGGATATGATACAAGAAGATACCAGTTTGATGCTCTTCGCTGTGCCATGAATGTCGGTATGGATTATTATTGGTTTGGAAAAGATGCTGCTAACCAGACAGAGATGATGAGTCGATTGCTTAACTTTTTCAAGCAAGATAATTTTACGCACGAATATTTCAATGTAGATGGTTCAGCACCTGCCGGTAATTATTCAACAGGTATGATCGGTGCAAATGCTGTAGGAGCTTTTGCTTTGAATGACAAGAATCTGGCGAAAGAATGCATACAGAAATTGTGGAATGAACCATTGCCTACGGGCAAATTTCGTTATTACAGCGGTATGGTATATATGATGTCTATGCTGCATGTCAGTGGCAATTTCCGGATTATCAAGTAGCTTGATGAATAGAAAATGTCAAGTAGTATAAGCATAATATTAATATTATAGAGAAAGCCAGCTAATATGTATTAGCTGGCTTTCTTTTTGTTCTGTGTTTAGTTCTATTGCTTAATCTCGTCAGAAGAAGACTTTTGCTGCTCCTCCATATAGGTTGTTGGCGGAACTCCGTATAATTCTTTAAAAGCGGTAGAAAAATATGCAATATTAGTAAAACCTGTAAGAGTAGCAACTTCAGTAATGTTATGATATTGGTTTGCCAATAGTGATGCAGCCTGTTTCAAGCGAACATTGCGTATTAAGTCGCGGGTTGACTGATTAGTCAGCTCTTTTAGCTTACGGTGCAAATGTACACGGCTGATACCTACTTCAGTTGCTATCATTTCAACATTCAAGTCAGGATTGCCTAGATTGTCATTAATCACTTTCATCACTTTATCAAGCAGTCGGTCATCAGGTGATTGGACTTTTAGTTTCTTCAACTTCTGTTCCTGCATCTGGCTGCCACTGAAACTGTTACGTAGTATTTCCCTGCTCTTAATAAGATTGATTGCCGTTTTTCTCAATATTTCGATACTGAATGGTTTCACTATATATGCATCTGCTCCCATGTTTAAACCTTCCAGATTATCTTCTTCTCTTGATTTAGCTGTCAACCCATCCATTTCGGGCATCATAATATCACTGATAATCAAATCCGGCTCTTTTTTTAGGATAATAGCGAGAGCTTCTTTTCCATTTGCACACTCATGCATGTGGAAATCGCTGGCCAATTCACGGCAGATATATTTGCGTATTTCTTCATCATCTTCTACTACCAGAACGTGACATTTAGTTTTGGAACGTATTTTTTCATCTTCTTCATCAACAGGTGATGAAGGGATAGGCAGAGCAGTCGTGATATGTACGGGAGTATTATTCCCAACCGGATTGTCATCGATTTCTTCTATATTCAGATGTTCTTTGCCCAAAGGTAGCCGTATGATAAACCGGGATCCTGGTCTGTTTTCATTGTTTTCAGCCTTTATGGTACCATGGTGTAATTCTATTATGGCTATTACGGATTTGATAGAAACGTTCAAAAATCCGTCCCATTTCTTTCGGGTTAATGCCAATGCCACTATCTTCCACTATTATTTCAAAATAGTGTTTTAGAGATTGAGAAGCATTCATTTCTTCACCTATACGTAAGTATATATTGATTTCTCCGTTTTCCGGTGTGAACTTGAATGCATTGGATATTATATTCAGAATAATTTTATCGAAATTTTTCGGATCAATCCATGCTTTTAACTTTTCAGTTTCCGGTTGGAAGCTCAGCGTGATATGCCTGGCATTTGCCTGATATTCGAAGGTATAGTACAAATCACGGATAAATCCTACGATATCAACTTCCTGGAATTTCAGAGACATTTGTCCCTTATCTATTTTGCGAATATCCATCAGTTGATTGACCAAGCGAAGTATACGTTCCGCATTTCGATAAATGGTATGATAGTTTTTTTGCCGCTCGTTATCTTTGTCAGTGGCGATTAACTTTCATTCTTGCTTTCAAGATGTGTGAGAAATGGGCTTATGATGAGAGACATTGGAGTGCGTATTTCGTGAGAAATATTAATGAAGAATTGTAGTTTGGCTTCATTGATTTGTTCTGCGTGTATATGTTCCAATATCTCCTGACGAGCACGGTAACGATGACGTATCTGAATGACTATACCATAGATAATAACTATCAACAGTACTCCATATATAAATTTAGCCCATCCGGAGGCATACCATGCAGGATGGATTGTGATACTGAATTCTTTGATGTCTGAATAAGAATCATTATCTTTTGCTTTTACCTGGAATGTATAG
>OGIA01001679.1_pt1 | contig 13046 bp, 23 predicted proteins | sample 1571671 | NCBI WGS metagenome assembly OGIA01 (sample SAMEA2582027, study PRJEB24529) | metagenome | biome: Human gut stool | place: China | collected 2011
AATATAAGTTTTGTTAATGGAAATTTAAGGATCACAGAAACTCCGTTTCTGTGTCTCAAAAGTAGTAGTCGTTTACACTCCTCTACTTTTGGAAATTATAGTTTATCTATATTATTTTTATAGATTCTTGTATAAACTTCTTGAGCTGCTTCTCCAAATTCATTCATATCATACTTTTCATCATAGCCGTAACTAGCAATAGCTTTGGCTATTGTTATTAACACCCCTTCTATATCATAATATCTTATCATATCTTCAGCCTCATCAAAGTTCTCATTAATAAACTTCTTATCTTCTTCAGTTAACTTAACCATTTTGACCTCCGAAAAAATATTTATAATATAAAAAAACACAACCATACAGTTGTGTTTTTTATATAAAGCTTTATATAAATCCTTTGTATTCTCTCATTACAAGATGAGCATTAATTTGTTGAACAGTATCAATTGCTACCCCAACCACAATTATTATTCCTGTTCCTCCGAAGAAAACTGGAAGATTAAATGCAGTAAATATAGCATATGGAAGTATTGATATTGCCGCTAAGAAGAAAGCACCACCCCAAGTAATTCTTGTGACAACACCTTCTAAATACTCAACTGTTTCATTTCCTGGTCTTATTCCAGGTATTGTTCCTCCACCTTGCTTTAAGTTATCTGCTACCTTTTCAGGATCAAATACTATTGCAGTGTAGAAGAATGAGAAGAAAATAATCACTGCAGCATATAAAATCATATATACTGGATGATTTTGACTAAATACCATTGCTAATGTAGTTTTAAAAGTGTATTCTGATGGAATTGCATTTATTATTACTGATGGAATCATCATAACTACTGATGCAAAGATAACAGGCATTACTCCTGCACTGTTAAGTTTTAAAGGTATGTATGAGTTTTGTCCCATTCCACCTCTTCCATTAAATCCTTTTCCTACATAGTGAATAGGTATTTTTCTTTGTCCCAATTGGAATACAACTATTCCTGCAACTGTAATTACTGCTGCTGCTGCTATTAATAATAGTATTGGAATAAGAAACTTACTTGTTCCTAATTTTTGAATTGTCTGAGAAACATTAGCTGGTCCACCAGAAATTACATTTAGGAAGATCAATAAAGAAACTCCATTTCCTATACCTTTTATTGATATTTGTTCTCCTATCCACATTAGGAAAACAGTACCAGCAGTTAAAGTAACTATAGTTGTTAAGAAGAACATTACTCCAGGTGTAGTAACAAGACCTACAGATTGTAACCACATACAAACACCAAATCCTTGAACAACGGCGATAGCTATTGTCAAGTATCTAGTCCATTGAGTGATTCTGTTTCTTCCTGCCTCTCCCTCTTTTTGAATTTCTTCAATTTTCGGAATAATAACAGCTAAAAGGCTGAATACTATTGAGGCATTAATATAAGGAACTATTCCTAGAGCAAAGATAGAAACTCTTTTAAAAGCTCCACCTGAAAACATATTAATGTATCCTAGTATATCGCTTTGCTCTGTCATAGCCGTAAGTCTGTCTACATCTATGCCAGGAGCTGGAATATATGTTCCAACTCTAGCAACTAAGAACATTAACAAGGTGAAGATAATTCTATCCCTAAGCTCAGGAATATGATAGATGCTACTCAATTTTGCTGTAAATTTTTCCATCAAAGTCAAAACAACTTCACCCCGCTTTGTAAACTAACAAGTTAAATTATTCTTACTTATTGTTTTTAGCAACATCAGCAAAAGTTTTAACTTCTATAATTTCTACAGATCCACCTTTAGCTTCGATAGCTGCTTTAGCAGATGCAGAAACTTTGTGAGCTTTTACAGTTACTTTTTTATCTAAAGTTCCATTTCCTAAAACTTTGATTCCATCTTTTAATTCTCTTACTAATCCAGTTTCGAATAAAAGTTCTGGAGTAACTACTGCTCCATCTTCAAATTTATTTAATAAATCTAAGCTTATTAAAGCATAGTCTTTTTTGAATATAGCGTTAGAGAAACCTCTTTTTGGAACTCTTCTATAGATAGGCATTTGTCCACCTTCGAAGTAAGTTTTAACTCCTCCACCTGCTCTTGAGTTTTGTCCGTTACTTCCTTTTCCAGATGTTTTTCCTAATCCTGAAGATTCTCCTCTTCCAACTCTTTTTCTTGCTTTTCTAGGTACAGAAGGCATTAATTCATTTAATTTCATCTTATGCTTGCACCTCCTCTACTTTAAGTAAGTAAGAAACTTGAGCAAGTTTTCCTTTTAATTCAGGAGTTTCAACATGCTCCACTACATCATTCATCTTCTTAAGCCCTAGCGACTTTACAGTTGCTATGTGGTTAGGCTTTCTTCCGATTATGCTTTTTACAAGCTCTATTCTAAGCTTTACCATCTAAATTCCCTCCTAGCTTAAGATATCTTTAACTTCTTTTCCTCTTAGTGCAGCTATTTGTTCAGCTGTTCTAAGTAATTTTAACGCTTCAACAGTAGCTCTTGCTACATTGTGCTTATTTCTTGAACCTTTGATTTTAGTAAGAATATCATGAACTCCTACAAGTTCTAATATTTCTCTTGCTGCAGATCCAGCAATTACTCCAGTTCCTTCATAAGCTGGTGCCATCCATAGAGATGTTGCTCCCCATTTCCCAACGATTTCGTGAGGAATAGTTTTTCCTTTTAAAGAAACATCTACCATGTTCTTTTTAGCAGAAGAAATAGCTTTTTTTATAGCATCAGGAACACCATTTGCTTTCCCTAATCCTAATCCAACTTTTCCTTCTCCGTCTCCAATAGCAGCTAAAACTGAGAAAGATATTGTTCTTCCTCCTTTAGTTGTCTTAGAAACTCTTGATATCTTCAATAATTTTTCTTGATATTGTTTTTCTTCTCTATTTGCTAACTTAGACAAGTGAAATCCTCCTCTCTAAAAGATTTAGAAGCTTAATCCTGCTTCTCTAGCTGCTTCTGCAAGAGCGGCTATTCTTCCTGTGTATTTATACCCAGATCTATCAAAAACTATAGCTGTTATTCCTTTAGCTGTTGCTCTTTCTGCAAGTGCTTTACCTACAGATTTTGCAGCTTCAACATTTCCACCATTCGCAATATTTGCTTTTAATTCTTTATCTATTGTAGATGCAGAAACTAATGTTACTCCATTCACATCGTCGATTAATTGAGCAAAGATATTGTTGTTTGATCTATATACAGAAAGTCTAGGTCTATCAGCTGTACCAGAAATTTTGTTTCTGATTGCTAGATGCTTTCTTGTTCTTACAGCTTGTCTATCTACCTTCTTAAACAACTGTCTTACCTCCTTATAGTCTTATTAGTTAAGCTATCTTACGACTTTTTACCTTCTTTTCTTCTGATAACTTCATCAGCATATTTAACTCCTTTTCCTTTATAAGGTTCTGGAGCTCTTTTTGCTCTGATGTCAGCAGCTACTTGACCTACTACATCTTTTTCGATTCCTTCAACATGTACAGTAGTATTTTTTTCTACAGTAAATTTGATTCCAGGAATTTCATCGATGATGATAGGGTGAGAATATCCTAGAGATAATTCTAGTCCTTTTCCTTTCTCAGCAGCTCTGTATCCAACCCCTACTAAATTTAAAGTTTTCTTGAAACCTTCAGAAACTCCAACAACCATGTTATGGATTAGAGCTCTAGTTGTTCCGTGAATAGCTCTAACTTCTGGTAAGTCGTTAGGTCTTTCAACTACGATTTCATTTACAACTTCATGATGCTTTTCTTCTTTAGTATATTTTATTGTTAATTCTTTGTTAAATTCTTTTTTTAATGTACCTTTAGGTCCTTTTACAGTAACTTCATTTCCATTAACTGTAACTTCAACTCCAGAAGGCACAACGATAGGTTTTTTACCTACTCTTGACATTTACTAGACACCTCCTAAGTTTTAATTACCAAACAAATGCAAGTATTTCTCCACCTACGTTTTCTCTTCTAGCTACTCTGTCAGTAACGATTCCCTTAGAAGTGGATACAATAGCAATTCCTAGTCCTGATAGAACTCTTGGCATATCTTCTACTGAAGAATATACTCTTCTTCCAGGTTTAGAAATTCTTTTTATTCCTTTGATAACTCTATCTTTACCATCATATTTTAAGTATACTCTGATACTTTTTTTGTTTCCACTGCAAACCGTTGTGTTGCCATAAGTTACAACTTTATAGTTTGCTATATATCCTTCTTCTTTTAGAATTTCAGATAATCTTTCTTTTAAAGTTGAATGAGGCACATCTACTTTTTCATGCATTACTGCATTTGCATTTCTGATTCTTGTTAACATATCAGCAATTGGATCTGTTAAATACATCTACGAAAATCCTCCTTCCTACTATCAAATTACCAAGATGATTTCTTAACTCCTGGTATAAGTCCAGCTCCTGCAAGCTGTCTGAATTTTACTCTTGAAATACCGAATTCTCTCATGAATCCTCTTGGTCTTCCGTCTAACTGACATCTATTTCTTCTTCTAACTGCTGATGAATCTTTAGGAAGTTTGTTTAATTCAAACATAGCTTCCATATCTCCTTCAGCAACTCTTTTCTTTAGCTCAGCTCTTTTTTCAGCATATTTATCGCATAGTTCAGCTCTTTTAACATCTCTAGCGATCATTGACTTCTTTGCCATCTATTCCTTAACCTCCTCACTATCTTACTTTTTGAAAGGCATTCCAAATGCTCTAAGTAAAGCTCTTCCTTCTTCATCAGTTTTTGCAGAAGAAACCATAGTGATAGACATTCCTAAAAGTTTATCAACTTTATCGAATTCGATTTCAGGGAATACTAGTTGATCTCTTAATCCTAGAGAGTAGTTTCCTCTTCCATCAAATGAATCAGCTGGAACTCCTTCGAAGTCTCTTACTCTTGGAAGAACTACATTCACTAATCTATCTAAAAAGTCGTACATTCTTTCTTTTCTTAAAGTAACTTTTGCTCCGATAGGCATACCTTCTCTTAACTTGAACCCAGCTTCTGATTTTTTAGCTTTTCTTACAACTGGTTTTTGTCCAGAAATGATAGCTAAGTCTCCCATAGCTGCATCTATAAGTTTAACATTTTGAGTTGCTTCTCCAACTCCCATGTTTACTATTATTTTTTCTAGTTTTGGACATTCCATGATGTTAGTAATTCCAAGATCCTTCATAAGAGCTGGAACTATTACATCGTTATATAATTTATGATATCTAGAAACGTATTTAGACACTTACGTTTTCCTCCTTTCTTATAGAACTTCTCCTGATACTTTTGAGTATCTTACTTTTTTACCATCTACGAATTTATATCCAACTCTTGTTGGTTTACCAGCTTTTTCATCGAAAAGCATAACTTTTGATGAGAACATAGGTGCTGGCTTAGTAACAACTCCACCTTGTGGGTTTATTGGACTTGGTTTCATATGTTTAGTGATTAAGTTGATTCCTTCAACTACAACTTTTCCTTTTTTAGGGAAAACTTTTACAACTTTACCTGTTTTACCTTTATCTTTTCCAGAGATTACATATACCATATCTCCAGTTTTAACGTGTAATGATTCAGGTACAAATTTGATCTTAGGTTTAGCCACGACGATTAGCCTCCTCTCTTAAATTAAATTACTTCAGGAGCTAGAGATAAAATCTTCATGAAGTTTTTAGCTCTTAACTCTCTTGCAACTGGTCCAAATATTCTTGTTGCTTTTGGTTCATTGTTGTTATTGATTATAACTCCTGCGTTATCATCAAATTTTATATATGATCCATCTTCTCTTCTTAATTCTTTTTTAGTTCTAACTATAACAGCTTTTACTACGTCACCTTTTTTAACGTTTCCACCAGGGATTGCTTCCTTAACTGATGCGACAACGATGTCACCGATTTTACCGAATCTTTTTTTAGATCCACCAAGAACTCTTATGATCATAAGTTTCTTAGCACCTGAGTTATCAGCAACATTAAGGATAGTTTGTTGTTGTACCATTAAAATATCCTCCTCTCACAATAATTGGAATTATCTAGCTTTTTCAACAATCTCTACTAGTCTCCATCTTTTATCTCTTGATAATGGTCTAGTTTCCATAATTCTTACTCTATCTCCAGTTTGAGCTACATTGTTTTCATCGTGAGCTTTAAACTTAGTAGTGCTTTTTACTCTCTTTTTATAGATTGGATGTAAAGCCATTGTTTCTATTGCAACAACGATTGTTTTATCCATCTTGTCAGAAACAACTATTCCTTCTCTAACTTTTCTTTCGTTTCTCAAGACATTAACCTCCTCTTCCAAAGAATCAAATTATCTATAAACTTGAATGAGATTATCTTTCGTTTAAGATTGTATTAATTCTAGCAATTTCTCTTCTAACTTCTCTAATTTTAGCAGTGTTAGTAAGTTGACCTAATGAAAGTTGGAACTTTAGGTTGAATAATTCTTCCTTAAGCTCTTTACACTTAACAACTAAGTCTTCAGTAGACATTTCTCTTATTTCCTTAGCTCTCATTAGTTTTCACCACCATTCTCTTTCTTAACAATTTTACAACTGATAGGAAGCTTCATTGCAGCTTTTCTTAAAGCCACCATAGCTTTATCTTCAGTTACTCCAGAAACCTCGAACATTATTCTTCCAGGTTTAACTACTGCTACCCAACCTTCAACGTTTCCTTTACCTTTACCCATTCTCACTCCAGCTGGTCTAGCTGTGATTGGTTTGTCAGGGAATATTCTGATAAAAGTTTTTCCTTCTCTTTTGAAAGTTCTGTTGATAGCAACCCTACATGATTCTATTTGTCTATTAGTTATCCAGTGTGGCTCAAGAGCTTGTAGTCCGTAATCTCCGAATGCTACAGTATTTCCTCTTTGAGCAGTACCTTTCATTCTACCTCTAAACATTTTTCTATGTTTTGTTCTTTTTGGCATTAACATGACTACGCTTCTCCTCCTTCCCTTTTAGTTGGAAGAACTTCACCATGGAAAACCCATACTTTTATTCCTAGAGCTCCATAAGTAGTGTGAGCTGTTGCTACTGCATAATCAATATCAGCTCTTAGTGTATGTAAAGGTACTTTTCCTTCTACTACCCATTCAGCTCTGGCAATTTCTGCTCCATTTAGTCTTCCAGAAACCATAACTTTGATTCCTTTAGCTCCAGCTCTCATAGCTCTCATTATAGCTTGGCTTACAGCTCTTTTGTATGCTACCCTTTTTTCGATTGATGTAGCAATGTTTTCTGCAACAAGTACAGCGTCCTTGTTGAATTCTTTAACTTCTTGAACTTTAACTGTTACTTTTTTACCAGTTAATTTTTCAAGAGTTACTCTTAAATTATCTATTTCTGCACCTTTTCTTCCGATGATTATACCAGCTTTTGCTGTATAAACAAGAACAACTACGTTAGAAGGAGAAGTTCTTTCGATCTTAACCTTCGATATTCCTGCATGGAAGTAGTTCTTCTTGATAAGTTCTCTGATTTTTACATCTTCATGGAAGTACTTAGCGTATTCCTTCTTATCTGCATACCAGTTAGAATCCCAAGATCTAGTAATTCCTACTCTTAGTCCTCTAGGGTCTACTTTTTGTCCCACAGTCTTACCTCCTTAAACTACTTTTCAGAAACTGCCACAGTAATGTGAGCTGTTGGTTTTCTGATTATATCCGCTCTTCCCATAGCTCTAGGCATGATTCTTTTAAGAGCTGGTCCATCATTTATCATAATTGTTGAAACTACTAACTTATCTTCATCCATTTTGAAGTTGTTAGTTGCATTAGCAACAGCTGATGCTAATGTTTTACTTATAATTCTAGCTGCTTTTTTATTTGTAAACTCTAGAATATCTAATGCTTCTAGCGCTGATTTTCCTCTTACTAAGTCAGCTACTAACCTAGCTTTTCTAGGAGACAATCTTACGAATCTAGTTATTGCTCTAGCTTCCACTAGTCCAACCTCCTTTTATAACTCAACAAAATTTAGTATTTTATATAATTAATTATTTTTTCTTCTTTTTATCTACACCGTGTCCGTAGTAAGTTCTAGTTGGTGCAAACTCACCTAGTTTGTGTCCAACCATTTGCTCAGTTACGTGAACAGGTATGTGCTTTTTCCCATTGTACACTCCGAAAGTGATACCAATGAAATTAGGGAATATAGTTGATCTTCTTGACCAAGTTTTAATAACCGCTTTTAAGTTTTGAGAAGCTACAGCTTCTTCAACTTTTTTCATTAAGTGGTGGTCACAGAAAGGTCCTTTTTTTAATGATCTAGCCATTACCTATTAGCCTCCTCTCGAAAATTATTTATCGTTTCTTCTTCTTACGATAAATTTATCTGTAGTTTTCTTACCTCTAGTTTTAACACCCATTGCTGGTTTACCCCAAGGTGTTAAAGGAGCTTTTCTACCTACTGGATTCTTACCTTCTCCTCCTCCATGAGGGTGATCAACAGGGTTCATTACAGATCCTCTTACGTGAGGTCTTTTTCCCATGTTTCTGTTTCTTCCAGCTTTACCGATTTGAACTAAGCTATGTTCAGAATTTCCTACTTCTCCGATAGTTGCCATGCATTCACCGTGAATTAATCTAAGTTCACCTGATGGTAACTCTACGTGACAGTAAGTTCCTTCTTTAGCAACAAGTCTTGCTGCTGTACCTGCGGATCTTACTAATTGTCCACCCTTTCCTCTTTGTAGTTCAATATTATGAATTTGAACCCCTACTGGCATGTCTTTTATTTTAAGTGCGTTTCCTGGTTTAATCTCAGCTTGAGATCCTGCCATAACCATGTCACCTTTTTTTAATCCTTTTGGTGCTAATATATATCTTTTTTCTCCATCTACATAGAATAGAAGAGCGATATTAGCTGTTCTGTTTGGATCGTACTCGATAGATTCTACTCTAGCTGGTACATCTAATTTATTTCTTTTGAAGTCGATAATTCTGTAAAGTCTTTTGTGTCCTTTTTGTCTGTCTCTACAAGTTCTGTGCCCGTAGTTATCTCTACCATAAGCAGATTTTAAAGGTACAGTTAAAGACTTTTCAGGTCTTACATTATCTAAATCTTCATTGACTAATCTTGACATGTGTCTAGTTCCATTAGTCATTGCTTTCATTTTTCTAATAGCCATTTTTGCTTAACCTCCGTTTAGACCTATATATATCTTTAGCCGCTTTCTACAGTTTATTATACTTCTTTAAAGTAAGTGATTGTTCCTTCAGCTAATTTAACGATTGCCTTCTTTTTAGCTTGAGTTTTGTAAAGTTTCATTCCATGTCTCTTAGTAACAGGTTTGCTGTTTAGAGTTGCCACTGATGCAACTTTAACGTTGAATAACTCTTCAATAGCTTTTTTTATTTGAATCTTATTAGCTTTTGGGCTTACTTCGAAAGTGTACTTGTTGTACTCTCTTCTAAGTAGTTCAGTTTTTTCAGTGATGATAGGTTTTTTTACGATATCATATGATGTCATTATCCAAGCACCTCCTCTATTGTAGTTAGTGCTTCTCTAGTAAGAATTACTTTTTCTTGTTTTAATAGCCAGTATACACCAATTTCATTTGGTTGTAATACTACTGCGTTTTCAAGGTTTCTTACTGATAGGTATAAGTTGAAATCTGCTTCTGCAGCAAGATCGTTTACTACAAATAATTGTTTGTTAGTTGCGTTAATTGCATTTGTTAAAGCAATTATTGTTTTTGTTTTTGGTGTATCGATTGTTCCTTCAAGAACTAGGATATCTCCATTAGCTACTTTAGCTGATAATGCTGATCTTAGAGCTAGGTTTCTAACTTTTTTGTTAACTTTTTTCTCATATGATCTTGGGTGAGGACCAAATGTAACTCCTCCTCCTACCATATGTGGAGCTCTGATAGTACCTTGTCTTGCTCTACCAGTTCCTTTTTGTTTGAAAGGTTTTCTTCCCCCTCCTCTAACCATTGCTCTAGTTTTAGTAGCTGCAGTTCCTTGTCTAGCAGCTGCTAATTCTGCAGTTAATACTTCATGAAGCACTGCTTGATTAGGTTCAATCCCAAACACTGAATCTTTAACTTCAACAGTTCCAGTTTGTGTTCCTGCTAAGTTATATATGTTTAAAACTGCCATTATTTTCCTCCTTCCACATCTACTAACCTATTATTTTTTTACTGCTGGTTTGATTACGATATAACCGTTCTTAGCTCCTGGTACTGCACCTTTGATAAGTACTAAGTTATTTTCAGCATCAACCTTCACAACTTTTAGGTTTTGAACAGTTACTGTAACATTTCCATATTGTCCAGCCATTCTTTTTCCTTTTAAAACTTTTCCTGGCCATGATGACATTCCGATAGATCCTCCAAGTCTGTGGTTTCTAGAAACCCCGTGAGACGCTCTGTTTCCACCGAATCCGTGTCTTTTCATAACCCCTGATGTTCCTTTACCTTTTGATGTACCTGTAATATCTACATAAGCAACATCTGCTAAAACATCAGCTTTAATTTCTTGACCAAGTTCGAAACCTTCTACTGAGTCTACTCTTAATTCTTTAACGAATCTTTGAGGGTTAACTCCTGCTTTCTTGAAGATTCCCATTACTGGTTTAGTAGTGTTTTTTTCCTTTTTCTCATCAAATCCTAATTGTAGAGCTGTATATCCATCATTTTCTACAGTCTTCTTTTGAAGAACATAGTTAGGACCAGCTTCAACAACTGTAACTGGAATGAATTTTCCATCTTCAAATATTTGAGTCATTCCAATTTTCTTTGCTAAAATTCCTGACATTGTTTTACCTCCATCAAATAATATATTGGTTGACAACTTGACCTCGTGGTTCTACAGTCTAGCTTTAAAAAAAGCGTCAACTTGTATTATTCTGTAAGGATAATTTAGATTTCGATAATCGTCTTATCAAACATAATCAAATTACCCGAATTCAAACCATGAATGGTTGTTTTTTAAAAATCAATTAGATTTGTTTGATTTCTATTCCAACACCAGCTGGTAAGTTAACTGCTGTTAACGAAGCTATTGTCTTTTGTGTAGAATTGTTAATTTCTACCATTCTTCTGTGTACTCTCATTTCAAATTGTTCTCTTGAATCCTTGTTTACGTGTACTGATCTTAAAACAGTATACTTTTTAATCTTAGTAGGTAATGGCATAGGTCCTGCAATTTCTGCTCCAGACTTTTTAGCAACCTCTGCTATTCTTTTAGCTGATTGATCTAATAAAGTATGGTCATAAGCCTTTAAGTAGATTCTTAATTTGTTAGAAGCCATCTATTTGTTACACCTCCTTCAATCATCTCTTTAAGGATTTTTCAAATATCCTTATACACTCTAAGGATTATAGCATAGTTATCAAAAAAATCAAAGCTTTTTTTGATTTTTTTTTATATTTTTTTTTACATAATTTTAACTGTGTTACAATCATACTTTTCTTATATTTTTCAAATAGCTTTTAATAAAAAGGAGTGACTTTTTTAAATCACTCCTTGTATAATTTTTATATTTTATCTAACCTTATTAAGTCCTGCCTCTAATTTAGTATTTTGAACTTTTAAAAATAATAAAGCTAAACATATAACAACACTACAAATTATTAAGTAGTATATTGTCATTGGATTTTGAAGCCCTCCAACTACAATTATACTTGATCCTATTATAGCCAATATTGGAATTATAACTCCTTTTGTAAAACTTGGGACTTCTCCTTTTTTATAAAGCTTTATCACATTAAAATACAATATTATATATAGAATATAGCTGGCAACTATTGGAATTTCAGATACATCTGAATTTGGTAACATATTATATTTTTGTGTTATATAGTTCATCCATATCCATACCATTGAAATAACTACAGCAAAAGTTGCTGATATTTTTGACACTCCTGTTCTTTTATCAATCTTTTCTATCTCTGAAGAAAAAGGCAGCATTTTTCTTAGTGCTAAAGAGTAAGGAAGTCTTATAAAACCTAAAATAAATCCATTTAGCGTTCCTGTAACAGATATAACAATAAAAATTAAAATTAATTTTGCTCCATTCTTTCCAAAAAGTTTTAAAGCTGCAATATTAATATGTTCATCTCCTAATGCCATTATTTTTTCCGGACCAATCAAAATGCTAATTCCTACAAAATACAGTATATAAGCAATTAAAACAAAAATCGGTCCTATAGTTAAAGCTAACGGAAGAGTTTTTTTACTATTTTTCAATTCATGAGCTATGGATGTCGAAACTACCCAACCATCATAAGAGAAAGCAACTGGTCCCAATGCTGCTAACCAAGTTCCACCATATGCTCCAACTTTTAAAGTTGTTTCATTTAATATCAATTTAGGATCTCCATAAACTAATCCAGCTATTGCAATTAAAAAAAGAGGAACTATTTTTATAATTGTTGATATATTTTGATAATATCCTCCTAATTTAGTTGAAATTACATTTATTAAAAAACATATACCTGAACTTATTACACTTATATATAATAACCTTTCCATAGTAGGATCAAAACCAAACAACATACATATATATACTCCTGTTACCCATGCTAAAACAGCAACCAAGGCTGGATAATATACAAAAGTAAGAAACCATCCAAAAGCACAAGCTACTTTCCTTCCAGAATATTCATCAGCATATGTTATAATTCCTCCTGCTGCCGTTGTTTTAGATGCTAAAACACCTATTGTTAAGCTCCCAAAAATAATACCTATTGCAGCAATAGAGAATACAGCTATTCCTTTTATAATACTCCCATTTGTATATATCAAAATATTATCACTTTTAAAAAAGATCCCTGATCCTATAACTATTCCCACTATCATAGCTATCGCTGTTGTTAATCCATATTTTTTACTCTCCATTAATCTTACTCCTCAATTTATCTTTTTTCATTTTTCCGGGTTACATTATATCTTATTACTTAGACTTTGAAAAGTTTTTTTTGATATTTTTAAAAAGAAAATGAGTTTCTATACTTTTTTTGTTTGATTTTAACATAAAAAAAGAGGATGACTCTACGTCATCCTCAATATTTATTTTTGATTTTTTTGGTTGTCAAATCAATTATTTAGTGATTTCAGCAACTACTCCA
>OGIA01001685.1_pt1 | contig 13015 bp, 7 predicted proteins | sample 1571671 | NCBI WGS metagenome assembly OGIA01 (sample SAMEA2582027, study PRJEB24529) | metagenome | biome: Human gut stool | place: China | collected 2011
TATGCGTTTGAATAATTCAAAGATGACGGAAGATCGCTTGGAAAAAGAAAAAGAGAGTTTATGTTATCATATAGAAGTAGAAAATAGTAGGCTCGAAAAAAGCGACAATAAAATGAATATTTATACTACTGTATTACTAACAGCATTACCAATACTTTTAGGCATAAGTTTTGATTCAATATTATTATTGTTTAAAACCAATATGATCTACAAAGCTTTTTTTATCATCTCGGCATATTTTGTCATGAATATAGTATTATATCTCTTTCAATACATTAAAGTTGGAAAGTATAATATGAGCAGATTTTCAACATTAAAAGAGGAACAAGATGAGAATTTGACTCAAAGGTTAGTTTCACAGTATTATTATGATTATCAATCCTTAAAAAATAAGGCAAATTTTTTTGTGAGTTATGTATTAAATATCCAAAAATGGATGGAAGCATCATTAACCCTATTTATTATAGCTTTTTCTTATCATCAGATTTATATGCATTTCTCAAATGCACCAAAAAGAGTTGACACTTCAAATAGTATTATTTATAATATGGATGTAGCTACTTTAAATGATCCTTACTCAAAGGATTCCATACAGTTAACGAATATAAAAAAGTGCGTACAGATGCAGGATGCAGATATGATGATTGTCATCTATAATGATCAATCAGATATTGGTATTATTAAGAGTGAATTTCTTATATTTGATTCGTCATTTGAAATACAATATGTTAATGACAACCAATTAGAACCTGATGATATTAAAATATTAGTATATAAAAAGGAGTATTCGTAATGAAAAAGCATATTCTGTCGAATTATTTAAAGCAAGTAAAAAAGTTAGTAATTCCTTCTAAGGATGATACTATTGTTACAGAATCGATGGAAACGAGTGATATAGATGAATTTAGATATGATAGAGGAGAGTATGTTCATGATTCTGATGGGACTCTGACTCATTCTATTGAAACGTCAGATCCAGACGAATTTAAATTAGATATAACAGGCGAAACAAGATCAATTGAAACATCGGATCCAGATAATTTCTTTATTCTTGACAACTCCTACTATGATAACACGCAAACAACATTTAGTGTAGAGCAAGGAGATATGGATGAATTTGCTTTGCTGTAAGAAATACGATTAGGGCATAGAATTTTTGATCAGTAGAAAAGTGTCAAAATTGCTCATTTTACCCAGTTGACGCACTAATATGGTTGTCATAGTGACATCAATATCAGGCTTTCAAGGCACGTTGAGTGCGTGGTATTGATGTCAAGGAAGCAAGGATAATAGATGAAAAAGTGCTGATTTTTCGGCACTTTTTTCTTTTTGGAGAATATTTGAGAGGTAGCTGAGATGCCTTTTTTCTGTATGCGGGAACAAGTCAGGATAAGATCAGAAATACACAAAATTGAAATTGACACAACGCATACAAGCCAAGAATGTATCAGGGAACAAATCCAGAACCATAAAAAATGCCATGCTGGGAAAGCACATCTTCTCAGCATGGCATTTTGTTTCTATGAAATGTAGATTTCTTCGTAAAATCCGCCCATTTATTTGCAGAAATTTCAGACAAAACAGCATCGAATCTGCTATCATTATAGCAGATTTTCAGAAAAAGTAAAGTATATATTTCTGAAAATTCATGAATAAATCATCAGAATCGGAGAAAAAGCAGGCGTTTTCTTGCTTTGAACAGTCCGAAAACTTGTCAGGAGGGATTTCAAATGCCGAGAAGAGGCAGCAACATTTACAAGAGAAAAGACGGTCGGTTTGAGGGACGTGTCCCGATTGGTCATAAGGAAGATGGGTCGCTGAAATACAAATTTGTGTATGCCAGAACGCTTTCTGAGGTAAAGGAAAAGATGGCACAATTTCAAGCTGTTTTGCAGAGCCAGCCAGTTTCTGCTTTGAAATTGACCGTGGCAGAGGCATCTCGTCAATGGCTTTCCGCAGCAAAACTGCGTGTGAAACCGTCCAGTTATGCGCACTATGAAAACATCATTCGCAATCATATTCTTCCGGATCTCGGAACAAAGTATCTCACGGATATGACGACACATCAGCTAAATGATTTTGTCTATGAGAAACTGCAAAGCGGTCGATTGTGCGGAACTGGCGGACTTTCCGCTCGGTTTGTACAGGACATTATGCGGGTTTACCACAGCATAGAACAGTATGCAGTGCAGGAATATCACATTCATGGAACACATTTCACTATGCCGAAAGCAGAAAAAAAGCAGCTGGATGTTTTGTCTTCTGTGGAGCGAAAGAAGTTGGAACAGTATCTCCTTCAGACAGGATTGACCATTGATCTGGCGATTCTGCTGTGCTTGTTCACCGGTTTGCGTGTAGGTGAATTATGCGGCTTGCAGTGGAGCGATATTGACTTTGAAAACGGAACACTTTCTGTAAAACGAACGGTGCAGAGAGTCTATCGAAATGGCTGCTCTGAGGTACTGATTGGCTCCCCAAAAAGCAGAACTTCTGTGCGGACAATTCCGGTTCCGTCCTTCTTGTTGACATTGCTGGAAAAGAAAAAGCGACAGGATTTTTTGTACCTGATTACTGGGAAAAGCAAACCGGCAGAACCGAGAACCATGCAGTATCGGTTTCAGAAAATCCTGAAACTTTGTGGTATCCGGAAGGTCCCATTTCATCTGCTTCGGCACACTTATGCTACAGATTGTATTGCCCATGGGTTTGATGCAAAGACGCTGAGTGAATTGCTGGGACACGCTGATGCCAGTATTACTTTGAATCGATATGTGCATTCCTCTATGCAGATGAAGCAGGAATATGTAAAGCGATTGCAATTGGCGGGATAATGTTTCGCCGTCAAAAAATCGTATGGAAAATGCAAAAAGTATCGGAAACAGCGTGATTTTTTAGGCTTGAATGGTCAATGGGCGGATTTTACGAAACAAAAATGCTTCTTTCCTTTTAGTATCTCCAGCGATAAACCATCTATTCTTCTTGCTTTTTGGGATTTTTTATGGTATTATGGAAATAGAGAGAGAAAGCTAAGAAAGGGGCATATTACGTGATTCGTATAGCAGTAGTAGATGATGAAAAAGCAGTATGTGATGAACTACTATTTTTTCTGAAAGAATACGAAATGAAATTCAAAATGATTTTTGATATTTCAATCTATTACAATGGAGAAAATCTTTTGGCTGATCTGGAAGATGATATACATTTTGATTTAATTCTATTGGATATTGAGTTAGCTAAGATTAATGGTGTAGAGGTCGGTAGACATATACGTGAGATAAACCAAGATTACTTGTGTCAAATTATTTATATCTCTTCTAAAATGGGATATGCTATGGAATTATTTCAGGTGCATCCATTTCACTTTTTGATGAAACCCATACAAAGAGAAACATTATTTTCTTGCCTGGGTGAATATCTTCGATTATATTCCAAGAAAGATTTTTTTGAACTAACAAACAAAAATGTAAAAAAGCGAATACCAATAGAGCAGATACAATATTTTGAAAGCAATGGAAGAAAGATTACTGTCTATTGTTCAAATGAATCACATGAATTTTATGGAAAATTGAGTGATTTGTCAGAAATGAAAATTCTAAAAAATTTCCTTATGATCCATAAATCTTTCTATATTAACATTGCTCATATTTCATCATATAGTTATGATTCACTGACAATTGATGATTGTAGAGAGTTGCCTATTAGCAAACCAAATAGAAAAGAAGTTCGCAGAGCAATTTTGAAGTATAGTGCAGATCGATTTAGAGAGGAGTGATAATATGCAGGAACAGCTCGTATATTTAATAGGAAATGCTTTTCGTATCTATATTTATTTTAAGCTTTTAAATACTATGTTTGGTACTGCAAAAGTGAAACAAATCTGGATTATAATAGGATTTACATTCTATTTTTTAATCAATAGTTTTGGTGCTATCTTATTTGGAAATTTCACTTTAAATATCTTAACAAATATAATTCCATTGATTGCTCTCTCATTTTTGTATGAATCGAAAGTAACAAGTAAATTATTTGTAGCATTAGCATTTTATGTAGTTAATATGCTTGCAGACGGTATTGTATATACCATTATTCTCATAACTAAAGTGAATTCCATTATAATGAGTAGTGGAATTGCCACAGTACTGATTACCTTTTTAATAGAATTGATTTTTGAATATATTTGGAAAAAACGGGCTTATCATGAAATTGATAAACTGTATTTAGCAACAATTTTGACTGTGCCAATTGGGAGCATTTTGGTTGGTATTTTAACTATGTATCAGTACAGCATAAAAACAATCACTGTAGCTTTTATTTTAATCAGTTTTAATTTACTGATTTTTTATATGTATGATAGCCTCCAGAAGAATTATGAAGTCATCTATGAGAAAAAGCTTTTGGAGCAAGCGGTGAAAGCACAACATAGTGAATTAGAATTATTACAAGAATCCCAGAATAGAATTCGATACTTACAACACGATTTCAGGAATCATTTAATCTCTATTGTAAATTATGCAAAAAAAGCGGATAATCAAGGACTGATTCATTATATTGAAGATGGTCTGGGATTTCTTTCTTTTCATCAACAGTTTGTTGATACTGGAAATTCTGAGATTGACAGCATTCTTAATTACAAGTTGCAGGAGATGAAAAACAAAAATGTCCATTTAAAGTATTCTATAACGATACCAAAGGACTTGAAAATTAATGTGTTTGATCTCAACATCATACTTGGAAATTTATTAAACAATGCAATAGAAGCTATCGAAAAAGCGGAAAGGAAATACTTCTTTATCAATATTTATTTTGAGAAAAACATTCTTTTTATCCATATAGAAAATACCTATGATGGAAATATCATAAAAGAGAAAGAAACATTGATGACAACAAAGGAGGAAAAGCAATCACATGGATTAGGACTGAAAAGCGTTTCCAGCATATTGGAAAAATATGATGGAGACATTATATACGATTATAATGATATATATTTTATTACAGATGTCATGCTCTGCAATACGAGTTTTCATCATGAAACAGAGTGAGAAAATAGTCGAATTTTGACATTAACATGGGTCGTTTTTTACAAGAGTCGCTTTTGCGGCTCTTTTTTTGTTATAATTTGTTTTGCAGGCAAAATAAAAAGATTGGAGTGATAAATATGAAAAAGATTATTTTGAAATATGGCGGTATGCTTGCTGCTTTAGCAATGGTTTTTACAACACTGACAGTAAATTCAACCTGTACTTGGATGACTTATCAGGAAGAATTGCCTGATACAGCTAAAAAACTTCGCAAGTTCTGATGTTTGTTAAATTATCTTGTAAGATTGCAGATAGGCTAGAACACTGTGGCATTATCTCAAAATCCAATAGAACATTGTATGAATATGGCCTGCGTCAGATGTTTGCAACAATTCTGAACATTCTAACAATGCTCCTGATTGGATTTATAATGGGACTTGCTGTGCCGGCGATGGTTTACACAATCGCATATATCCCATTAAGAGTATATGCCGGAGGCTATCATGCTTCTACACCGCAGCGATGCTGGGCATTTTCTGCGATAATGTTATGGATTGCACTGTGTATCGTAAAATACACGCCCCAAACGTATTTTTGGGTGATTACAACATTGTCGTTGATAGCCTGCATCGTTGTTTTTTTGCTGTCGCCGGTGGAAGATCGAAATAAGAGATTGGATGAAAAAGAACATCATGTTTATCATATTCGAGCAATTGTTGTGATGACAATAGAAATGATTGTGGCGATGCTGTTGTTTGCTTTACATTTCACACAATTTGTTTTGGTATTGGAGATTGCATGGTGCTCTCTTGCAGTGATGTTGCTGCTTGGAAAAGGAAAGAATGTTTTTGAAAATAAAAAAGGAGGAAGTGCATGAATAAAAAACTGACAAGAACACTTGCCGGAGTCATGTCCCTGATGTTCATGGGACAGGTCATGATTTTTGGCGACGGCAGTGCCCAAGGTCTTTTACATGCTGATACAATTGCATCTGCTGCAGAAGCGATTGAGGGAGCAAAGAACAAAGACCAGCTTGCCAAGGAATTTGAAGAAGCAACAAAAGATCTTGGAAAAGTAGATTATTTTGATGTTGCTGAAGACAAAAATGAAACTGCTAATAATGAGGAGATTGCAGAAGATGATATTTCTGTTCAATCCGAATCAGACGAAGCAGTGCAGGACCATACTGCAGTTATTGCGACTGCTTCGGATGGCGATGCTCCAGCAGGTGAATTAACAGTAACTGGTATTGTTAAACAAGGTGTTATCAACGGAATTGATGACAAAACGCCAATTTATGTGCGTATTTTTGATGAGAACTGGAATGAAATTGAATACCAGGAACTCCGAAGTGGTGACAGTTATTCTGTAACAGCAAGCAGCGGTAGTGGTATTTATCATGTCAAGTATGAAAGTGATGGTTATTTGCCGTTTTACTTGAAGGATTTTGGTACTGGTACCTATACTGTTGGATCTGGTGATTCTCGCAACACGGTGACATTAGTTCCAGGTGATACCACTTGGAATGAAGAACACGACAACGAGTGGAGCGACGATGTCATCAATGGAAAAGACTTGGCGTATGTACAGAGTTGCTTAGGAGCATATCGTGGTGATGATGCATTTAATTTTTCTATAGACTTAAATGGTAATGGAATAATTGATCAGGAAGAATTGCTCCAAGCACAAGATGTTATTAATTCTGCCAGTGAATCACAACAGGATGCAAATGCTGCATATATTTATGATTTAAATGGAGATGCTTACATCAATCATCTGGATATGCAGATAATGGAAAGTCTTATTGGTTACGATTCTTCTGAAATTTCCGACCTTGACTTCAATGGAAATGGTGTAATTGATGAGGAAGATCTAAATTCATATATTTCAATTATATATCAATCCATGGATGTTTACTGGTATAATCTTGATTTAAACCATAATGGTGTAATTGACGAGAATGATGCGGAATTTTTGGAAGCGGCTGCAAAATTAAGAGGTCCATCTGATAATTACTACGCATACATGGACAAAGACGACAGCGGCACAATTGATAATGCAGATGTTGCATGGTTTTCTGCCGCATACAAGGCTTCTGGCGATTTGGATTGGGATCATGCCTTTAAAAGAACACTGATCATGCAGGAAAGCGGCGCTTTTCAGGGCAGCTTAAATTTGCATGATACGGATTTGAACCTGAATGGCTGTTCTCTGTATGTAGGCGACTGTATGTCCTTTACAACTGATATTCCGAAATTTTGGTCTGGCAATCAAGGAGCAACACTGAATATTAGCAATGGTTATTTGGAAGTTTCCAATAACTTAGTATTTCGTACCGCTTCTCCAGATGGTTGGGGTGGAAATGCCGGACAAAATATGCGTCTGAATGGCGGTACAGTAGTTATTGGCGGCGATTTTAATTTTGGTCAGGCAAATTGTTATGATACCATCTGGATGACAAACAGTGCAGATTGGCTCGAAGTATATGGAAACTGGAATTATATCACATTGACCGATATGGAAGGAAAATGGACAGCAGGTAATATCTGTTTCTTTGGACCAATCTGGGAAGTCAATGAAGCTTCTGGGCCGAAATCGATCTATTCTTCCGGTTCACAAGTCATTCATTTTGGTTATGAAGGCGGCAAGCAGACCGTTCTTTGGGACAACTGCGAAACATATATCAATAATGAAGATGGTTCTCTGAATACAGAAAGAACATTCAATTTTGATGGCGGTATTGACTTCATATATGATTTTACTGCTGAAAATTACTGGTTCCGTCCGTGGTGGAGACCTTATGATGAACCGGACTATACCCTTTACCGTAAAGGTTGGGAAATGGGTGATGGTGTGCATATCGCAACTGGTAACTATACCAAATCCTTTACGGATTTGAGTATCGAATCTCCAGGAGTGCAGTCTGATTTTATTCGTACCTACAATTCTACCAGCAATGAGGAAGGCTCTTTCGGCATTGGTTGGGATTTTAATATTGATGTCAGCAAGATTGTAAAGCCGGCTGCTGGGTATTATCAGGTTGTTTTGCCCGATGGCTCGAACACTACATTTAAGGATAATGGAAAAGGTGGATTTGAGTGTCTGAACGCTCATAGCACTATGACAAAGTCCGGCAATGAATACACCATCACAAATGCCGCTCAGTCTCAGTATCACTTCAATGCAGACGGCGAACTGGATTGGGTCAAGGATGCAGAGGGCAATATTCTGACCATCTCTTCCATGTCCAACAACCAGAGAATTGTAACGGATTCTACAGGCAGAACTTACACGATTACTTACAATGGCAATAAAGAACATTCTCGGATTATCAGTATTGAAGATACCGCCGCAGGTCGTGTGGTTACTTATGCATATAACGGAGATTTTCAGTTAGTATCTGCAACAAGCGTATCTGGCGGAACAGAATCCTATGAATATGATGGAAAAGGCAGACTTTGTAAAATTACAAACTGCTACGATGAAATGACAGACCAGATCGTGTATAACGATAATGGCTCTGTAAATTGGCTGACCAATGCATCCGGTTTGAAACAGGTTTATACCTATGATAAAACACAGAAACAGACGGGACTGAAAGAATATGATGGTGATACGCTGGTCAAAACGTACACCTATAACTATGATGAAAAGTATGCAGTAAAGACAAATACTGTGGAAACCGATGGTCAAACCTATGAAGTGGATAAAATCACTTATACTATGGTTGATGGCGAAAATAAGTATGATGAAATGTCCGAAAGCGTTGATATCATGGGAAATACAACAAAGTATGAGCGTGATACTAACGGAAATGTTATCAAAACAATAAATGCTGACGGTACATACACACTTGCCAATTACAATGATAAAAACAGTGTCATTGCAGAAGTTGACGAATCAGGAAATGCAACTATCAAAGCATATGATTCGAATGGAACTCGGCTTTTGAAAGAAGCAACCAGTCTGCATCCATTATCTCAAACTGATATCAATACAGTTACAGCAGACAATTTTGATCCAGTGAAGTATCTTGCAGCGAATGAGGCAAGTTATGCAATCACGAGTCATGAATATTATGCTGATAGTTATGTGAGTGGAATTGCAGGGTTGATTCGTGCTACAACCGACCCCGAAGGTAATGTAACTGAGTATGATTACTACAAGGATGGCGTTGGAAAAGGACTGGTAAAATCCAAGACACTGAAGGATGGAAATACTGTTGTAAATACAGTTTCTTATGAGTATAATGCACAACTTCAAGTGTCAAAGGAAACCACCAGTTTTGATATTTCCAAAAATCTTTATTCTGTAAAGGAATATGAGTACGATAAGTTTAACAATGTTACAGTTACTAGAGATTACGGAACGGGAAGCACACCGGCGACTACCGTTGCAGAATATGATTTGCTGAGCCGCAAAACTGCGGAGTATGCACCGAATTATTCTGCGGATAAGAGCCACGGCAGCTTGACAACTTATTATCCGGACGGAAACAAAAAATCAGAAACGGATGCAGAAGGTAATATTACCTCTTATGTGTATGACGCTTACGGACAGGTAATCAAGAAAACCAATCCAGACGGCACAATGAATCTGACGGCGTATGATGGTCTTCAAAGAGAAAAGGCAACATATTTCTTGGGCAGTGAAAATGGCACAAAGCAAATTTTAACGAAGACATCCTATGAATTTGCAGGATACAATTTTGACATTTATTCTGCACTTGATACTTCAGCTTCTCACTCCTGTAAGGGTCTGAAAACAACTAAAACGACTTATATTACTGAAAACAAGCAGGTTATTTCCGAAACGCTGACCGATATCAAGGAACACACAATTTACGAAAAAACAAATGGTGAAACCAAGCGAACTAGTGCATACTATGCCAATGGACAGCTTGCTCGTCAAACAGATGCATTGGGAAACATCACGAAGTATGAGTATGGTTATCTGAACAAGGTTACTAAGACCTACACACCGTTCAATACTAAATCGAATGGATCCGTCAACTACTCTGTGACGGAAAATCAGTATGACAAGAATGGTAATGTAACGCTTGCAAAGCAAACTGTTCAAAAGCAGGATTCGGATACAGTAAAGTATAGTGTAACTGAAAATCAGTACAATGCACAGGGGTTGCTGACACAGGTAACATTGAGTGACGGCACGTCTAATGGTGAGAAGAATATCACCAAATATTTCTACAACAATGCTGGTATCCAAACCAAAATGTACACGGGTTTGAACAGCACAAATGATTCTGACTACATGACCACGAATTATGAATATGATGCGTGGGGACATTTGGTAAGAACGACTGACAGCACAGGCTATAACTCTGGTGCAACAACCTATGATCTGAATGGTAATGCACTGACTGTAACCGATGCCAATGGCAATGTGACCACTAACACCTATGATGCACTGAACCGTGTGCTGACAGCAAATACTATTTGCAGTGATACTTCTAAAAATGTATCAAAATCCTATGTCTATGACAATATGGGAAGAGTGCGGAGTAAAACTGCCAATGGTGTACAGACAAGTTATCAGTACGATTCCTTGGGACGTGTTTATCAGGAACTTAGCCCAAAATCTTTTAAGGGCTATTTCTACGAGGGCGTATCGCAGTATGCGAAGGAACAGTTGGTTGGTATTAATCATCAAACAATGTATTCCTCCACGCAATATGAATACGATGCTGAAATGCGTATTGCTCAGGTAAAGGAAAGCGGTAATTTGACTGCAACTTATACCTATGATGCAAATGGCAATAAGGTTTCTGAAACACTTGCAAATGGTGTGGTATCGACCTATTCTTATAATGGATGCAACAAGGTGACAAAACTTGTTACCAAGTCTGGAAACTCCGACATATCCAGTTATGAATATTCGTACTATTTAGATGGTTCAGATGCTTGCAAAGTACGCAATGAAAATGGTACAATAGAAACAACCTCATATGATTATGACGGTTTGAAGAGATTGACCAAGGAATTCATTTCTAACGGTAAGACAGCTGATACATATTCATACGAATATGATGATTATGGCAATCGTTCTAAGATGGTTGCTAATGGTTCGGAAGAATATGAAACAGTCTACGATTATACTGTCAATGGTAAGTATACTGCACTGCTTCAGAAAGAAATCAAGACAGTTGAAGAAACTTCCAATGCCACAATCTCAGATGGATTAGCAATTAGTCCGACAGACTTGATCACAAGTACTGCTGCAGATGCAAAGACAGAAGAAACTGCCTATTCCTATGATGCCAACGGAAATCAGATCACAAAAACCGCAGAGAGTAAGACAGAGACAAATACTTATGACGGTTTGAATCAGCTGATTGGATTTACCGATGGAGAGACAACAGCGAGTTATAAATATAACGCAGATGGACTGCGGACGAGTAAGACAGTCGACGGCAAGACAATCAATCATATCTGGGATGGCAACAAGCAGATTGTTGTGGACATGGATGACAGCGACTGGTACAGTGCTGAGGTTTATGTTCGTGGTACAAACCTGCTAGCGAAATTCAGCAAGCAGAGTGGTAATGTCAAGACGGATTATCAGTATTATACGCAGAATGCTCACGGCGATGTTGTTAATCTGACGGATTCCACAGGTGCAATTACGAAGTCGTACAAATACGATGCGTTTGGTGTCGAGCAGAATGTCGATGATGCGGATGATAATGCGTTCCGGTATTGCGGTGAGTATTATGATTCTGAATCGGGTACGATTTATCTGCGAGCACGGTATTATGATCCGACGATTGGACGGTTTATTTCACGAGATTCTGTTACTGGTGAGAATACCGATCCTTTGAGTTTGAATTTGTATACCTATTGTCATAATAATCCAATCCTTGGCGTTGACCCGAGCGGACATTTACCCAATTGGGCTAAATTTGCAATTGGTGCAGTTGCGACTGTTGCTGCAGTTGGAATTACAGTTGCTACTGGTGGAACCGCTGCACCGGTGTTGATAAGTGTTGCTTCGAGCATAGCTATTAGTGCAGGAACAGAAGCTGTTTCTCATCGACTATCAACAGGAAGTTGGGAAGGTGCTGGTGAAGCTGCTCTTGATGGTGCTGTCGACGGATTCATGTGGGGCGGAATATTTGCAGCTGCTGGTTCAACATTTAATGCAGTTAAGTCTGTAGAAGCACTGAAAAATCAGCAATTGATGGACGAGGCTATTTTTGCTAGAGATAACTTAATAAAAAGTACACCTGGTGGCACTAAAAAAGCTATGGCTATTGGAGCCTATGATGTAAAAACAGGTAGAGTTACAGCTGCATTTGCAGGAGCTCCACCTAGTAAAGTAGCTAGACCTTTATTAAAACGTGCTACTGAAATTGGTGGAATTGGAAGCAAGGGGCTGACTGTTGGATTAAAGAGACAAACTACTGTTGGCGTTTGCGCTGAGTTTAGAGCAGCAAATCAGTTGTTGTTAGGTGGAAGTAAATTAAGAAATATCAGATTTACTAATGCAATAAGACCTAGATACAGAATAGCTAAAGATCCGTGTCCTAACTGCGAATATATATTTAAGCCGAATATGAAGAAAAGGTGAAATGAGGTGTGTTTCGCAGAAAATGAGAATATCAGAATTAGAAGTAGAATATGAAGATATACTATGGTTTGCTATTGACAAGTTTCACAGGGTTATTGCATTTACATCTGGTGTCTATGGGTATGTACCAGAATTTGTTTGCCGCTCAAAGGAAGAAACTATTTTAATCGAAAATTACTTTGATAATTGTGGAAAAAAAACGGAGACAAAGCATATAAAAGACACAGATTTTGGTGAAAAATTAATTGAGTTCTGTGAATGCATGACTCAAAAAGGGATATATTGCTTTGATTCATACAATGGCAATGAACATGTTGAGTATTATACGAAAATTTCTTCGCCATGTGAAGCGTTAGTAATAGAAAATGTTCCAGAACCTATCGCATCAATTCTTAAAAGTCATATTATTG
>OGIA01001695.1_pt1 | contig 12896 bp, 10 predicted proteins | sample 1571671 | NCBI WGS metagenome assembly OGIA01 (sample SAMEA2582027, study PRJEB24529) | metagenome | biome: Human gut stool | place: China | collected 2011
CGGTTGATGGACGAAGGTGTGGCACAGCTGTTTGTCAATCAATTCAATGGCCGTAAGATTATTGGTACGGTAGGACAGTTGCAATTTGAGGTCATTCAGTATCGTTTGTTGAATGAATACAATGCATCCTGTCGCTGGGAACCGGTAAGCCTTTATAAGGCCTGCTGGGTAGAAAGCGATGATCCGGCGGAGCTGGAAGCCTTCAAGAAACGTAAATACCAGTACATGGCAAAGGATAGAGAAGGACGCGATGTGTTTTTGGCGGACTCCAGTTATGTACTTCAGATGGCTCAAATAGACTTTAAACACATCAAATTCCACTTTACAAGTGAGTTTTAGAACATATTCGTACGATTTTAACTAAAAAATCAGGTAAAAAAAGGAAAAACATATCTCATATAAATGAGTGAAGAGAAATGAAGACACTATCCTGGGATAAAATTCAGCAAGGGGATGAAGAGGCATTCCGGCAGCTTTATGAGCAATATGCAGATTTACTGTATGGATATGGCATGAAGATAGCCGGTGATGAGACTTTGGTAACCGAGGCGATACAGTCGTTGTTTGTTTACATCTTTGAGAAAAGAGAAACTTGCGCGGCCCCTCAATCCATACCCGCTTACTTATGTGTTTCGTTGAGACACATGATAGTGAACGAGCTGAAAAAAGAGAATAGTGGATCATTCAAATCACTGGATGAAGTAGGCACAAACGAATATCAGTTTGATCTGGAGATCGATATTGAAACTGCTATTATCCATTCAGAGTTGGAAAAAGAACAGCTGGAAGTTTTGCAGAAAGAGCTGAACAATTTGACAAAGCAACAGCGGGAGGTATTGTATCTTAAGTACTATAAGAAGATGAGTCCGGAAGAAATAGCCCAGGTGATGGGGCTCACTTCGCGTACAGTTTATAATACGACTCATATGGCTATATCCAGTCTACGGGAGCGTATGAGCAAATCTTTCTTGCTACTGGTGGCAGCTAATTTGTGGATTTTTAATTGAGGTGAGATATGGAAAAGTGGACAGAATCTTTAGAACAATACCTGGAGGAAGGTAAGCTTCCTCTAGTGGGCGAAATATTTTCCCGTAAGAAAGAAATAGGTGATAAATTAAAGTTGCAGCGCGAAGAAAGCCATAAGATTATCTTAAGCCGGAAAAGAAAACAAAGTGTCGGAAGAAGAAGCTTCTCCTTCTCTTGGGGAGTGGCAGCTGCGGTCGTTCTTCTTTTGGGAGTAGGCAGTTACTTTCTGGCAGAGGAAAAGGTAGTGACGGATAACACTGCAATGAATTATGAATTGCCCGATGGCAGTAGTGTGCAGGTGATGGAAAACTCACGTCTGACTTACAATCATATAACATGGCTTTGGGAGCGTAAGTTGCAATTGTTGGGCAAAGCCTCTTTCAATGTAACCAAAGGCAAGACATTCACCGTTAGCACTGAAGCCGGCGACGTGACGGTACTCGGTACTAAATTCTTGGTCGATCAGCAGGGAAAGAAGATGTTCGTAAACTGTGAGGAAGGAAGCGTGAAAGTCGAGACTGCCGTAGGTAAGCGTACATTGCTTGCCGGTGAAAGTGTGCGTTGCGATGAAACCAAGATTGTGCCAGTAGAAAAAAAGGCGGAAGAATCGGAATTCCCTGAAGTGCTAGGGTATGAAGACGATCCGCTGATAAATGTAGTGGCAGATATTGAGCATATATTTGAGGTAACAGTCGTCGGGCATGAGAAATGCGAGGGGCTGACCTATAACGGGACGGTCTTAACAAAAGACCTGAACGCCACACTGGAAAAAGTCTTCGGGTCGTGTGGAATCAGTTATCAAATTCGAGGGAAAGAAATTATTTTAAAATAAAAAAAGCCTCTTCTGACTATCCAGAAGAGGCTTTTTTGTTTTTCTTCAAATTTTCTTCATTTTTTCTTGGTAAAAAAACAACGGATGCTTCTCTTTCTAATATAAGAGCTATTTAATGATATTTGAAGAAAACGGTAGAATTGATTAGAAGATTAAATGTTGTAGTAGAAGAAATTAGAAATTATCCGGCAGAAATAAGGCCGGGATTCAGAACAAACAATAGATGTTTTATAGAGAATTACAAACTAAACTCAAAACAAACAATAGATGCTTTTTATAAAATTTAAATTTAACCCAAAACAAACAATGTTTTAAAAGAAATGCAAACTAGGGCTCAAAGCAAACAATAGACAGCGGCAGATGAATTATTCCTGCCACAAACGTAAGCCGGAAAGATTCCCTCATCGGACGTGATATGAGCTTTAGAGGCTTGTTTTTTCCGATTAAACAGACTTAGTTGGCTTAAAAAAGGGTTTTTCAACTAGACTGCTACGCTAATTAAAAGAATGAAAGCCGTGATGGCGCATGAGAGGTTTAACAAGGCCGGTTTTATCTGGTAGTTTAATAGTAGGTTAAGAGAGTATGAAACCAGAAAAGGGCTGAACCGGTCTATCATTGAGTATTTTTATTTAATAATTGTTTTATCAGAGTGTGAGAGAAAGTTGAGGGGCTTTCTCTCACATTTTTTTGTAGGAACAATAGATAGGACGATTTACTATTGGACTATTTACCATTTACTATTTGGGTTGTGCAATAGAAGCAGATAATAAATAAGATAAATGGGAATTTAGTTTAGATGTGGATGGCACGCTAAATCATAAATCATAAATCATAAACTTCCCCAGTTTTCCAATCAGAGAAATGACGTTTTTATACATTATATTCCTTTCTTAATTTATTTTATAATAAAAATTTGGTATTTTCGAACGCTTTTTAGACGAACAACTTAAAATACTAATAGTTTATTATATGGAAAATATCGAAACAGCGATCCTGCTGATGGTGGTCGGAATGGCTACCGTATTTGTTATTCTGCTGATTGTGATTTATTTAGGTAAGTTGTTGATTACATTAGTCAACAAGTATGCTCCTGAAGAAGTGGTTCCTGTGAAGCGGGAAGCATCGCAAGGTCCTGCCCCTGTTCCGGGAAACATCTTAGCCGCCATTACAGCTGCTGTAAATGTGGTGACACAAGGTAAAGGAAAAATCACTAAAGTAGAAAAATTATAAATCTATAAAGAATATCACTGAAAGACATGAAAAGAGAAGTAAAGTCTGGTTTTCCGAGATATGTGGCAATCTGCCGGAAAATATGTACCTCGTGTAGACCAACTCGTAAAGGTAGCTCCTGCCATCATTGAAATGGGCTGTTTTGCCCGCGTAGAAACAAACGGCGGAGGTTTTGAACAGGTAAATTTATTGTTTGGTGAAAACCCGAATAAAGCTGTGCGCGAATGGACAAAACCGTTCCATGAAGCCGGTATTCAAACCCACATGCTCGACCGCGCACTGAACGGACTCCGTATGAGCCCCGTTCCGGCAGACGTCCGCAAATTATTCTACAAAGTAAAGAAAGCACAAGGAACAGACATTACCCGTACGTTCTGCGGATTGAACGACGTGCGTAACATTGCTCCTTCCATCACATACGCAAAGGAAGCAGGCATGATTTCGCAATGCTCGCTTTGCATCACTCATTCGCCTATCCATACTGTAGAGTACTACACCAATATGGCGCTGGAACTTATCAAACTGGGAGCAGACGAAATCTGTATCAAAGACATGGCAGGAATTGGCCGTCCCGTATCGTTAGGTAAGATCGTAGCAAATATCAAGGCGGCACATCCCGAAATCCCCGTTCAGTATCACAGTCATGCAGGTCCCGGATTCAATATGGCAAGTATCCTCGAAGTATGCGAAGCCGGTTGCGACTACATCGACGTAGGCATGGAACCACTATCATGGGGAACAGGTCACGCTGACTTGCTTAGTGTGCAGGCAATGCTGAAAGACGCCGGATATCAAGTGCCCGAAATCAATATGGAAGCCTACATGAAAGTGCGCGGCATGATTCAGGAATTTATGGACGACTTCCTCGGCTTGTATATCAGCCCGAAAAACCGTCTGATGAACTCCTTGCTGATTGCTCCCGGACTTCCCGGTGGTATGATGGGTAGTTTGATGGCCGATCTCGAATCCAATTTGGAATCAATCAATAAATATAAGGCAAAACACAATCTGCCGTTTATGACGCAAGACCAGTTGCTTATCAAGCTCTTTGATGAAGTGGCATACGTATGGCCTCGTGTCGGTTATCCTCCATTGGTGACTCCGTTCAGCCAATACGTGAAGAACCTCGCCATGATGAACGTGATGGCCATGGAAAAAGGAAAAGAACGTTGGGGAATGATTGCCGATGATATCTGGGATATGATTCTGGGTAAAGCCGGACGTCTGCCGGGCAAACTTGCTCCCGAAATCATTGAAAAGGCAGAACGTGAAGGCCGTAAGTTCTTTGAAGGTGATCCGCAGAATAACTATCCTGATGCTCTCGACAAATATCGCAAACTGATGAAAGAGAACAAATGGGAAGTGGGACAGGACGACGAAGAACTCTTCGAATATGCTATGCACCCGGCTCAATATGAGGCTTACAAGAGTGGCAAAGCAAAAGAAGACTTCCTGGAAGACGTAGCCAAACGTCGTGCCGAAAAAGATAAATCTCCGGAAGAAGATGCCAAACCGAAGACACTGACCGTACAAGTGGACGGACAGGCCTATCGTGTGACGGTAGCATACGGTGATACCGAACTACCTGCTGCTCCTGCGGGTGCTGCCGCTGCTCCGGCAGGAGAGGGTAAAGAAGTACTTTCTCCATTGGAAGGCAAGTTCTTCTTAGTGAAAGGTGCGCAGGAAACTCCTTTGCAAGTAGGTGACACTGTGAAAGAAGGTGATGTAATCTGCTATGTAGAAGCGATGAAGACCTACAATGCCATCCGTGCAGAGTTTGGCGGTACAGTGACTGCTATCTGTGTCAACCCGGGAGATGCTGTTTCAGAAGATGACGTATTAATGAAGATAGGATAATGAACGAAATATTTGAGAACTTATATGACATGACTGCGTTCAGCAATATCATTGCCGAACCGCAGTTCCTGATAATGTATGCCATCGCGTTCGTTCTGCTCTATTTGGGTATTAAGAAACAGTACGAGCCGTTGCTGCTTGTCCCCATCGCTTTCGGTGTGTTGCTAGCCAACTTCCCCGGAGGAGATATGGGCGTGATTCAGGCCGACGAAAATGGTATGGTGATGGTAAACGGAGTGTTGAAGAACATCTGGGAAATGCCTTTGCATGACATTGCCCACGAACTGGGAATCATGAACTTCATCTACTATATGTTGATTAAAACAGGTTTCCTGCCTCCGATCATCTTTATGGGTGTCGGTGCGCTGACGGACTTCGGGCCGATGTTGCGTAACCTGCATCTTTCTATATTCGGTGCAGCTGCACAGTTGGGTATCTTTACCGTGTTGCTGGTAGCCATCCTGATGGGATTCACTCCACAGGAAGCCGCTTCTCTGGGCATTATCGGTGGCGCGGATGGTCCGACAGCCATCTTTACCACCATCAAACTGGCGCCGCATTTGCTGGGCCCGATTGCCATTGCCGCTTATTCGTATATGGCGCTCGTTCCGGTGATTATTCCGCTGGTAGTGAAACTGTTCTGTACGAAGAAAGAGTTGAGCATCAACATGAAAGAACAGGAAAAGAAGTACCCTTCGAAGACTGAAATCAAGAACCTGCGTGTATTGAAGATTATCTTCCCGATCGTGGTAACTACTATTGTTGCCCTCTTCGTGCCAAGTGCAGTGCCTTTGGTGGGTATGTTGATGTTTGGTAATCTGGTGAAAGAAATCGGAACCAACACATTCCGCTTGTTCGATGCCGCTTCCAATAGTATCATGAATGCTGCCACCATCTTCCTCGGACTGTCCGTAGGAGCAACGATGACAGCCGAAGCATTCCTCAACTGGACAACAATCGGTATTGTGATCGGTGGATTCCTTGCATTTGCACTTTCTATAACCGGTGGTATTTTCTTTGTGAAACTGGTAAATCTCTTCTCGAAGAAGAAAATCAATCCGCTTATCGGCGCCACTGGTTTGAGTGCCGTTCCGATGGCGAGCCGTGTAGCCAATGAGATTGCTTTGAAATACGATCCGAAGAATCACGTATTGCAGTATTGCATGGCAAGCAACATCTCCGGAGTAATCGGTTCTGCCGTAGCTGCGGGTGTGTTGATCTCCTTCCTTGCGTAAGGTAATTCCTGCCTGAAAAAGACTTTTTATACATTCACACTTGGAAGATTCGTTTGATAGCGTTATCTTTGTGTGAATGTATAACAGTAAAAATAGCAAGCGTATGAGTGCAATGTCATTGGAAGCCGAAAAGAACGAACTGATTCGGCGGATTCTGGATGTGGATGATGTCGCTATTCTGCGGAGAGTGAAATCGATGTTGAGTTGTGAAGAAGAGCAAACGAATGTTGTCGCAGAGGAAGCAGCTCCCTACCAGACAAAGGCGGAGATTCTGGCAAGCTTAGATCAGGCGTGTAAGGAACTGAAACTGAATCTGGAGGGTAAGTTGGAGTTTAAGTCATTAGATGATGCCCTTAATGAAATATAGAATAAGCGTTACCCTCGAATTTTTAAGGGAAATGAAGCATTTGTCAAAACGGTATAAATCGTTGAAAGAAGATCTTAGGAATTTTGGAAATGATTTGTTATTAAATCCTGAACAAGGAGTCAGTTTGGGCAATAATCTTCGTAAAATACGTATAGCGATAACTTCGAAAAATAAAGGTAAAAGTGGAGGTGCACGGGTGATAACCTATACGATAATCTGGACAGAAATAGATACAGAGATAAAATTGCTCACTATTTATGATAAGTCAGAACGTGCAAATATCACAGATAAGGAAATAGAAGATATCCTGAAGCAAAACGGTATTTTGTAATCCTTATGATATAAAAAGAAATCGTCCTGTTTCACGGTTACGTGATGGCAGGACGATTTTCTTTTATAAGACTAAGACTTTGTGAACAAGTTTCTTTTGTTTCTAAATTTATTCACTGATAACCTTTCTGTATTCCGCTACCGCCATCTTTTCCGACAGATATGCATTAATCAGATTGGTGTGCGCCTGCGTCCATGACAATTGTGCGGAGAGTACATCCACCATGTTTGCCTTTCCCTCATTATACGAGAAAGAAACCAAATCAAGATTTTCATTAGCCAGACTCATAGTCTCTTTGGCGGTTTTCACTTGATATTCCGTTTCCGTCAGTTTGGTTAGGGCGGCAGAAAGTTCCTCGTTGATATTATCCGTCACATAACTTTGTTGCAGTTTCTGTATGCCGATATACGCTTTCTGCTGACGGTTTGTTTTAAACCGGGCTCCCCAACGGAAGATAGGTATATTCAGGTTAATGCCGACGATGGGATTGAAAGAAACATCATAACCGAGGTTAGGTGTAGCTGTAGCCCATCCACCGCTGAAATACATATTCAATTGCGGGTTGAACTGGCTAAGAGCCGCTTTGCGTTGCGCCTGACTTTTCATGATATTCACCTCCGTACTTTCGTAATCCGCGCGACGTTGCAGTACATTCTCCAGAGAAAGGATCTGCACCGGAGCGGAAGCCGTGTCAATCGTGTACAGACTGTCTACGGGATTGTTCGGCTCTTCTCCCATCAGGATATTCAGCTTTTGCAGCGCCAGGGTATAATTCTGACGCGCCTTGATATATTGCAATTCCGCTTCTTTCAGCCGGGTGGAAATCATTAATAAGTCCGTGCGACTAATCATCCCGTCGTTGAAACGATCCTGAATGATGTCATACTGTTGCTTCACAATACTTTGATACTTGTCCGCCGCCTGCAACATAGCCTGTGAAGCGGAAGCATTCCAATAAACCGCATCGCTCTGATAATGAATCTGGTCGATGGTGAGCTCCTCATTTAGTTGATTCAGCTTTTCATCCGCTTTGGCAATCTTGTGCTGGGCGTTGAGTGCCCCGCCCGTGTACAACGGTTGCGAGACGATAAATACACCTTGATAGGTGTGGTTGCGGTATTCGCCTACCGGTTCGTTCCAGGCATTAAGGTCGCTCATGTTGAGAGTCCCGTCCGCATTGACATCAATTTTTGGCAAGAATCCCGTGTGAGCAATCTTCCGTGCTTCCGTACTTGCCATCGTCTTTAGTTTCTGTTGCTTCAGAATTTGACTGTAAGCTTCCACTTTATCCCGGTAAGCTTCCCGGCTAAGATAAGGCTGCTGTGCCCCGGCTGTGAGGCCGAGGAGCAGCAGAGACAGAGTTATAAGTTGAGTTTTCATTTTATTCAATCTAAACAATAAATTCAAGTTTCATATAAGAGAAGGCAATTAGCCTTTGATTCTCTGAATGGCACAATAGGCTACCGGAAGAACAAACAATGTCAGAGCCGAAGCCACTAACAAACCTCCCATAATCGTAGCCGCCATACCGCCGAACATCGCGTCGAACAACAATGGCAACATACCCAGAATGGTAGTGCCGGATGCCATTGCTACGGGGACAATACGACTCGTTGTAGCACTGACAACAGCATCCAACGGCTTTTTGCCCGTTTTAGCCTCCAGATCAATTTGTTCCACCAGTACGATCGCATTTTTGATATTCATCCCAATCAGTCCGAGCAAACCGAGGATGGAGAAGAAATCGAACGACTTGCCTAGCAACACCAATCCCAAAACGATACCGATAAAAATAAGCGGTAACATTAACAAGATCACTGTCGGCTTACGATACGTCCTGAACAAGAACAACAGCGTGACGAACATCAGGAAGAACGTCAACGGTAAATTCTTGGCCAACGCCTCGTTAGACTCCACCTGACTTTCCTGTTCCCCGAAATACTTCATCGTATACCCCTCCGGCACTTTAATCTCTTTCTGCACCAGCGGCCAAACCTCATTGAAAGCAGCAATCGCATTCACTCCGCGACGCGGATCGCATTGCGCCATCATCACCATTTGCCGGTTGTAATCCTTCACATTCGAGAAACGATATTGGAAATCAAATTCCGATACCACCTGTTCCAGACTGGTCGTTTCATTCCCCGTGCCGAACACGGGCAACGTGCGCAGGTCGTTGATGCGGAACGAATCCACCGTGTTATCCTTCAATAAGATAGGAAGCACCTGATCGCCCTGCCGGTACTCTCCAAGCGTCATACCTGTGGTTCCGATCTGTATACTTTGTGCCATTCCCTGACGCGATACCCCTAACGGTTGCGCCCGTTCGGGACTATATACAGGCTTCCATACAGGAACTTTATTTCCCCACGAATTGCGTACATTGATTAAATCCGGATTCCGGTGCATAATCTCCAAAGCCTGGTTGGTGAGCGCCACAAGCGTGTCCACATTCGGACCGATAAATCCGATTTCGATAGCGGCATCCACCGCAGGCGACAGTTTGAACAGACTGGTACGGGTAATCGCATTCGGATAATTCGCCTTCATGTACGCGTCGAAATCTTCTTCATACTCTTTCGTATATTTACTGTCCGTCAATTCAACCAATACATTGGCAAAATTCGGTTTCGGTCCCACCGAAGTAGAAGCCAGGTAATACCTTAACGGCGTGCTGCCGAAGGTGATCGATACTTTCTTCACTTCCGGCTGCTTTGCCAGATGCTCTTCTACGGATTTCATCTCTTTCACTACGTCATTGATGCTATACCCGTCGGGATAGAACACGTCCGCCCGGAAATAAGGCTTATCGAGAGAAGGGAAGAAGTTTTGCGGCATCGTCCCCATGATAACCAGCGAAGCAACAAAGAGCACTACCATCGAACCCAGTGTCAATGTTTTCCTGCGAATCAGCGTGCGGAGGATGGAGGCGAATTTGTGATAGAACGGTTTGTCATACGGGTCTTTAGTGCCATCTTTTGCTTTCGCTTTCAGGATGAAGTTACCGAAAACAGTAGTCTGCGTCAGCGCGAGTATCCAGCTCAATCCTAGCGAGATGGCAAGCACCACAAAAAGCGGTTTCACGATTTCCGCCACGGCAGAAGGAGCAAGGTAGAGTGGGAGGAACGAACAGATAGCGATGAACGTAGCCCCAAGCAATCCCCATTGCGGACCGGTGGCGCCGTCTATCAGCGCTTTCCGCCGGTCTACTCCGCGGGCGATGGCAATCTGTGCGTTGTCCGTTACCACGATGGCGTTATCCACCAGCATCCCCATGGCGATGATAAATCCCGCCAATGAAGTACGGTTCAGCCCGACACCGAAGAAAGACATGATAAGCAATGTGCCGCCAATAGAGAAAATCAGTGACGAGCCGATCAGCACACCTGCGCGCAAACCCATCACCAACATGATAATCACAATTACAATCAGAATCGATTCGATCAGATTGATGATAAATCCGTTGTTGGCTTCGTTGGCAATTTCGTTCTCCAGATACAGGCTTTGCAGTTCCAGTCCCACAGGCATCAGTGGCAACAATTCGTCCAGTTTGGCTTTCACGTTCTTGCCCGTCTGCACCACGTCTCGTTGCGGGTCGGTGGAGACGCCGATGCCGATGGCACGTTTGCCGTTCACGTGCATGATATTGGATGGAGGGTCCATGTACCCTTTTTCGATGACGGCGATATCGCCCAGTTTCACTTGTCCGGCTTTGGTGGTAATCACCTGGTTGCGGATATCGTCTACGGTGGTATACATACCGTTGGCGGTCACCCGGAGCTGTTGCTCGCCGGCACGGATTTCTCCGGTATTGATAATCTGGTTCTGCGATTGCAACAGACTGGCAAGCTGTTTCGGGTCGATGCCCATACCTACGAGCTTATTGGTGGAAATAAAAATATTGACCACCTCCGTCTGCGTCCCGAACAGGGCGACTTTCATCACCCCGTCCGCCGTCACTACCTGCGTCTTGATCCGTTCCGCCCAGTTGCGCATCTCTTCGTATGTGTAACCGTCGTCCGCCGTCAGACCGTAATAGATGCCGAACACGTCGCCGAAATCATCGGAAACCGTCGGTGCGGAAGCACCGCTCGGCAACTGTGGCTGTATATTAAGCACCTTCCGTCGCAACTCATCCCACTTCTGCGGAATGGAGCTTGCCGACAAGGAAGGTTGCAACTCGAATGTGATTTTTGAGAGCCCGTACATCGATTCTGATTTTATCTTGTACACACCGCTCATACTTTGAATCTCACGAGAGATAGGCTCGGTAATCAACCGCTCCACTTCTGCCGGTTCGGCACCCGGATAGCGGGTCATAATAACCGCCGACTTTATGACGAAAGGAGCATCCTCTTTCTTACCCAGCTTGCCGAAGGAAGTGATTCCCCCAATCAGCAATACAGCAAGAAAGAAATAGATGATTTTCGTATTATCTAATGAATATTTGGCTAAACTCATAATAAATGATCGTTGATAATTGATGAATGACAGCGGATAAATGATTACATAATCATTTACCAACTATCACCTGTCAACAGTTGTGATAGATTCTCCTTCTACTAGTTGGTATACGCCTGCTATGACGATTTTTTCACCGGGTTTCAAACCTTCCGAGATGAGCGCCTGTGCTTCTCCGGTCGGGGCGTTGACGGTCACTTCCCGTTTGTGGACTTTATTGTCTTCTACCACCCAGACATACATTTTATTCCCTTCGCTTTCGCCGAATACGGCACTAAGCGGTACAATCGTCCAGCTATCCTGCACCAACGGACCTACATCTGCCGTGAAACGGATGCTGCACGTGAAACCGGGTTTCACTGCATACAGATCGCGGTCGAATGACGGATCGTCAATCGTGATGCTGACCGGAATTCCTGTGCCATCCGTAGAAATATCAAGATATTCTTCCAGTTTCGCTTGAAACACGTGTCCTTTAAATGTGTCGAACTCTACGAGGAAACGCGGGTCTTTGGCGCGCAACAAATAAAGATACGCATCCGGAATGGTGAATTTGATACGCAGATTGTGTGTATTGACAAGCTGCACGATACCCTCACCGGAGTTGACACGCTGATAGTTTTCCACCAGTCGTTTTTCGATAGAACCGTCGAAAGGAGCTGTCAACTTGGTGTCGCGCATATTGTTGGCAGACAGTTCGTATTCAGACTTCGCCTTCTGGAAGTTGGCGAGGCTGATTTCATATTCCTGTACGGAGATCGCTTGCCGGGAGAGGAGCCGTTTGTTACGTTCCACTTGTGCCGAAGCCGTTTCGTATGCCGATTTCGTAGCGGCATATTGCAACGCAATGTCTCTGGGGTCGATAGCTGCGATGAGCTGTCCTTTTTTCACTTTCTGTCCTTCGATGACAGGAAGCTGGATGATTTGTCCGTTGACCCGGAAAGCCAGCTTCACATATTCCACCGCTTCCACGATTCCCGAGAAATCTTTTCTGATAATCGATCTTGACTCGACAATCGTAGTCTTTACGGGACGTGCAGTTGTCGTTGTCGTTTCTTTTTTCTGTCCGCAGCCAGCCAGCAAGATTGCAGCCGCCAGGACGAATCCAAATTCCTTTTTCATATACCACGTTGATGTTTAGAGGTTTTGCGTTGATAAATAGCGAATAATATACTAAAACAACTCCTGTTTATTTATGTTCAATATTCCTGTCTTTTCATATCCTGCCTCTTAACCTTTATATGGAACACAAAAAAACGGGAACTTTACGAGTTCACCACAGAGGACACAGAGTTCTTCTCTCTCTTTCCGTAAGCAAAACAGAGCGATAAATACGATTACTCTGTATTACTCTATAGGGAATAAAAATAGTAAACCTCCGTGTCCTTTGTGGTGAAATATAAATTCCCATTTAGCAAAGAAGTGTGCAGAAATAAACTAAAATCGCACTATTTTGCTCATTTCAGTGCAGAAATGAATGAAAGTTTTTCCTACTATAAAGTTGAAAAACATAAAAACATCTGCCACCTGCAACGAAACGCGTGTAACACACTAATT
>OGIA01001722.1_pt1 | contig 12608 bp, 10 predicted proteins | sample 1571671 | NCBI WGS metagenome assembly OGIA01 (sample SAMEA2582027, study PRJEB24529) | metagenome | biome: Human gut stool | place: China | collected 2011
CCTTCTCTTACTTCCTGCCACACTTTTGGATCTGCCCTGTATAGAGCATTCATGGCGTACTCCCACGCAGACAGCGTTCCACTGTACTGAAATTCTGTCATGTCTGACTCCCTGCATGCCAGAAATGAAATAAAATTGGCTTCTTCCTCCTGCATAAATCCTCGTAAGTGAGACAATTCATGACACATGGTAAACGGAAAATCATATGACGGCATATCCTGATTATAATTTGCCTCGATCGTAAATGGCGCATAAATTCCCATCAGTTTCTGATATGACAGGATTTCTGAAACCAGCACCGGCTTGGGATTCGGATAATATCCCTGAAGCGCAGGATACTGCCTGCCAAGTGCCTGCATGGACCGGACTGCTTCTTGTCGTATCTCCTCCGGCAGCTGCAGCTCTCCGTTTTCAGTTCTCTCTACCTGTGTACTCAGACGATTGACCTCTTCTGTCAGCCATTGACAGGTTGCTTGCAAGTCTTTCACCGAATACGTCTGTATTTTGAGCCCGGATTTTTCCGAAAAAGATTCTCTATGATAATTGATGCCGCAGTTGATCACAAATACAAGCAGCATAATACAGCCGCCCAAAAACAATCCCGCAAGCCATTGCCAAATTGCTTTTCTTCCTGCCTTCCTGGACTCGAAAGCTGCATGGATTCCAGTTCCAATCATCAAAAAAATCACAACATAAAGACTCAGCTCCACAAACGAAAATGGAACTTTCCCAAACAACCGCCCGATCACAGACACCAGGCCTTTGTAAATATAAGTAGAATACCATTCCGAAAATGACAGACTGATTCTTGCGATCAGTGTCAAAATGCCACTGACCGCCAGAAATAAAAGTCCGCTCCATATATACTTTACTGTTTTGGTTCTTTCTCTTTTGCCGCGCATTTTTTTCCTCTTTCGTAATTCTTTCTACTTCTGGCCGCTCAAATCCTCCGTGTACCTCTTCATGATATGAAAATACATCACAAGCAGCAGCCCGCCTGCCAGCACCCATGCCGCAGGACTTGCCAGACATACTCCCACATAACTTTTATAGTGTGCCGCCCCGATGGCAACTACACCTCTTCCGATCAGTTCTGCCACCCCGGCCATCATTGGAAGAATTCCAAATCCCATGCCCTGGATTCCATTTCGATACACATTCACCACAGTAAGCGGAATAAAAAACAGTCCGACACATTTCAGATAAATATCCACATATCCCATGATCTGCCCCAGATTTTCTGACAGAAATAATGGCGTCAGATATTTGCCTGCAAACATCACAAATATCCCCGTCACAACGGCATATGCAAAGCCCATCCATGTCGCGCTTTTAAATCCCTGTCGGATCCTGAGAATCTTTCCTGCCCCCATATTCTGGGCACAATAAGTTGCCATCGTCGTTCCCAGCGCCACATACGCCTGTGTTACCAGCTGCTCGATCTTGCTGGCTGCCGTAAATCCTGCAATCGCCACGGAACCCAGGATATTCAGAGAAGACTGCATCATCATTGCGCCGATCGCCGTGATGGAATATTGAAACGCCATCGGAAATCCAATTCCAAACTGGATCTTCACCAATGTTCCATCCAATTTCCAGTCTTCTTTTGTAAGTCTTAAAATCGGAACCTTTCTGATGATATAAACCAGACATAACACTCCTGAGATGCCCTGTGCGATCACAGTTGCATAAGCCGCGCCTGCCGCTCCCATATGGAACACAATAATAAATACCAGATCCAGAATAATATTCAAAACCGCAGCCAGGATCAGAAAATAAAGCGGTGTCTTGCTGTTTCCCAGCGCACGCAGAATACTTGCCAGCAGATTATATAACACCTGCGCAAAAATCCCTGCACAGATCACCATAATATACCGATAAGCATCGTCAAAAATATTATCCGGCGTATTCATAAAATGAAGCAACCATCTCATTCCCACCATGCTGATCACAGTCATGATCGCTGACACGATGAGCGACAGGATCGCAGCTGAACCTACTGTTTTTCTAACGGATCTCATATCTCCGGCTCCGAATTTCTGTGCAGTAGGCACTGTAAATCCGGCAGTCATCCCCTGCAGAAAACCAATGATCAAAAACATGATCGTTCCGGTGCTTCCCACCGCCGCCAATGCTTTCGTCCCGACAAACTTCCCTACGATCACCGTGTCCGCCATATTATAAAACTGCTGAAATACATTTCCTATAAAAAGAGGAATCGTAAAATTCAGTATCATCTTCGTTGGATTCCCAACGGTCATATCCTTTTCCATACACTCCACCCCTTCAGATTACTACATTTTGTGCTATTATACGACATCAGCCAATGAAAAACAATTCCTTTATCCCTAAATAAAACCATTAAAAAACTCCGTAAGTCTCTCTCGACCCCGGAGCATTATTTGCCAACTGTATATTCCATTATTTATCTTTCCACTCCAACATGCGATACGCATTTACATCACCATTCATAGAGAGAAGTCCTGCTATGATCGTTTCTCTGTTTTCCTGAAAATATTTTTTCACTCTGTCCATCCATGTTTTCTTACTCTGCTTCTTCTCGACATATGCTCTGTCTTTCAATACTACTGTATTGTTCATATTCCTCACCTAATCCTTTTTTATCTCTTTTTCTCTTTACAAGTATATTATATGGTGTATTTTCCAAAGATACTAGAGCCTTTTTAACTTATTTTAAGTCGATATTGACTTTTTCAAAGAGCACTTCTGCCGATTCTTCAAAAAAATATGGGAATTTCGTTTCTTCAATACGTCAATGAAATCCGAATTTCCCATATTTATTACGATTTACTGCATACACACCTTCTGAAGTTCGCAAGCATTTACTTTAATACGCTTTTTACAGCGTCTTTCCATCCATTGTACTTTCGCACTCTTATTTCTTCACACATCTTCGGCGCATATTCCTGACGTTTCAGACGCGTAAACACTTCATCTCCATACAGCCCCAGTCCTCTTCCGGCTGCATAAGCAGCTCCAATCCCGGAGAGCTCTTCTGCATCCGGCACAAGCACCTTTCGATTCAGGATATCGCTCTGGAACTGCATCAGATACTGATTTCTGGTCGGACCACCGTCCACTCGTAGCTCCTGAATCTCGGTTTTTGCATCCTGACTCATCGCATTTACCACATCTGCAATCTGGTATGCGATACATTCTACTCCTGCGCACACCATTTCCGCCTTTCTTGTCGTTCTTGTAATGCCGATTAAAGCGCCCTTCGCTTCACTGTTCCAGTACGGAGCTCCAAGTCCTGTAAATGCCGGAACAAAATACAGACTGTCGTCTGCTTCTGCCTTTCTGCAGAGTTCTTCCGTCTCTGCCGGCGACTGAATCAGTTCCATATCATCCTTGAGCCATGTAATGACTGCTCCCGTGTAGTTGATATTTCCTTCCAGCACATAGTTGATTTTCCCCTGCATTCCCCATGCAAGAGAAGTTACTACACCGTGCGTGCTCAGCACCGGTGTCTCCCCGATATTCATCATAATAGATGATCCGGTTCCATACGTGGACTTGATCATTCCTTTTTCCAGACACCCCTGCCCAAACAATGCTCCATGGGAATCTCCCAGTACACTGTGGATCGGAACTGGTTTTTCAAAAAATCCATCCAGATCTGTCTCTCCGAAACAGCTGTCCGAATCACATACTTCTGCCAGATCCTGTGCATCCAGTCCAAATAACTGACAGATTTCTTCATCCCATCTCTGCTCAAAAATATCAAACAACTGGGTGCGGGATGCGTTGGAGTAATCCGTTTTATAAGACGTTCCATGTGTCATCCGGTATACAAGCCAGGTATCGATTGTTCCGAAACACAGCGCATGTTTCTTTGCCAGTGCTTCTGCACCTTCTACATTTTCTTTCAGCCATGCCAGTTTCGAAGCCGGAAAATACGGCGAAAGCGCAAGCCCTGTCTTTTTCCGGATCATCTCTGCCGCCCCTGTTTTCTCCACACGGCGGCAGATTTCAGCGGCCCTTGCACATTGCCAGACAACAGCGTGCGCGATTGCTTTTCCGGTCTCTTTTTCCCAGACAAGAGAAGTTTCTCTCTGATTGCTGATTCCGATTCCTTTGACGCTCTCCTTTGAAATCCCGGACGCCTCTACCAGATTTTTCACCACCTGTACGGCATTCTGGTAAATTTCTTCCGGATCATGAGAAACCCATCCTTTTTCATTGATCATCTGCTTATGCGGGAGATCTTTTCTCTGAAGCAGCATGCCGTCCTGATCAAAAAGCAGCGCTTTTGTTCCCTGCGTACTCTGATCAATACTGATAATATAGCTCTCTGCCATGTCCTCTCTCCTGTCCCCTATTTCAGGATTTCTTTTGCCTTGTTCGCAATACCTTCTGCATTCAGGCCGTAATAATCAAATACTTCTTTTGAAGTTCCTGTGATAACCGGTGCATCCGGAAGAGACATATTTACTACTTTTTTCGGGCATTCTCTTCCTGTTACCTGTGCCACCATAGAACCAAGTCCTCCAAACGGTGCATGCTCTTCTACTGTAAGGACTGCTTTTGCATTTCCTGCCATGCGCACGATTGCTTCCTCATCCAGTGGTTTGATGCAGTACATATCCAGAACGGACGCTGAAATTCCTTCTGCTTTTAAAAGCCTGGCTGCATCTTTGGCTGGTTTTACCATTTCTCCGCAGGCGATGATCGCTACGTCGTTTCCATTTGTATTTCCTTCTGTCACAACTGTCGCATGATCCATTTCAAATGGTACATTATCTTCCTCGTAAGTCGGATCTACTGCATTTCTTCCCACACGGATGTACGCCGGTTTTTCATCTTTTAACAACGCTTTTGTCAGTTCTCTCGTTTGCAGATGATCACTTGGAATATAAACGCGCATATTCGGAATCGCACTCATTGCCGCAATATCCTGCGCGGAATGATGACTCATCCCCAGAGCACCGTAGCTGACCCCGCCACTGATTCCGATCAGTTTTACATTCGTGTTGGAATATGCAACATCCACTTTACACTGCTCATAGCTTCTTGTAGAAAGGAAGCATGCCGGTGAAACCGCATAAGATTTCTTTCCACATTTTGCAAGTCCAGCTGCAATACTGACCAGATTCTGTTCTGCAATTCCGGTTTCCACGAATTGTTCCGGATACGTATCTGCAAATGGTGTAAAAGATCCACTTCCTCTGGAATCACTGCAGAGCGCAACAATATCTTTATCTTCTTTTGCAGCTTCCATCAATACTTCACAGATTATCTGTTTATTTGCTGTTTTTCCCATTATGACAACGCCTCCTCTGCAGTTTTTAAGTCTTTCATAATGATATCATACTCTTCCTGTGTCGGAACTTTATGATGCCAGTTTGCTTTATTTTCCATAATAGAAGAACCTTTTCCTTTCACCGTATTGGCTATCAGTACCGTTGGTTTCCCCTTCACACGCTTTGCCTCTTCGAATGCAGCGTGCAGTTCATCGATATCATTTCCGTCTTTTACATCGATCACATGCCACCCAAAGCTTCTGAAACGTTCATGCAAATCATCGTGTCCCATCACATCTTCTGTGTTTCCGGAAATCTGAAGACGATTACGGTCTACCACTGCGCATAGATTATCCAACTGATACTGATGTGCTGCCATGGCGCCTTCCCAGACAGACCCTTCCGCCAGCTCTCCATCTCCCATGACTACATACACGCGGCGGTCTTTGTGATCCATTTTGGCTGCCTTTGCCATTCCTACGCAGACCGGAAGTCCATGTCCCAGAGAACCGGAATTCATCTCGATACCCGGCAGTTTATTATTCGGATGGCCAATATATTTAGAACCAAATTTGCTGAAATTTTTCAGGACATCTTCTTTATCCAGAAATCCTTTTTCCGAAAGCACTGCATAGTATGCCTCCATAGAATGACCCTTACTGAGTACAAACAGATCTCTGTCCGGATCTTCTGGATTTTTTGCGTCAATGTTCATCTGATCAAAATACAGCTCTACCAGAACTTCCATCACGCTCATGTCACCGCCGATATGCCCTGCCTTTCCGGCACAGATAATGTCTATGGTGTCTCTTCTAAGCTGATAAGCCAATGCTTTTAAATTCATATCTTACCTTCCTTTCTCTCACTCACCGCGCAGATATGCTTTTACGTCTTCCTCGATCGGATCATAGAGATCCGGTTTCACGCCGATATATTTACATGCCTCATACAGTACCGGAACTACATTTTTGTGAATACCGACACAGTGGTGAATATACGGTCCTTCTACAATCTTGGCTTCCAGACGTTTGATGTTTTCCACTTCTACCCAGAGATATGTTCCCATTCCTTTCGGTCCGTCCACACCTTTTGCGTTTCCAAGAAGAAGTGAATATTCTCCATTGTCTCCATCGAAGCGGCACAGTGTCACTTCTCCGTGTTTTGCTTCTGCAGTCAGACTTCCCGGATGCTCGAATGCCAGCGGATACGTCAGTTCCGGTTTTTCCTGTGCAACCGACATCGGCCATGGCCCGCAGTGCTGCAGCAGTTCTCCGTTTTCAATGTCAGGATGACGGATCGTCCAGTCTGCGAAAAATCCTCTCTTTTCATCCATTCCCGCAGCTTCTGCCAGAAGTGCGGTCACTGCTCCGTGAATATCGGTTTCACAGACTACCGGAATGCCCTGTTCATTGAGAATCGCATTTGCTGCACATGGCATAATTCCGATTTCTGTCTGAAGCGCATTCCAACACTGGATCGCAGCTGCCTGACATCCATATTTCTCTACCAGACTCTTCATTGCCAGAGCCAGAGCTGCTACCATTTCTACTTCCTCTTCTTTGATCTTGATAACCATGGTATCCTTGATGTAAGCGATCATCTGCTCCATTTTTTCTTTGTCTTCACGAACTGTTTTTACTTCTTCTGTCAGCTCTGTCATCGGAACCGGCGCCAGCTGAATATTAAATTTTTCGAGCAATTCTCCTTCATTGCACATTGTCGTCCAGAAGTCAAACGGACGTGTTGAAATCTGAAGAATCCGGATATTTTTAAATGTTTTTACGACATTACATACTGCAAGAAAATCTTTGACTCCACGTTCAAAAACCGGATCGTTTAATCTGCAGTTTGTCAGATATGTAAATGGAATCTGAAATCTTCTGAGCACCTTTCCTGTTGCAAACAGTCCGCACTGTGTGTCGCGCAGTCTCACACCGTTTGGCTCCGGTCTCTCATCCAGCGGTCCCCACAAAAGCACCGGAACATCCAGTTTCTTTGCCAGTCTTGCACAGACGTATTCTGTACCGAAATTACAGTGTGGGAGCATCAGACCATCCACACCTTCCTTTTTGAATTTTTCTACGATTTTATCGACATCTTTGTCATCATACAGAAGTCCTTCTTCGTTGATGTCTGTGATGTCCACAAAGTCCACACCCAACTCTTTTAGTCTCTGTGCTGTCAGCCCTCTGTACTTAACCGCATCCGGTGCGCTGAAAATACTTCTTCTTGTGGGTGCAAATCCCAGCTTGATTTTTTTCATGATTCAGTCTCCTTTCACATACCCTTTGTATTTGTGTATTTTGCTTTTTCTTTCAAGGATTTTCTTGTTGTTTTCTAACTTCAGTATAGCTTCGCAGAAACTCAATTTCATCCAATAATTAAGTATTTTTCACTTAATTATTAACTTAATTATTGTTTTTTCTTTGTATCTGGTTCATAATAAATTCAGAACACAAAACAACAATTCGAAAGGATCATATATGGGAATTACAGCAAAGGAACTTGCAAGAAAATTAAATCTTTCTGCCGCCGCTGTCTCCATGGCACTGAACCACAAACCAGGAGTCAGCACTGCAACACGGCAGCTCGTCCTGGATGCCGCAGAAAAATATGGATATGATTTTTCCCGGATCGCGGAAAAACATACCACTTCCGGGGCGATTTATTTTGTTATCTATAAAAAACATGGAACAGTTGTTGCAGATACCCCGTTTTTCTCTCAGGTTTCCGAGGGAATTTCACAGGGATGCAAAAAGAATGACTATCGTCTGAAGATCAGCTATATTTATGAAGATGAGGATACGATCACGAAACAGATTGAAGAAATTCAGTATTCTGACTGTGCAGGAATTATTCTGCTTGGAACAGAAATGGAAGGCGGAGATCTGAAACCGTTTTTAAATCTTCCGATCCCGGTTGTCCTTCTGGATGCTTATTTTGAGACAGTTCCCTGTAACTGCGTTCTGATCAACAATGTGCAGGGTGCATATCTGGCAGCCAGACACCTGATCCGGACTTGTAAAACACAGCCCGGTTATCTTAGATCCGCCTACCAGATCAGCAACTTTGCAGAGCGTTCCTCAGGTTTTTACAAGGCAGTGCGCGCGGCTGGTATGTCCTCCTCCCGCTCGATCGTCCACAGCCTGACCCCTTCCATGGAAGGGGCATATACCGACATGCTGGAACTGATCAAAAATGGAGAAGAACTGGCCTCTTGCTACTTTGCAGACAACGATCTGATTGCAGTAGGCGCCATGAAAGCCTTAAAAGAAAGCGGATATCGGATCCCGCAGGATATCGGTATCGTCGGATTCGACAACCTCCCTCTTGGTAGCGTCGTTGAGCCCGCACTGACAACCATCCATGTCCCGAAACAGTATATGGGAGAAGCTGCTGCGCAAAAACTCATCGATCTTTTAAATACACCCGGACAGCCTCCGACAAAGACAGAGGTGTCTACTATGCTTGTGAAGAGGGGGACGGTGTAAGCCGCCCTTCCCTCTGCGCGGGGTCACGTGGAAAGATGGAGTGAAAACATCAGTCATCCTGTAGGATGCTCAGATCCATCTGGTAAATATAATCTTCCGGTAATCTCTGCTTTTTCAGCATCCCACATCAGACAAAAATAATTTAAACATATTGGTCGCCTTTGACAGCAGCAATGGGATTCTTGGTTCCTGCGCACAGAATACAGGTAACGCAACTCCTGCTTCTTTTAACCAGATAAAGCTGTGTTCATATATTGAAAATTTAAAATGCTCATTTAAATTCTCATTTGGATCATATTTGGCAATATCTTTTTTATATAACTGGATGATCCCCATCTAAATTTGCAACACTTTGTTCAGATTATTGGTTTGCAAATATCGTTTGGGGATCTTTTAGAAACCGACCTTTTCCTAAATCAACATCGTCATATAAATCGGCAGATACAAAATCCCATCCTGGTATTTCAGATCTTTCGTATAAATGATATATCTGTCTTCCATTTTCAACTGATATTTTCGAATTAAATAATCAAATGATTTATGCGATGTATACCCCGATGACTTTACTTCGATCGGACATATCTTTTTCTTTTTCACGGTCATGAAATCTATCTCATATTTCTTTTCTCTCGATGAGCCTTCCGGTCTGTACAGATACTCATGAAAATACAAATCGTGCCCGGATGCACGCAGCATCTGAGCCACCATATTTTCCAGAATCATCCCCTGATTGATCCCTAAATTTCCAACGATCAGAGATTTATACAGATCTTCATCGGAATCATCTCGATTCTTCATAACCTGTGTTACCAAAAGTCCGGTATCCCCCATATACAACTTGAAATTACTCCTATCCGCAAACAATTCTAATGAAACCTCCGGCTTCGTTACATTGATACATTCATTTCCGATCATTGATTCTGCAATAAAACTAACTGCATCTACATAGTTTTGATACCTGGCATTCTTATCCAAAAGAGAAAATTTAAAATGAGAGTTTTTATTTTCCAACTGTTCCGGAAGCGTCTTATATATCACAGAAGCTTTTTCTCTGTTTTCATTATCATATTTTGACAGATCTTCTTCATAAAGGCTCAAAATATTGCGCTTTACAAAATCAATCTGTGCAAAAGTTTTTCCACTGACCAATGCCTCCACTGCCTGTGGCATTCCGCCGACCACCATATAAGTACGAAATGTTTTCATAATCTTTCTGTGGATCGCATCTCCAAGCGCTCTTCGCTTTTGAAATGCTTCTGTGATTGCCGGAATCGTCACAGTATCGTTCAATGCCCATAAATATTCCTCAAAATCCATGGGATACATCTTTATTCTATATTCTTCTGACGGAATCAAAATGTCTTTTACATTTTTTCTAATAGAAATCAGGGATCCCGTTTCTATATATTCATATCTTCCGTCTGCCACCAAATATTTAATTGCCTGTCTTGCATACGGGAACAACTGTACTTCATCAAAAATAATCACACAATTTTTTCCATTCAGGCTTTTTCCTTTTAACAAAAACAAATTCCGAAAAAAGCTGTCCAGATCATCCATATTTTCAATAAAATTATTTCGCACATCTTTATTCTCTCTTGCAAAATCAAGGACCATATAATCATCATATTCATTTTTCGCAAATTCTTCTACGATCGTACTTTTTCCAATACGCCTTGCTCCCTCCAGCAATACTGCAGATGCCCCGGCCGATAATTTTTTCCATTCCAAAAGCTTATCGTATACTTTACGCTTAAAAACCATATACATCCCCCTTTTTCCATGTTTTTCTTTATTATATCACGAAAAACAGAAATGTATACAGCACTTTTTTCACGAAAACACAAAATGTTTTTCTCTATTTCTTCACGAAAAACAACTTTTTTCATTCTGCATCCTGATGATACACATGATCCTGGTAGTTTTTTGGCGTCTCGCCTGTATACTTTTTAAAAATATCTGTGAAATAGCGATGATTATTGTATCCTACCATTTCACTTACTTCGTATACTTTGTATCCTTTTTTGAGCAGACCTTTTGTCTTGTCCATCCGCAAGTTCATTCAGACCGATATCCTCATTATATTTTCAAGATCCGAAATAATACTCAAAAAATATGGTACTTTTGTTGCTTACACTTACCTCCGGCAAAATAATGAAAAGACTGAACCATCTTAAAAATACGCACAAAAAACCACCGCCCCCGCAGCTTCTGGTCTGCAAAAACAGTGATTTCTAAGTGCGCGATCAGGGGTTCGAACCCTGGACACCCTGATTAAGAGTCAGGTGCTCTACCAACTGAGCTAATCGCGCATCCTTATGTTGTTACTTAATCTGTAACGCAAGAATTATTATATATTACTCTTTATAAAAAATCAAGTATTTTTTTATTTTTTTGTAATTTTTTTAATTTTCTCATCATTATACACAACAGCTTCCGGATTGAAAGGAATTTCTCTCCATCCGAAAGCTGTTTTTCAGATTTCCAGCATTCTGATCAAAACATCTTTCGCAAGTACACCATTGGCATAATTCACCGGTTTTCCATCGCGGAACACCACAAACGCAGGAACAATCCCTACTTCAAATTCTGCTGCCAGAACTGCTGATTCTTCAATCTCTATCTGACACACCTTCACACGTCCATCGTATTCCTTCGCAATTTCATCCAGCACATCTTCCATCATAGCACATTTTCCGCACCATACAGCAAAGAACTCTACCAGAACCGGTGTCTCAGACCTCAGTACTTCCTGTGGATAATTTTTCGCAGTTACTCTGATCTTCATCTCAAACACCTACTCTTTTTACTTTTATTATTTACGGCAACATCCTGTATTGAGTATCGCACATACTTCTTCTAATGAGCGTTTTATACATAATATTTGTCTGTTTAGTTCTGCCTGGCAGTACATTTTCTGACGCAGTTTCTCTTTCCAGCTTCTTTTCCACCCCATCGCCCGCTCTCCAACTGTGGGTATTCCTCACTTTTATTGTATGCAGCATGGAGAAAGGTGTGAATTTACTCTGTCGGTGTTTCTGTACCTCTTCCTGCGATCAGTTTATTGATCGGATTCCCTTTTGCAGAAAACTTTTCTTCATACTCTGTCATAATATTTCCTTTATTCATCTCTTCATGATGATGCAAGTCGTATGTATAGCTGAGTACTGTCCATCCATATTCTCTGATCTGCTCCAGCGAAAAATTAAACAGCTCTGTGTTATCCGTCTTAAACTCCACTGTCCCGTCTTCTGCAAGGATCTTGTCATAACGGGCAAAAAATTCTGTAGAAGTCAGTCTTCTCTTTGCATGTCGTGCCTTCGGCCATGGATCGGAAAAATTCAAATAAATCCGCTCCACTTCTCCTTTTGCAAACACTTCCGAAAGTTCTTTTGCATCCATGCAAACAAACCGGATATTTGTCAGTTCCTGAAACTCTTCTGTGTCATACTTTTCCAGTGCACGCAATAATACACTGGAATATCTCTCAATCCCGATAAAATTGATATCCGGATATTGCTTTGCCATATTTAACAGAAAACGACCTTTTCCCATGCCGATCTCTATGTAGATCGGATTCTCATTTCCAAACACCTGCTTCCAGCATCCTTTCTGATCTTCCGGCCGCTTGATTGCTGCCTGATGGCTCTGTATTGTCCCTTCCGCACGCGGAATATTACGTAATCTCATCTCTTATACTCCCTTCTGTATCCCCTGAATCAAATGTCCTTTCAACGGACCATTATATTATAGCAGAAAACCAGAATATACCAAAATAAAATTCTTATAAATATTTGGAGGACTTATGAAAAAAATAAAAGCGCTTATGCCGGAAGCATATGATTTTAATGGA
>OGIA01001731.1_pt1 | contig 12537 bp, 9 predicted proteins | sample 1571671 | NCBI WGS metagenome assembly OGIA01 (sample SAMEA2582027, study PRJEB24529) | metagenome | biome: Human gut stool | place: China | collected 2011
GCCTCCGGACGGGGCGGAAAACTTTTTCATGGACAAAAGGGCCGGGCCGTGGTAGAATAACCTGAATGCATATGTCGAGCCGGGGGAGGAAACATAGGATGAGCGGAAAACTGATCGTATTCGAGGGCACCGACGGCTCCGGAAAGGCCACCCAGACGGCGCTTCTGTGCCGGGAGCTGGAGAGCCGGGGCGTGCCCTTCCGCAAGCTGGAATTTCCCCGGTACAAGGAGGAGTCCTCGGCGCTGCTGCGGCTATATCTCAGCGGGGCCTTCGGCACCGACCCGGCGGACGTCAATGCCTATGCCGCCGCCACGTTCTTCTCCGTGGACCGCTATGCCTCCTTCAAGCAGGACTGGGGCGGCTGGTACCGGCAGGGGGGACTGGTCATCGCCGACCGGTACACCACCAGCAACGCCGTGCACCAGACCTCCAAGCTGCCGCCTCAGGAGCGGCAGACGTTTCTGGATTGGCTGTTTGACTTTGAATACCGGAAGCTGGGGCTGCCGGAGCCGGACCGGGTGCTGTATCTGGACGTGCCCACGGAGCTGTCGGAGCAGATGATGCGCCGCCGGGAGCAGCTGACCCACACCACCGCCGACATCCACGAGCGGGACGAGGCATACCTGCGGTCCTGCCGGGAGAGCGCCGCCATGGTGGTGGACTACGGCGGGTGGACCCGCATTGACTGCGCCCGGGACGGACAGGTCCGCTCCGTGGACGACATCCACCGGGAGGTCATGGAGCGGCTCCGGGACCTGCTGGAGGGCATAAAATAGGGAGGGAACGCCTGCGCGTCCCCTCCGGGCGAAGGTATGTACGGCCCTCAGCAGGAGCAGCAGCCGTCGCCTCCGTTGCCGCAGCCGCAGCGGGATCCGGTTCCGCTGCCGCAGCAGCAGAACACCAGCAGTAAGATCACGATCAGCCAGATGCAGGAGCAATTGTTGTTGTCAAAGCACATGCGATTCACCTCACTTGTTTCCTGTATGGGCTATTCTATGCCGGAGATGGCTCCGGCGTATCTTGTCCGGGTGTGCCCGGCGGAAAAAATAGAGAAAGGAACCGATCATATGTCCGATTATCAGAACTCCGATACGGCCAAATGGGATGCCCAGGAGGTCCGTAAGCAGGCTTCCGGCCAGGGACCGAAGCCCAAGAAAAAGCGCCGCCTGGGGTGGCTGGGCTATCTGGCGGGGGTCATCGTGGCCTCGTTCCTGCTGGCCGGTATCGGCTGGCTGGCCGTCAACGATGTGTGCGCCCTGAATAAGGCCCCCCTGACCGCCACCATCGAGGTGGAAAGCGGCGACTCCGTGGGGACGGTGGCCACCAAGCTGAAGAAGGCGGGGCTCATCAACTCCAAGCTGCTGTTCATGATCACCAGCCCCGTGTTCCACGCCAGCCGCTATATCCAGCCCGGCGTGTATGAGCTGAACACCGACATGGACTTCAACTGTCTCATCAAGTCCATGCAGCCCACCGGCGGCGTGGCGGCCACCGTTACCGTCACCATCCCCGAGGGCTACACCGTGGAGCAGATCATCCAGCTGCTGGCGGAGAACGACGTGTCCGACGCCGCCGCCCTGGAGGAGGCCGCCAAGAACCATGTGTTCGACAAGTTCGACTTCGTGGACAACGAGAATCTGGGCAGCATCAGCCGCCTGGAGGGCTATCTGTTCCCGGATACCTACGAATTCTATGTGAAGGAAAACGCCGACTCGGCCCTGAGCCGCCTGCTGGCCAACTTCCAGGACCGTATTGTGGACGATCCGGACCTGGCGCCGCTGATTGCCAACTCCTCCTACAGCCTGAAGGAGATCGTCATCATGGCCTCCCTGATTGAGAAGGAGACCGACGGCACCGACCGCACGCTGATCTCCTCCGTGATCCACAACCGCCTGGAGAACGTGGGCGAGACGGCCCACCTGCTGCAGATCGACGCCTCCCTGGTGTATGCCGCCGGGCGGGAGATCACCGAGGACGACTATCAGACCCTGGACAGCCCCTATAACCTGTATACCCACCAGGGCCTGCCCCCCACGGCCATCGCCAACGCCGGTAAGGCCTCCATCCAGGCCGCCCTGCAGCCGGACGATACCAACTACTATTTCTATGTGCTCAATCCCGATACCCAGCGGCATGTGTTCAGCCGCACCCTGTCTGAGCACAACGCCAATCTGCGGAAGTTCGGATGACGGCGGAGCGAAAAAAACCGGAGCTGCTGGCTCCGGCAGGGGACTGGGAAAAGCTGCAGATGGCCGTGCTGTACGGGGCGGACGCCGTGTATCTGGCGGGGACGTCCTTCGGCATGCGGTCCTTTGCGGGAAATTTCAGTGATGAGGAGCTGCCCCGGGCGGTGGACTTTGCCCACCGGCACGGGGTGAAGGTCCACGCCACCGTGAACACCATGCCCCGCAGCGGCGAGGTGGACCGACTGCCGGAGCACCTGGAAAAGCTCAACGACGCCGGGGTGGACGCCCTGATTCTGGCGGACCTGGGGGCCTTTACCCTGGCCGGGAAATATGCCCCCCGGTGCCAGCGGCACATCAGCACCCAGCAGTCCATCGCCAACTATGCCTGCGCCCAGGCGTGGTTTGACCTGGGGGCCCAGCGAGTGGTGCTGGCCCGGGAGCTGGGGATGGACGAGATACGGGAGATCCGCCGCCGGGTGGACCCGGCCCTGGAGCTGGAGACCTTCTGCCACGGGGCCATGTGCGTGTCCTATTCCGGGCGGTGCTTGCTGTCCAACTATATGACCGGGCGGGACTCCAACCGGGGAGCCTGCGCCCAGCCCTGCCGCTATCAGTACGCACTGATGGAGGAGAAACGGCCCGGGGAGTATTTCCCGGTGTTCGAGGACGAGAAGGGCACCTACATCATGAACTCCCGGGATATGTGCATGATCGACCACCTGGACGACCTGATGGACGCCGGGGTGGACTGCCTGAAGATCGAGGGGCGGGCCAAGTCCGCCTATTACGCCGCCATTGTCACCGGGGCCTATCGCCATGTGCTGGACGACGTGGCCGCCGGGCGGCCGGTGGACCCGGTGTGGCGGGACGAGGTGGAGCATGTCAGCCACCGGCACTATTCCACCGGATTTTTTTATGGCCAGCCGGGGCAGTTCTATGAGGACGCCCGGTACATCCGGGACTGGCAGATCTGCGCCGTGGTGACGGACTGCACGCCGGAGGGCCTGGCCACCCTGAGCCTGCGCAACAAGTTTGCCTGCGGGGATCAGGTGGAGGTGGTGGGGCCGGACACCAAGCCCTTTACCATGACAGCCCCCATGATGACCGACAGCCAGGGGCTGCCGCTGACGGAGCCGAAAACGCCGCAGATGGTGTTTACCATGCAGCTGCCCCATCCGGTGCCGCCTATGAGCTTTGTCCGCCACGCGGTGGACCTGGGCGGAAGATAAATGTGTTGAAGCGGGAATCCGACTTGCCGGATTCCCGCTTTTGATATAAATTCCCGAGCCTGGATTGCCGTGATGGTTCGGCCATAGCCCGATCACGCAAAAAGGATGGCCATCAAAGCTCGGAATGGAAACCTGGCCGACTTTTTCCCTTCTTGGTTCAGTTTATCACAACAGCATCCTGGTTGATATACACGGTGTAACCTTCAGAGAATTCGGGAATGTAGGCAAAAAAGCAATACATTCGAGCCACCCCATTTTCAATTTCGTAGGAGTAAAATGTAGAAAATGCGGAGTCTGACACGGATGGGAGCGGATCCTGATCTGTCGACATGTAAGTAAGGTGAATATAGTGGTCTCCATAGTCCGGAACGAAGCACTCTGTTATGTGGCACAAGTTGTCCTCTATTTGTGCCACTTTATCGGTGTAACGCACAGGAACGGGAGCGACCTGTCCATTGTCGAGGGCCTGAAAAACATTCCATTCGTAATTGCCGTTTGGTGCATCGTACCAATACAGCATGGCAGTTTCCGTTCCATCTACCCGCAGGATGACATCCTTTTTTGATAAATCAACGAATGAAGGCCAAACGGTAACTGAAGACATGCAGGCCGTCAGCATACAAAGCAAGGAACACACGCAGAACGCGATGGCGAAGTGTCGGAACGGTTTCATATGTTTTCTCTCTTTCCTCTTATATGGCGGTGGGAAGCTCTCACCCCTACTATATACAACACCGTTGCAGCCGTTTTGCAACGGACTTTTTGTATTTTTGGAAAGATTGTGGTATATGCCAAAAAGCACACGTGTTTTTTGGCCGTTATGCCCGGGGAACGGAGCCTCTGTCGGGATAAATGCCGCAAAAGAGAACGGCGCGACCGAAGCCGTGCCGCTCTCTGAAAACGAAAGGTTCTTATCGCTTTTTAATTATCCGGCGTTGTGATTATCTGGCTGCATTGTGCCCGGCCTTATTGATCCTCGGCCCGGCGCTTATGGGACTCGTATTTGGCCTTGGCGGCGTCCTCCGCCTCGGCGAACAGGACCTTGGCGTTCTCCGGGAAACTCAGCTCCAGGGAGGAGTAGCGCACCTCGCCCTTCATGAAGTCGTACAGGGCCATGCTGGGCTCTTTGCTGTCCAGGGTGAACTTGTGGGTCTCGGGACTGTAGCGGTACAGGTTCCAGTAGCCGGAGGCCACGGCGTCCTTCATCTCCTGCTGGACGCAGCCCATGCCCTTCTTGATGCCGTGGTTGATGCAGGGCGCGTAGCAGATGACGATGGAGGGACCCTTGTGGGCCTCGGCCTCCCGGATGGCCTTGATGAGCTGGGCCGGGTCCGCGCCCATGGAGCACTGGGCCACATAGACGTTGTCGTAGGTCATCATCAGCATGCCCAGGTCCTTCTTCTTGGTCTTCTTGCCGCTGGCCTGGAACTGGGCCACGGCGCCCACGGGAGTGGCCTTGGAGGACTGTCCGCCGGTGTTGGAATACACCTCGGTGTCCACCAGCAGGACGTTGACGTCCTCGCCCATGGCGAACACATGGTCCAGACCGCCGTAGCCGATGTCGTAGGCCCAGCCGTCGCCGCCGTACATCCACATGGTCTTCTTGGACATATCCTTGCGGCGCTTGAGGATCTCGTCCACCACGGCCTGCTCCTGAGCGGAGAAGCTCTCGCTCTCCAGCAGGTGCAGCAGCTCCCGGGTGGCGGGGGTGGAGGCATCCAAATCGTCATAGGTCTCCAGCCACTTGGCGATGGCGGCCTTGACGGCGGCGTTTTCGGTCATGTCGTCCAGCTGATGGACGTAGTCCGTGACGGCGGCGCGCAGCTGCTTCACCGCCAGGCACATACCATAGGAGAACTCGGCGTTGTTTTCAAACAGGGAGTTGGACCAGGCGGGACCCTTGCCCTCCTTATTCTTGCAGTAGGGCACGCAGGGCATGGCCGCGCCCCAGGCCTGGGTGCAGCCGGTGGCGTTGGCCAGGAACATCTTGTCGCCGAACAGCTGGGTCAGCAGCTTCACATACGGCGTCTCGCCGCAGCCGGCGCAGGCGCCGTTGAACTCCACCAGGGGCTGGCGGAACTGGCTGCCCTTCAGGGTGAACTTGTCGAAGCGGTCGTTCTTCTCGGGGATGGTCTGCAGGTAGTTCCAGTTGGTCTGGTCCAGGGATACCTCGTGGGCCGGGACCATGCGCAGGGCCTTGCCGCTCTTGGGGCAGGAGGCCACGCAGCTGCCGCAGCTGGTGCAGTCCAGGGTGGACACGCCCATGGTGTACCGCAGGCCGGCCAGTTGGGGACCCTTGGCGTCGGTGAGCTCCAGACCGGCGGGGGCGTTCTTCACCTCGTCCTCGTTCAGCAGATACGGACGGATCACCGCGTGGGGACACACGAAGGAGCAGCGGTTGCACTGGATGCACTCGTCCTTGTCCCACACCGGCAGATGGGTGGCGATGCCGCGCTTTTCATACTGGGAGGTGCCCAGAGGCATGGTGCCGTCCTCCATGCCCCGGAAGGCGGAAACCGGCAGATCGTCGCCCTTCTGGGCGTTGATGGGCACCAGGATATTTTTGATGACGTCGGGCACATCGGCGCGGGGCGGCTGGATGGCGGCGCCGGACAGGTTCTTCCACTCGGGCTTCACCTGCACCTGCACCAGGGCGTTGATGCCGGCGTCCACGGCGGCGATGTTCATGTTGACCACCTTTTCGCCCTTGAGACCGTAGGTCTTTTTCACGGCGGCCTTCATGTGCTCCACGGCGTCCTCCACGGGGATGACATTAGCCAGCTTGAAGAACGCCGCCTGCAGCACCATGTTGGACCGGTTGCCCAGACCCAGGGCCTGGGATTCCTTATTGGCGTCGATGATGTAGAAATGAATGTCGTTTTCCGCGATATAGCGCAGGATGTCGCCGGGGATGTGCTGCTCCAGCTGGTCCTCGGTCCACTCGCAGTTCAGCAGGAAGCTGCCGTGGGGCTTCAGCTCGGAGATGATGTCGTACTTGGTCAGATAGGTCTGGTTGTGGCAGGCCACAAAGTCGGCTCGGCTGACATAGTAGGGGGAGCTGATGGGGTGCTTGCCGAAGCGCAGATGGCTCTTGGTGATGCCGAAGGACTTCTTGGTGTCGTACTCAAAGTACGCCTGGCAGTACATATCCGTGGTTTCGCCGATGATCTTGATGGAGTTCTTGTTGGCGCCCACGGTGCCGTCGGAGCCCAGGCCCCAGAACTTGCAGCTGATGGTGCCCTCGGGCTCGGTGAGCAGGGGGGCGCCCACGGGCAGGGACAGGTGGGTCACGTCATCCTCGATGCCGATGGTGAAGTGGTTCTTGGGCTCCTCCAGCAGCAGATTGTCGAACACGGCCTTCAGCTGGGCGGGGGTAGTGTCCTTGCTGGACAGGCCATAGCGTCCGGCGAAGATCAGGGGGCGGTCCGCCTCGTTGATATAGGCGGCGCAGATGTCCTCATACAGGGGCTCGCCGATGGAACCGGCTTCCTTCACACGGTCCAGCACAGCGATGCGCTTCACGGTCTTGGGCATGGCGGCCATCAGGTGCTTGCGGGAGAAGGGACGGAACAGGTGCACCTGCAGGAAGCCCACCTTTTCGCCCTTGGCGTTCAGATAGTTGACGACCTCCTGGGCACAGCCGGACACGCTGCCCATGGCCACGATGACGCGCTCTGCGTCAGGCGCGCCGTAATAGTTGAACAGGTGATATTCCCGGCCCGTCAGGCGGCTGATCTGGGCCATGTAGTCCTCCACCACGTCGGGGAGGTTGGCATAGTCGGTGTTGTTGGATTCACGCAGCTGGAAGTAGATATCGGGGTTATCCACCAGGGAGCGCATCCGGGGATCCTCGGGGTTCAGGGCGTTGGCGCGGAAGCGGGCCAGGGCCTCGTAATCCACCAGCTTGGCGTATTCGTCATAGCTCAGCACGTCGATCTTCTGGATCTCGTGGCTGGTGCGGAAGCCGTCAAAGAAGTGCAGGAAGGGGATCCGGGCCCGGATGGCGGACAGATGGGCCACGGCGGCCAGGTCTGCGGCCTGCTGGACGCTGCCGCTGGAGAGCATGGCAAAGCCCGTCTGGCGGCAGTTCATCACGTCGCTGTGGTCGCCGAAGATGGAGAAGGCGTGGGTGCCCACGGTGCGGGACGCCACATGCAGCACGCCGGGCAGACGCTCGCCGGAGATGCGGTGCATGGTGGGGATCATCAGCATCAGGCCCTGGGAGGCGGTGAAGCTGGTGGCCAGAGCACCGGCCTCCAGTGCGCCGTGACATGCGCCGCAGGCGCCGGCCTCGGACTGCATCTCCACCAGGCGGACGGTCTGGCCGAAGATGTTCTTTTTTCCGTTGGCGGCCCATTCGTCGGTTTTCTCCGCCATGGGGGACGACGGGGTGATGGGATAGATGCCCGCTACCTCGGAAAAGGCATAGGCAACATAGGCGGCGGCTTCGTTGCCGTCACAGATTTTCAGGAGCTTGCTCATATAGGTTCCTCCTCACACATTTTTGCGGCGGCCCCACACAGACCGCCGTCCGACCTATACATACATTTTTCATTTTAGCACTTTGAATTGAGATGTCAATGATTTAACAAATGATTTCATTGAATTTTTCCGTAAAATCTAATCGGGAGTCGTGGAAAGAAACAAAAAGCCATGGAGCCGGTAACTGGCTCCATGACTTTTACATAAAAATTATTATATTGGTGAGAATTATTTATTTCAGCAGCTCCAAGAACTCGTCCTCCGTCAGGACGGGGATGTTCAGCTCCTGGGCGCGGCGCAGCTTGGACCCCGCGCCGGGCCCGGCCACCACATAGCTGGTCTTTTTGGACACCGAGGAGGCGGACTTGCCGCCCCGCTGCTCGATCATCTGACCGGCCTCCTCCCGGGTGAAGCGCTCCAGGCTTCCGGTGAGGACGAAAGTCATTCCGGCAAAACGATTGTCAACCAATTCCTCTTTACAGCTCATATTGACCCCGGCGTCCTCCAGACGCCGCAGCAGGTCCCGGGATTGGGGGCTTTCCATCCACTGGCGGATGTAGGCGGCGGTGATGGGGCCCACATCGTCGATGGAGGTCAGCTCCTCCTCCGTGGCCTGGGACAGGGCCTGCATGGTGCCGAAGCGGCGGGCCAGGACCTTAGCGGCCTTTTCGCCCACCTGCCGGATGCCCAGGGCGAAGATCAGACGCCACAGGTCGTTGTCCCGGCTTTTATAGATGGCGGCCACGGCGTTAGCGGCGGACTTCTCGCCCATGCGCTCCAGGGGGGCGATGTCGGCGGCGGTCAGGTCGTACAGGTCGGCGGCGGTTTTCACCAGGCCGCTTTCGATGAGCTGATTCAGCACCGCCGGGCCCAGACCGTCAATATCCATGGCGTTCCGGCTGGCGAAATGGGTGAGATTCCGCAGGCGCTGGGCCGGGCATTCCGCGCCGGTGCAGCGCAGGGCCGCGCCGTCCGGGTCCCGCTCCACCGGTGCGCCGCACACGGGACAGGTCTGAGGGAGGTAGTAGGGGACCGCCTCGGCGGGGCGGTGCTCCGGCGCCACCTCCACGATCTCGGGGATGATCTCTCCCGCCTTCTGCACCACCACGGTGTCGCCGATGCGGATGTCCTTCTGGTTGATATAGTCCTGGTTGTGGAGGGTGGCAAAGGTGACGGTGGTCCCGGCCAGGCGCACCGGCTCCAGCTGGGCCTTGGGCGTCAGCACCCCGGTGCGGCCCACCTGGACCACGATGTCCAGAATGCGGGAGGTCTTGCGCTCCGGGGGATATTTATAGGCGATGGCCCAGCGGGGAAACTTGGCGGTGCTGCCCAGGGTTTCCCGGTCCGCCAGGTCATTGAGCTTCACCACCGCGCCGTCCATGTCGAAGGGACGCTCCATCCGGGTGTCGTTGAGGCGGTCGATTTCCGCCATGATATCGGCATGAGTACGCAACAGGCGATAGGGGATGACCTTGAAGTGCTGGGAGCGGAGATAGTCCAGGGTTTCCGTGTGGGTGGTGAAGCTGCGGCCTTGGGCCAGCTGGAGGTTGAACACGGCGATATCCAGCTGCCGCTGGGCGGCGATCTTGGGGTCCAGCTGCCGCAGAGAGCCTGCCGCCGCATTGCGGGGATTGGCCAACAGGGGCTTGCCCTCGATCTCCCGGCGGGCGTTGAGCTTTTCAAACACGCTGCGGGACATATACACCTCACCCCGGACGATGAGACGGGGCAGCTTCTCCGGCAGGGTCATGGGGATGGAGCGGATGGTGCGCAGATTTTCCGTCACGTCCTCGCCTACCTGGCCGTCACCCCGGGTGGCCCCCCGGACGAACACGCCGTCCCGGTATTCCAGGGCCACGGACAGGCCGTCCACCTTGGGCTCCACGCTGTATTCCGCCTGGGGCATGGTCTCCGCCACCCGCAGCAGGAAATCCCGGACCTCCTCGCCGTCAAAGACGTCCTGAAGGCTCTCCAGTGGCACGTCGTGGCGGACCTGTTCAAACTGGGACAGGGCCGGGCCGCCCACCCGCTGGGTGGGGGAGTCCGGGGTCACCTCCTCCGGGTGCTCCCGCTCCAGGTCCTCCAGGCGGCGGAGCATATGGTCGTACTCATAGTCGCTGATGGTGGGGGCGTCCAGCACATAATAGCGGTAGCCGTGGGCGTTGAGGGTGTCCCGCAGCTCCCTCATTTCGGTTTTATAGTCCATGTTTCACTTATCCTTTGTTCATGATGTTGTCCCGGGCGGTATCCTCCAGCTCATCGGGCGTGGTACTGAAGTAGGTGTACGTCTCCGGCACGGAGCCGACGATGACGGTCTCTGCCACGGCGATCTCGTTGCTGACCTTGGTGGAGGCGGTGAAGCCCGGCAGGAGAATGCTGGTGTACACGTCCACGCTCAGCAGGATCTGGTGCCGGGTCTGGTTGATACCGGCGGCGGAAAAGGCGTTGCGGAGGCTGGCGTCGGTGGAGCCCACCGCCTGCATCCGCACCCGGATGCAGGGCCCCCGGCCCGCCAGCAGGGTGGAGCCGGTGAGGGTTCCCACGGGGATGGACAGCTCGCTGGTGGATACCTCCGACAGCCGCCGGAGAATCTCGTCGGCGATCTGGGACCGCAGACGGTTAAAGGCTGCCATGTTGCTCTCCAGAGCCGCCACCCGGCCGGTTTCGTCCTTTTCCAGGTGAATCAGCACGTTATAGTCCACCTGGCCGCTGTCGATGGCGTCCCGGACGGCGTCCACCACGATGCGGTTGACGGCGTTGGACACCCGCGCGGTGGCCAGGCTGACGATGATGGGCCGCATATGCAGCACCGCCGCGCAGCCCAGGCCCGCCGTCAGCAGGACCGCCAGCACCAGCCAGGTCAGCCGCCGCTGCCGTCCGGTGAGACGCAGATAACGCATTCTTCTCACGGCACATACCCCCTATGGGTCAATATATGCCGCAGGGGGAGCGGCCGTTACTCCTGCCAGGAGTTGACGATGGCCTTGAAGGTCTTGCCCCGCTCCATGAAATTCTTGAACTGGTCAAAAGCGGCGCAGGCAGGGGAGAGGGTCACCACGTCCCCGGGGACGGCCCGGTCCCGGGCGGTCTCCACGGCGCGCTGGAACGGCGTCACATCCAGTATTTCCGGATGGCCCGGCCGGTAACCGGGGGCCTGCTCCACGGCGGCCCGGATCTTGTCTGCCGTGGCGCCGCACAGAATCAGCAGCTTCACGTGCTCCACCACCTCGGGGCCCAGCACATCGAAGGGAATGTGCTTGTCATAGCCCCCGGCGATGAGGATCACCTTCTCCTTGAAGGAGCGCAGGCCCGCGATGGTGCGGGAGGGGCTGGAGGCGATGGAGTCGTTGTAAAACCGGACGCCGCGCCAGGTGCGCACCAGCTCGATGCGGTGCTCCACGCCGTTGAAGGTCCGGGCAAAGGTGCGAATCACGTCGTCCGGCACCAGACCGTCCACCGCCGCAATGGCGGCCATGTAGTTCTCCACGTTGTGGACGCCGGGCAGGCGGATGTCCTCCGTGGTCATGATCTGGCGTTCATGACCGTCCCGGCGGGAGATCACGGCGTCGCCCCGCAGGAACACGCCGTTTTCCGGCTCTGCCTGGCGGCTGAAATACAGGGCGCGGCCCGGGGCATGGGCGGACAGCTCCCGGGTGATGGCGTTGTCCAGGTTGAACACGGCGATGTCGCCGGGCTGCTGGTGGCGGAAGATGTTCTCCTTGGCCCAGACATATTCCTCCATGCTCTTGTGAACGTCCAGGTGGTTGGGGGCCAGATTGGTCACCACGGCGATGTGGGGGCTGTGGGTCATGGTCATCAGCTGGAAGCTGGACAGCTCCAGCACCGCCCAGTCGGTGGGCCGGATGGACCCGGCCTCGGCCAGCAGCGGGTGGCCGATGTTGCCGCCCACATGGACGGTGTGTCCCGCCGCCCGCAGGAGCTCGGCAATAATGGTGGTGGTAGTGGTCTTGCCGTCGGAGCCTGTGACGGCGATGATGGGGCAGGGGCAGACCTGGAAAAAGACCTCCATCTCGGAGGTGATGACGCTGCCCCTGGCCCGGGCGGCCTCCAGCTCCGGCACGTCGGGCCGCAGGCCCGGGGTGCGGAAGATCACGTCCTGGGAAAGATTCTGAAGATACCCGTCGCCCAGCCGCAGCACGGCCCCGGCGGCCTCCAGCTCCTCCGCCAGAGCGCCCAGCTTCGCCCGGTCGCTGCGGTCGCAGGCTGTGACGGCGATGCCCTCCCGCAGCAGCAGACGCAGCAGCGGCGTGTTGCTGACGCCGATGCCGATAACGGCCACGGTCTTGCCTCGCAGAGAGGCGATATATTCCTGCAAAGTCATAGGATGAACCTCCTTATCGTATCTGACCCGGTTATTATACCGCATTCCGGGGCGGGGTTCAATCAATTTCCGCAAAAATCGGTTGACTTTCCGAAGCGGGTCGGGTACAATATTTGTGCGAGTAAGCCAGACAGTCGCGGGGACAAGGCGAAAGCCTGTTCATGAGGAAAGTCCGGGCTCCACAGGGCAAGGATAACGGGTAACGCCCGCCGAAGGCGACTTCAGGAAAAGTGCAACAGAGATATACCGCCTCCGTTGGAGGTAAGGGTGGAAAGGCGAGGTAAGAGCTCACCCATCG
>OGIA01001732.1_pt1 | contig 12537 bp, 8 predicted proteins | sample 1571671 | NCBI WGS metagenome assembly OGIA01 (sample SAMEA2582027, study PRJEB24529) | metagenome | biome: Human gut stool | place: China | collected 2011
TGTTGTCCTGCGAGACGTCGAACGCTTCCGCTTCGGAACCCTTTTCGGAGAAGGTGTAGCGCGAGAGTACCTCGTCGACGCCCGGCGCCGCCGTGATTTCGGCGCGCTTCGTTTCGTCGGTCGGAATGTAAAGACCCACGACGCGGTTGTCGCGCACGAAATAGGTCTTCGCCGCGCGATCGACGTCGGCGGGCTTCACGTCGCGCACCATTTCGCGATCCGCGAAGAAGAGGCGCCAGTCGCCGAGCGCGATGTATTCCGAAAGGCCCACGGCGAACTGCTCGGGATCGGAGAGCGTGCGCTCGAACATCGTCGCCTGGTCGTCCTGCTGACGACCGAGTTCTTCGGCGGTGGCGGGCGTACGGGCAAAAGCGTTTTCGATCGCGTCGACGAGCTTCGTCTTCACGAGTTCGATGTCGTCGCCCTTCTTGACGAGCGCGCCGAACATGACAAAGCCCGGCTTCTCGGCCGCAATCGGCCAGCCGAAGACCTGCGTCGCAAGACCCGTTTCGACAAGCTCCTTATAAAGGCGCCCCGTCGGCGCGTCGGCGAGGATTTGCGCCGCCATTGCGGTCGGTTCGTAGTCGTCGTGAAGCGCTGCCGGAATGCGGTAGCCTACGGCCACGAGCTGCGTTTCGCCCTGACGACGGATCGTGAATTCGCGCTCGCCGTCGGCGACGGGCTCGACCGTCCACTCCTTCGGGAGAACGCGTTCGGGCTTCGGAATCGCGCCGAAGTCCTCCTTGATCCAACCGAGCACCGTTTCGGGATCGAATTTGCCCGACACCGTCAGCACCGCGTTGTCGGGCTGATAGTACTTGCGGTAGAAAGCCTGAAGGTTTTCGATTTCGACGTTTTCGATGTCGCTCCGGGCGCCGATCGTGCTGCGACCGTACGAGTGCCAGTCGAAAAGCACGCTCTGCATGCGTTTCATCATGACGGAAACGGGCTTGTTCTCACCCATTTCGTATTCGTTGCGAACGACCGTCATCTCGGTGTCGAGGTCCTTCTGCGCGATGAAGGAATTCACCATGGCGTCGGCCTGCCAACCGAGCGCCCACTTCATGTTGTCGTCCGACGCCGTGAAGGAGACGAAGTAATTCGTGCGGTCGAGCCACGTGGAGCCGTTCATGCGAAAACCGCGCTTCGTGAATTCGCTCGTGGGCGAAGGATAATTCTTCGATCCCTTGAACATCAGGTGTTCAAGCAGGTGCGCCATCCCCGTTTCGCCGTAATTCTCGTGGCGCGAGCCCACGCGGTAGGTCATGTTGACCGTGGCGGTGGGCTTCGAGGCGTCCGGGTAGAGGACGATCTTGAGGCCGTTGGGCATGCGGTATTCCGTCATCCCTTCGACCGTGACTACCGGGACGGGCGTCATGTCGTTCATGTTTTTCTCCTCGGCCGCTTCGACGCATCCGATCGTCGCGACGGCGGCCGCAGTCATCATCATTGCCGCTTTTTTGTTCATAGCAGGAACTCTCGGGTAGGCGGCCCTGTTGGCGGCAATCCGTCCGTACCCGTCTCTGCGCGGAACACCCCGCGTGCGGGCCGGACGGCCGCACGCGGGCCGTCGAAAGTTATTCGGTCTTCCCGAACTCTACGCTCCCTCGGCCGGGCAAGGGTAACCGGGAAGCGGGAAAACGTTCGGTAATGTTACCGTGCGGAAGGCTTTGTTACGAAGGCCCGGAGGCCCGACCGAAGGACTTGTCCGCTCCCGGGGGGCGACAGGACGCTTCCGGACGGGGAGAAACGGAGCGGACCGCAGCCGGAATACGGCGCTCGGAAAGGAGGTATGCAACGAACGACGCCCCTACCGAGCGGAAGTTTCTCCGAAGGGGAGCGCCGAGCTCTGCTATCCTTCTTCGATTCGAAACGCACCGGGCCGCCCGTTCTTGGGGCGGCAGCGCCATGAAACTACTCTTCGACCTCTTTCCCGTCATTCTCTTTTTCGCGACCTTCAAGCTCTCCGAGCACTTCTCCGCGGACGCGCTCGCGCTTGCGCAGTCCGTCATGGGCGAAGGCGTCACACCCATGACGGCGCCCGTTTTCCTCGCGACCAACGTGGCGATTCTCGCCACCTTCTGCCAGATCGGCTGGCTCAAAATCAAAGGACGGCGCGTCGAAACGATGCTCTGGATCAGCCTTGCGGTGATCGTCGTCTTCGGCGGACTCACGCTCTGGCTCAAGAACGAAATGTTCATCAAGTGGAAGCCCACGATCCTCTACTGGGTCTTCGGCTCGATCCTCGTCTACGGAAACTTTGCGGGGCGAAATTTCATGCGCGCTCTGATGAAGAGTCAGATCGACATGCCGGATGCGGCCTGGCGCACCGTGCAGAATCTCTGGATCCTCTTTTTCGCCCTCATCGGCTGCGTCAACCTCGCGGTTGCCTATCTCTTTTCGACCGATGTCTGGGTCGACTTCAAGCTTTTCGGCCTTACCGCATTGACAATGATTTTTACAATTGGCGTTGCCTTCTACATGACGAAGCACGCGGTCGAGCGGCAGAATTGAAAGATCTTTATTCGGCCAATCACTCTGTGGGACCCGCGGCCGTACTGAGGACCGCGAATTCCGTCAACCAACCCAACGTTTTTTCGGAAGCTTAAAAATGGACAAGAAAGTCATCGCCCTCGGTCTTGCGGCTCTCATCACCGCCGGCACGGCCAGCGCCGAACTCAAGGCCTTCAAGGTGAACGGCGAAACCGTGACCGTTGCCGAACAGAAAGTGCTCTACGATCGCGCGATCGCTCAGGGCCAACCCGCGGGCGACGAGCTCGAACGCCAGGTGAAGAACATCCTCGTTCAGCAGAAGGTGCTCCTCCAGGAAGCCAAGAAGGCCAAGGTTGAAAATCAGGAAGCCGTCAAGCAGGCCATTGAAAACGCCCGTCAGCAGATCCTGGTGACGGCCCTCGCTCAGGACTGGGCCAAGAAGAACCCCGTCTCCGAAGCCGACCTCAAGGCCGCCTACGACCGTGAAAAGGCCGCTTACGGCGACACCGAATACCAGGTTCGTCACATCCTCGTGAAGACGGAAGACCAGGCGAAGAACCTCATCTCCCGCATCAACAAGGGTTCGGACTTCGGCAAGCTTGCCACCGAATTCTCCGAAGACACCGGCAACAAGGCTCAGGGGGGGCTCCTCGGTTGGGTCGTTCCCCGCTCCTTCGTTCCCGCCTTCGGTACGGCTTTCTCGGCGCTCAAGCCCGGTGAAGTCGCTCAGACCCCGGTTCGCACGCAATTCGGCTTCCACGTCGTGAAGCTCGAAGCGAAGCGCAAGGCCGAGCTCTTCCCCTCCTTCGAAAGCCAGAAGCCCGTTCTTCGCAACGCGCTCGCCAACCAGAAGGTTCAGGCCCACTTCCAGGAAGTCGTGAAGGCCGCCAAGGTTCAGTAAGTCGACTCCCCGCGCGAAGACCGGGATCCGCTCAACTTTCCCGAATCGCCGAAACGCCGTTCGCCCTCAGACGAACGGCGTTTTTTTCAGGCGTGCCACACCACCACGCATTGCGTTCCCCGGCGAGCAGTCCGAAGATCGCAATGCGGTCGAGCGGCATTTTTCGGAGAGGCGGCCCGTCGTGTAACACGTCGTCCTCAAAAACTTTTTTTCGCCGTCCGAGACGCCAGTCCTCAAGAGCTTTGAGCGTTTTGTCCGTTTCGTCCGCATCATCGGACTCCATCGCGACAATCCGGCCGTAGTGGTGTGCCTTGAGGATCTGCCACCCCGTCAGAAGACGCCCCGCCGTGTTGGCATCTTCAAAAAGCCGTTCGATGTTTTCGATGTCATGTACCGGACGCTTGAAGACAGTGGCCTGCGTTTTGAAAAGTCGAGGAGCGTTCATTGGCAGGAATGATCCGCTCGAGTAAGCGCCTAACGGCTTCGATGCGGTATGCGCTTTTGGCATTCCGGCAAGCGCTCTCGTGGAGCTTTTTGAGACGACTCAACGAAGGCGTCGCCTCGAGAAGTAGCGAAAAGGTGAGGAACCGCTGCTGCCCGTCTGCCACACGCAAGGCCTCCTTGTCGTCGTTTCCGTACTCCAGAACGAGAAGGCCGATGTCGTTCGGAAGACCTTCATCCGCCCAGAGAAAGTCAGTGGCGAAAGTCGTAACGAGCGACTCGTCCCATTGGTAGGGACGTTGGTAGGCGGGCAGGATGAGCTCTTCGGACTCGAGAAGCCATTCAGCCAGAGATTTGATCTTGTAGATGTCCATGCGGAAGTCGATAAGTGACGTTGTGTCCGATCGACTATATCACACGAACTCGAAGCGATCCGCGGTACCCGTGGATCCCGCATCGGGCGTTGGTATGGACGTACGCCTGAACCTGAAGAAACGTCTCGTCTCCTTCGCTCCTGCGATAACATCGTCAAAGGCATTCGCGACGCGCTCATTCTGGCGCTTGGCGTCCCCTGCGGACTGCGTCGAACCGAGATCGCGTCGAGCCGTCTCAAGAACCTCGACAGGGTAGGGCGCACCATCCGCATCTTGGACAAGGGCAACAAGGAGCGCATCGTCTACCCCTCGACCCATGTTTGGTACTTCTCGGCATCCGCGGCGAAGGAGGGTGTTTCGAACTTTTCAGCTCTGTGCGCAAGGCGGGTCACATTGTCGTCACGAAGTCCATCACAGGCAATTCGATCTACAAAATGCTTAGCCGTCGAGGCCTTGAGGCCGGTGTTGAGGGCTTCACTCCGCACGACATGCGGCGAACCTTCTACGTCAGACGATGGAACACTCGTCCATTGCCACCACGCAGCGTTACGACAAGCGCAACCCTGATCCCGGCAACTGTACCTTGAGGGGCGATGTGCAGGAATTCTCCGTTCTATTCGCTGAATTCCTGCAGGATTTCAGTGGTTATAACGGAGAATTTCTGCATTTCCCTGTTCGAATGCAGCCTTTCGATCCTTTTCTTGGCTTCATTTGGCGTCGCAATGACGCCGTGACCGACACTGGTACAATGACCCTCTACGTTCAGCGATAGGTGTTGTGGCATGGTTCCTGATCCCTTAACGAAGAACTTCTCTCCGATCAAAATCATCAGCCTCAAGGCTCACCCCGAAATCTCGGAGACGTGGGTGCAACAGGTTCTCTTTGACAATCCCTTTCTGTTCGGACTAGGCTCTTCTGTCAAGTCCCAAGACAAGGAGCGTCGCCAGACTGCTGGAGGCCGCCTTGAAAGTGTTTGTCAATCCAGGAATTGGAAATTCAGGGATTCCGATCCTGATGTGTTCTCCGAACAGGAGCAATATTCAACATAACGACTATTATGTTGAATAATTTTTGAGCATTTTTCCTCAAAAATTTCGCTTGACTCCGTCTGCGTTCGTTCGTGCTCGTGCGAGTCCGAATTTTCCTTTGAGCCTCTGCAAACCAAACCTGAACGCTCAGAGCCGTCCACATCCGCTCATCCGTCACCGTCAAGCCGTTCCGTTACCACCGTCCTTGTTCGCCCTCGTCCTTTCAACTCAAACACTTGAGGTTGATCGGCGTGTCCGTCAGTTCACCCAACCTTCGTCACGACCGGACGCATCACCGATGCGATGTGCGCGCTATGGGCGTTCAACGACCTTTCGAAGAATCGGGAGTGCATCCTGTCGAATGTCGGTATGGGCCCCACGTAAAGGAAAAAGGATTGGGCACGGGGCCGCGGAATGTCGTGGATGGAATCCACGGACGAAGCGGCTCCGATGTGTGTTGTCGGGCATTCCGGTGTTCCCGAGAACGGACAGGAACGCCCTCTCCTGAAAAAACTTTAAATCTGCGGAGTTCCGAAGGCTTCAGCGTTTTCCGGCTCCCCGCTTCCCGGCAGTCTCGCAGGGATCGGGGCTTCGGAGGCTCAAAGCTTCCGGGCCTCGTAGCTCTCTTCCGCCCAGACGGGCGCGACGACGCGGATTTTGCGCGCGTCGAGTTCCGCCTTGAGCCCTCGGTAGGCCGCTCCGGAAGCGACGTTTCCTTCGAGAAGCTTCTTTTCGGACGAGGACGAGAGGACAAGCGTCGGACACTTCAATTTTCCCGTATTGGGAACGGGCACCGTGAAGTCCGCGTGTGCGATCTCGGCGTAGTCGATGCGGCGCGTGCGGCCCTTGTTGTCTGTGACGACGATCGCATCCTTTTCAAAGCGCGCTTCCCGATCCCACGTGCCCGCGAAGCGCTTGAGGACCTCGGAGACCCCCATGGCGGTCACACAACCGTAGGCGACGAGCGGAAACGCGATCGTTTCCATGGTTGCGGGGACGCCGTCCGCAAAAAGAGTAAGAAGAAGTCCCGCGCCGACGACGGCACCCGCGGCACCGAGCGCGGTATGGGGTTCGTGAGCGACGATGCGCCAGCGAGGCGCTTCGGTGGCGGACCATTCGTCCGCAATCGGTTTCCAGAGCATGGGGGTTGCGCGTTTGCAAAAAGAATCGAAATCAACCAGCGGCCGGCTGCGGGTTTGTCGGCTTTCGACTTCCCTCGCTTTCAGCCTTCAGGGGCTTCAAGCATTGTAGCGTTTGCCGCACGTGCCGCTTTTCGTCCGCATCGCGCCTCCCTACACGGTTTTTTGCATCCTTTTTCAGCATATTTTGCCTGTCTACGGGCTGAGACAGGTTGTTTCTTCGCAATCGGGTACGGTTCCCGTCCGACGGCATAGTATGATGATACGTTTGCAAACTCATTCCTTCGAATTTCCCCATGACCAAGCAACTCGACGGCAATGCGTACTGGAGCGCTGCGTGGCTCACAGCTTGCGAACGGTTCACCGACGAAAAGTCGTTGAAGCGCGCGGCAAATCAGGTGAAAAAGGCCGGGTTCCGTGCGGGTCTCTCCGACGAAGGGATTCGCTTCATTTTTCGTAAGACCCGCGGCAACAGCCACTACGGGCGGATCCTCTCGTCTCGGGATCCGTCCGACACCGCCTGGCAGTGGTTCTTCGACGATCTCGCGGCCCGTCCCGACCTTGTCGCCTCGATTCAGTGCGGGGAGTTGCCCGTGGAGGTGGACGAGCTTCTCAAGCAGTACGACCTCTCGCTCTACCCGCGCTCCGTCGAGGAGTTTTACTTCGAATGCAACTGTCAGTCGGGTTGCGGGGAAATGTGCATGCATGCGCTTGCCGCCGTTCAGTGGATGGCGGAGCGCATCGCGCGCGATCCGCTCGCGCTTTTCGAGTGGAACCGCATCGACTTGATCGCGGAACTGCGCGCGCGGGGGGTCGAGTTGCGCGGGCTCGGAAACCTGCGAATCCCGCGCTTTTCGGACCACATCGCCGCGGCCGAGGCTCTCGTGCCCGACGCGACTCCCGAAGTGCGCGCGGGTCGTACGCCCGAAGAGATTCTTCGTTCCGTTCCCTATGCGCTCCTCGGCGAATCCGAGGTGTACCCGGAAGCGTATCTCTCGCAGTCGCTCACGCGCTCGGGGACGTTCGGCGACTGGATGAAGCGTTGCCGAATGAGGAGTGCCAAATGGTGGAAGGAGCACCTCACCTTCATGGCCGGTCGCGTCACCTTCCCCGACGAACTTCCGGTAAAAGCCGACGGAACGACCTATACCGAACAAGAGACCGAGTGCGTCAAGGCTTACCTCAAGCGCTGTCGGGACGAGAGTCGCTCCTACGAATACGACTTCTTCAAGCGCTTTGCCGAGGGGCCCGAGGTGAAATCCGGAACAGGCGTCAATGCGATGACGGAGGCCGAAGTCCTTCGGGAGTCGATGCTCGGAGAGATTGGGGAAACCCAGGTTCCCGACGGCATGGAAGAGGTCTCGGGCGGTGTCAAAGAAGACGACCCCGAAGAAGTACCTTCGGACCTCCATGCTCCCGCAGCTCAGATCCTCGCAATGCGCCTCGGTCGTTGGCGACCGGGCGTACGAGGCCTCAAACTCGGCGTCGTGCTTTCAGCCGAAGGTACGGGCCTTCGCGTTGCGGTGCGCGACGTCGACACCGGGGACGATGCAACTGCGTCGCAGGCCTCGGGCGACGTCATGCTCACGTCCGACTACGAGTCGAAACAGTCGAAGATCCGCGAAGCCGAACACGAGAAGCAGGAGCACCTTCTTTCCGCCCGCGAGATCGATGCGCTTCGCAAGCCCGTCTCGTTCGAGCGGTACTTGGGCGCCCTGCTCTTCTTCACGGACCTTGAATCGCACGAGCTCGATCCCGTTCACGAAGCGTGGCGTCAGATTGCGGTCGCGGCCGCGCACCTCGTCACATCGGGGCTCACCATCCCGAAGCCTTTCCTGCCGGATGCGCTTGACTGGGCGATGACGCGCGTTTTGATGTTCCCGATCGTGAACGACCCGGAGGTCGCACGCGTTGTCACCTTGCTTTCGGCCGCCGTCGAACCCGTTGCCGAAAAGATTCTGGAGCCTTTCGAAGGGTTCCGGCGGTTCCTGCCGCGCGCTTTGCAGCAGCTTCCCGCTTCGCGCCTTGAAGCGCGCTTCGCATTCGCGCGTCGTACGACGATTGCGGCCCTCGCTTTCGCGTCGACCGCGTTTCTGCGCTTTACGAATACGGAAAGTCTCTCTTCGCGCTCGGGTCTCATGGAGCGGCTTGCACTCGGGCACGACGTTTCGCGCCTCGATGCGATGCTCTCCCCCGAAACCGCCCGATTCGTCTTCCGCGGGTTCCTCCCGATGATTGCTGCGGACCTCTTCGACTTCCGCCCGGTCGTGATGCTGACCGCTATGAATACGAAAGAAGGCGAAACGATGGGCTTCGGGCTGACCTTCGGGATTGCGCCCAAAAATGCGAGCGCATCGAGCGGAGCACAATCGCCCTTCTCTTTCGCACCGGGGAAGAATGCCGTGGAGGCGATCACGCTTGCCGAGCTCGTCTCGGACGGGCGGTGGTCGAAGTACAAATTCCCGGCCCTTCAGGCCCTTGAAATCGTGCGACGCCTCTGCCCGCAGTTGGACGACTTGGCGCGCCACCCCGAGGAACCGACGCCGCTCACCACCGAACAAACTGCGGAATTCCTCTATGAGACGGCGGCGCTTCTGCGTCACTTCGGTGTTCGCACTGCCATGCCAGCGGAGCTTCGCAGCATGGTGAAACCGCGTCTGGTCGCGCGCATCGGTACCTCCAAGATGCCCGCCGGCACGAAGAGCTACCTTACGCAGGACGTGCTCTACGACTTTGACTGGCGCGTCGCGATCGGCAACCAAACGATCGATGCCGACGAATTCGTCGCTCTCGCAAAGCACAAGGGGAAGATCGTTCCGTTGAACGGGTCGTTTGTGTACCTCGACCCCGCGATGGTCGAGGAGCTCCTTTCGTCTCTGAAAAAGGCGAAGAAGCCCGACTACTTCGAAAAGTTCCGTGCTGTCCTGATGGGCTCTCTCGACGGTGCCGAAGTCGCCGTTTCGGATGTCGTCGAGCGCATCAAGAGCGGCATGCTCGACGCAAGCGACCGGTCCGTTCCGTCCACCGTCCGCGCGACGCTTCGCCCCTACCAGGTGCGCGGCTTCTCCTGGCTCATGAAGAACATCGATCTGGGGATGGGCTCGCTCATCGCCGACGACATGGGTCTCGGGAAAACCTTGCAGGTGATCACGGCCCTGGCCGCCTTGAAGCAGGAAGGGCGTTTGAACGGCCCCGAAGGCGCCCAGGCGCTCGTCGTTGCTCCGATGTCGCTTCTTACCAACTGGTCGCGCGAAGTGGAACGTTTTGCCCCCGAATTGACGACGAAGCTCTACCACGGCGTGGCGCGCGAACTCGTGCGCTCGGGCGAAAAGGCTCCCGACATCATTCTCACGACCTACGGGACGCTGAGAAGCGAAGTCGAACTCCTCTCGAAAGATCCCTTCCGCGTGCTTGTCATCGACGAAGCGCAGGCGGTCAAAAACTACACCTCGCAGCAGGCGCGCGCCGTGCGCGCGATCCGTGCGGAGCACGTGATCGCGATGACGGGTACGCCTGTGGAAAACCGACTGCTCGAATACTGGTCTATCTTCGAAATCGTACAACCGAAGCTCTTGGGGTCGGCCGCCGACTTTCAGCGGCGTATCGCCAAGCCCGTCGAAATCGATCACGACCCGGAGGTGCTCGAACGCTTCAAGAAGTTGACGAGTCCTTTCATGATCCGACGCACGAAGGAAGACAAGAACGTCATTTCGGACCTGCCCGAGCGCACGACGATCGATACCTTCACGACGCTCACGAAACGTCAGGCCGAGCTCTACAAAAACGCGGTCGACGAGTCGTTCGCTCGCCTTCACGAACTTCAGGATACGGCGATCGGAAAGAAGATCGACAAGGGGCTCGCAATGAATTCCGGGGACCTTCGCATGAAGCGTCGCGGCGAGGTGTTGCGTCTCATCGGCGAACTCAAAGCGATCTGCAATTCGCCCTCCCAATACGATTGGAAGGAAGGCGACGGCTTGCACGCCGACGCGCCCGAGCGTCCCGACTCGGGGAAGGCGGAAACGCTCATCGAACTTCTGGGTCGTTTGCACGATGCGGAACGCAAGGTGATCGTTTTCACGCAGTTCCGTCGCATGGGCGAACTCCTTCAGCACTGGATCGAACGGGAAACGGGCGCGCGCCCCGACTTCCTTCACGGGGGCGTGTCGCGCACGGGCCGTCAGGCGATGGTCGACCGGTTCCAAACGGATCGGTCGGCCCGTGTCATCATCGTCTCCTTGAAGGCGGGCGGCACGGGACTCAACCTCACCGCCGCCTCCGCCGTCATCCACTACGACCTCTGGTGGAATCCGGCCGTGGAACAGCAGGCCACCGACCGCGCCTACCGCATCGGACAGCGACGCGACGTGCTCGTCTACCGCTTCGTTACGGCGGGGACCTTCGAAGAGAAAATCAACCGCATGCTTCTTGAAAAGCGGGAGCTCGCGAACCTTGCGGTCTCCGCGGGCGAAACCTGGATCGGGGACCTTCCCGAAGAGAGCCTGCGCGACTTCCTCAGCCTTTCGGAAACCTTCTGAGTACGACCATGTTCATCGATTCTCCCATTGCCCGAACCGACGCCATCGGACGACGCGAACTTCCCGAAGGCGCCCGTTTTCCCGATTCCCTGAAGGCGCCCCGCACGCGTGCCGCCGCGCGACGCCTTGCGGCCATGGTCTTCCGCGGTCGCAACCTCGGGATCCTCTCCGTCATGCAGGGTAAGTTCGACCGCCGCGTGGCGGTCGTGAACATGGCCGCCTGCGAGGAGGATCGCCGAGACCGTGCGGTTTTCGAGACGCCCGAAGGCGAACTCGTCGGCCCCTGGATGACCATGTGCGAGTTCGAACATCAGTTCGCCAAAGCGGGTGACCCGAGCACACTCGCCGCGGCGCGTCCCAATTTCGGCTACGCCTTCACCTCCGAATTCACGCTCTGCGAGTGGCGGGCTTTGACCGACAACCAAGAGCTCAACCTCCGCCTTTTCGCCCTGGGGGCGCTCTCTTTCGGAAGGTCGGAGACGTCCGCTCGATTCGTGACGGGATCGACGCGCTTTTCGTTCTTCTTCGAGCTCCGTCCGGACGGTCGCACGAAGAAGCCGTGCGAGACGCCGATTCCCTTCGGAACGCGCCTTTACGTCGACGGGATTCCCGTGGCCGAATGGCGACGGGTTCCCCAAAACGCCGTCATCGTCTCGGGCGTCACCGCATCGGGCGAAGGCGTCTATTGGACGGACGGCCTCTCGATCCTCGGATTCACGGACCGCGCCCTACCCGCACCTCCGGAGTTGCTCTTCGACTACTTCCGACGGGAGCTCGCGCCCTATTTCAACGAGGTGCTTTTCCGCAATGCCGCGGGCGAAGTGCTCCGGCTCGATCCGTCGCCGATCGAGGTCGAAGACCGGGAAGCCTTCTGGGCGGAATCGTTCGAGCGCGAAGAGCTTGCCGCGGACGGGGGCAACGCGACCCTTCGGGACATCGGCGAAACGGCGGCCGCCATTTTGCCGTCCCTCTCGAGCCGCGAGTTCTGGAAGTTCCTGCCCCCCTGTCGGCACGACGTCGAGCCCTTGCCCGAGCTCATCCCCGAGATGCACCGCCGCGAACGCACGGAAGTCTACGGCCGCTTCAAGGCGGGGGTCGGGGCCGATCTCTTCGCGGACGAGGCGGCATTTGCGCCGAATAAAGAGGAGCCCAAGGAAGAGCCCGCAAAGACGACGTTCCGTGCGACCACGTCACCCTCGCAAACCGCAGGCGGTGCCTTCGGATCCTTCCGACTTCCGAGCGCTCCCACGGTGACGGGCGAAGTCCCGGCTACCCCGACCCCGCGCAAACGGGGGCGTCCGCGCAAGAACCCTCTGCCCGAAACGGTAACCGAAGCCGCCCCCGCCCCGGAGAAGTCTCAAAAGCGCCGACGCGGTCGTCCGTCTCGTGCGGAAATGTTGAGTCGAGTTTCCGAAAATACCCGACCGAGCCTCTTCTCCGGCAACGGCGAAGGTCCCTTCGGGGCGACTCGGGGACACTCCCCGTCATCGATCCCTCCGGAGACGCTCAAGGTCGCGAATGTTTCGACGTCCTCGGCTTCCTCGACGAGTATCGACCTGTCGGATTTGTCGGTGGCGAGCGCACCCACGTGGATGGCCCCGCCGGAGACGGAGCCTCTCTCGA
>OGIA01001768.1_pt1 | contig 12232 bp, 11 predicted proteins | sample 1571671 | NCBI WGS metagenome assembly OGIA01 (sample SAMEA2582027, study PRJEB24529) | metagenome | biome: Human gut stool | place: China | collected 2011
GCGATGCATGGGACAGGGCGTGTAGCCGTCCGAGCAGGTTCCGCGCTGGATGGAAATGCCGAGCTCGTTAGCGAGGCGATCAGCCATCATGTCGTGAACCTTGATCATCTGCGTGTGCAGCGAAGCGACCTCGGCGGCGGCCTTGGCAATGGCTTCCTCGTTCATGTTGGGCATACTCGCCATCGTATCAAGCTGAAGGCGCTTGGCCATCATCTTTTCACGAAGGGGCAACATGGCTTCTTCCGCTGATTTGACGATTTCATTGTATTTGGCCTGTTTTTCAGGCGTCAGAGCCTGGTGGGCCGCGTTGTTGTCGAAGGTGCCGACGGGCGGCATCATGCCGTTCCCGGCGGAGGCGGCAGGAGCCGTTTCAGCGGCCTGAGCGAAATTCGCCCCGGCGCAGGCAATGGAAGCCGTCAAAGCCAGAAAAAGGAACGCTTTCAGGTAAGTACGCATATCCCAAACCTCCGGTTACGTGTCGTTCCCAAGAGCATAGGAGGCGCAACGGGGCGAAACAATGATTGTTTCGATGAGAGGCGTGAGGTGCCTTGCAGGAGGGGGAAGAGAGGCAGATGCGTGCGCGGCGGTGTGGGGGATGGCAATGGGGCCGCAGGGATAGGGACGCGGCGGGAAACGGGGCTTGTAGAGATGCGCGGAAGGAGGCCGAAAGCGGCGAAGGGGAGAACGACGGGCAGAAAAAAAGGACTCCGGCTGTGCTGGAATCCTTCTGCGTTATTCTGGTCGGAGCGACTGGATTCGAACCAGCGACCCCCTGGTCCCAAACCAGGTGCGCTACCAAGCTGCGCCACGCTCCGTTACGGCTCACGCCGCCCCGGAAGGCGGCGTGAGTTTTCAGAAAGCAAACTTATTTCGCGATAACGCGGAAGTCGTCGCGGCGGTTCTTCGCCCACACGGCGGGACCGGTGCCTTCAACGGCGGGACGTTCCTTACCGAAGGAGATCATTTCCATCTGGTCGGGGTTCACGCCGAGCATGACGAGGTATTCGTAAGCGGCGCGAGCACGACGTTCGCCGAGGGCGAGGTTGTATTCCTGGGTGCCACGGGCGTCGCAGTTGCCTTCGATGCGCACGCGGATGCTGGGGTACTTCTTCATCAGTTCAGCCTTGGCGGTCAGCATGTCTTTGTACTGGGGCTGAATGTCGAACTTGTCGAAAGCAAACAGCACGCGACCGTCAGTGATCTGCTGGATGGCAGCACGCATTTCGGGGCTCATGTCATCGACATCGCCGGTGGCGTCCTGGGTCTTCTTGGCGCAGCCGAAACCGGCGGCGAGGGCCATAACCAGAGCAAGGATAAGAGCGTAGCGTTTCATTGTGTGTCCTCCTGAACAGCTCTAACTCCAAAAAGGTACCTTTCCTTTCTGTACACAGCGGATGGCGGTATCCCATCCGCAGAACGGATGGTATATGTGAACCAAGTTTTGTCAAGTCAGGATAGGGGGGATTCCCCTATTTTTTCCAGAAATCTGCCCGGTTTTTCCGAAAAAGCCGGGCAGGACCTCCGGATTTTACAAAATCTGCCAAAAACTACTTGCCGTCAGGCATGCCCCAGCGGGGGAAGGAGGCCGCACCGCCGCCGGTGGGCACCTTCTTGGCATCGCCGCCATGACGGGTGGTCAGATAGATGCCGCGGGAGCCGCCGCGGCTGGAGGCGAAGGCGATGAAGTAGCTGTCGCCGCAGAAGGAGGGCTGCTCGTCGCTGCCGGGGCCGAAGGTGATCTGGCGTTCCAGGCCGGTGACCATGTCCTGCACGAAGATGCGGTGGCCGTATTCGGTCATGCGGCTGTAGGTCACCAGGGTGCCGTCAGGCGAGAGGTTGGCTTCGGTATTGTAGCCGCCGTTCTTGCTGACGCGGGTGATGCTGCCGGAGCTCAGGTCCTTCATGAAGATCTGGGGGCCGCCCAGGCGCGAGGAGGTGAAGACCATCTTGGTGCCGGTCTTGTCGAAGGTGGGCGACACGTTGATGGAGTTGCCGCCTTCGAGGATGCGTTCCTTCTGGAAGCCGTGGTTCAGCAGGAAGATGACGGGGTAGCGGCCGTTGGAAAGGGCCACGGCCACCTTGTTGTCAGGCGTGAACGAAGGCCCGATGACCACGTTGCCGGGGAAGCGCACGCGCTGCACGCTGCCCTTTTTGCGGTCCCACACGCCCAGGGAGTGGGACTTTTCGTCGATATGGGTGAAGACGATGAAGCGGCCGTCCGGGGACCAGGCCGGGGACATGGCTTCGCCCTTGATGTTGGTGATCTGGCGCAGGTCGCGGCCCGTGGGCTTGACCAGCCACACGTTGGCGGACAGGCGGCCGGACTTCTTGACGAAGGCCAGGGTGGAGCGGAAGAAGGCGCCGCTGCCGGTCAGCACTTCGAGCAGGTCGGCACAGAAGCGGTCGGCCACTTCGGGCAGGTCGCTGGCGCGCACCTGGGGGTATTCCTTGCCGAACAGGCGGCCGCCGGTGTTGGTCTCAAAGGCGCGGATCTGCACGGAGCTGGTGCCGCTGTCGCCGTTGGGCCAGTAGGTGGTGACCACGATGTCCGAACCGGCCAGCTGGAAGCGCTTGAAGTCCAGGCTCGGGGGCTCGTAGCCGGGCAGCAGGGTACCGCCCAGCACGGAGGAGGCGGGCGTCAGGCGCATGAAGGGCAGGAAGCTGAGGTTCTCTTCCACCAGTTTCTGCAGTTTGGCGCCCATGCCGTTGGCCTGCTTCTGGGGGCCGGTGAGGGGGGCTGCCAGGGCAAGGTTCACGATATTCTGGCCGGGGCCGTAGATATCGACACGCATGGCGGCCTGGGCGGCGCTGCCCGGGGACAGCGTGACGGCCAGGGCCAAAAGGATGGCAAGACGTTTCATGGCGTAATGGTCCTTGTGGTGGTGTCTAGCGCACCAGAGTTAGGGTGACGTTCACAAATCTGCCCACAGCCGCGGGCGGGGGGCTGACCTTTCCTGCCCGGCGTATGCCCTGCCGGACGTATCTGTCAAGCAGCTCGCTGCCGCTGCTTTGCAGGATGCTGTAATTGAGGATCTTTCCCGAGGCGTCCGTCTCCAGACGCACCGTGGCATAATAGGTGCCCTTGGCCAGTTCCGCGGGGATGAAGGTGGCGTTGCGCAGCTCCATGACCAGCTTGCGGAAATAGGCCGCGTGCTTGGGGCCATAAGCGTCCTGGGCCTTCAGCGGCGTGGTCAGGGTTGCGGGCTTGGTGTCCAGCGTGACGGGCTCGCTCTTGGCCTCCGGCGCGGGGGCAGCGGCGGCAGGTGCGGCCGTGCCCGCGGCGGGCTTTGCGGCGGCTTTGCGGCGGCTGATGCCGGAAAGGTCGGCCATGTTGCCCTGCCAGAAGGTCAGGTAGACGTCCTGGCTCATGCCGTAGGGCGGCTTGCCCAGGTCGGCGGTCTTCATGACCGCGCCGCACACGGAATCATTGAGGGCCTGGCTGGCGGACTTTTCCAGATAGCCGCAGCGCTCCACCTTGCCTTCCGCGTCCACGCGCACCACGATGCGCACCTTGCCGCGGTCGGCCGGGGCGGCCCAGTTGGCCAGGATCTTTTCCATGGCCTCACCGGCGTAGCCGTTGGCCACGTCCGCCGCAGCGGCGCCTGCGGCCCGTGCGTGCAGGGGCGCCAGGCACAGCATGAGCACCGGCAGCAGGCCCAGGAGGGCCGTCGGGCGGGAAAGGATTCGTTTCATGTGACCTCCACGAAGGCATATGTGCATGCCGATGCGGCTCTTATGCAGCAATGCCGTTCCAGAATGGCGCATCTTTGGGGAAAGATGGGGCCTTCCCCAAAAACAGCGGGATCTCGAGACAGCAAGGCGGCCGCACCACCGGGCACGACCGCCTTGACGGACCGGTTAGCGGCCCATGAGTTCATTGAGGGTGAAGACAAGGTCCAGCTCGGTGTACTGTTCCGACGGCGGCGGCGGGAACGCCCCCGCCCGGCTGGTGCGCCAGATGGCGTTGGCCGCCGAGGAGTCGTACTGCGCGTTGCCGGAGCTTTGCGTCACGTCGACTTTTTCCACTTCGCCCTGCAGGTTGACCTTGACCCGGACCACGCAGACCAGGTTCAGGCGCGTGGCGGAAGTGAAGCTCCAGTTGGGACGCACGGCAAGCATGACCTGACCCATGTAGACGTCGTTGAGGCCACCGCCGCCGGGGCCGTCGCCTTCGCCGCCACCGCCGCCGCCATCGCCGCCGGCATTGCGGCGGGCCTGGGCAAGGGCCTGTTCCACTGGTTCATGGCTGCGGCCACGGGGTCGCCCTTGGACGGTTTGTCGGCCTTTTTGTCGGTCTTCTTGTCGTCCTTGGGCGTGGACTTTTTATCGTCCTTCTTCTTGTCGTCCTTCTTGGGCTTTTCGGGCTTCTTGTCGTCGTCCTTTTTCTTGTCCTCTTTCTTTTTCTTGTCTTTTTTGTCGGCCACGGGAGTGGCGTCCTTGGGTTCGGGCTTGGGCTTGACCTCATGCTTGGGCTCAGGCTTGCGCTCGACCTTGGGTTCGGGCTTGGCCTCCACCGGACGGGCTTTGTCCGCCGTGGGGTCGGCCTTGACCTCCGGCCGTTCGGGCGCGGCCGCGTCGGCCTTCTTGGCCGGGGGCGAGACGTCCTTGGGGCCGTCCGTGGGCTTGCCCATCTTGCCCAGGATGCTCGAGGGCGTGCGGTTGCCGCCCGGAGCGCCGTCCACCAGGCTGATCATCACCGGCGGCGTCTCCAGGTTCACCGGAGGCGAGCTGGGCCAGAACATGATCAGCAGGAAGACCGCCAGATGCAGGCAGAGGGAAAGAAGATACGAGGCCCAGTTCATCGCTGACTACTTCCCGCCTTTGGCGGCTGCCGCGGCGGCAGCGGGCGACAGGCTCTCGGAGGAATCGGCCACCACGCCGAGCTTTTCGATGCCCACGGCCTTGATGCGGCCCATGACATCCACCACCACGCCGTAGGGGACTTCCTTGTCGGCACGCAGGAAAAGGGTCTTGTTCTTTTCCTTGACCAGGGTCTGGAGGTAACCTTCCAGATCGTCCATGGTCTGGACCTCGTATTCGTCCAGGAAGATCTTGCCGTCGTGGCGGACGGTCAGCATCATGTTGTCGTTTTCGGTCGGCAGCACTTCCACCTGTTTGGTCTGGGGCAGGTCCACTTCCAGCCCCTGGCTCATCATGGGAGTGGCCACCATGAAGATGATCAGCAGCACCAGCATGACGTCCACGAAGGGCGTCACGTTGATCTCGGAGACAAAGCGGTTGTTGCCGCCCACGCTGGCGCCCATCTTACATCTCCGTGGCGCCCGTGCGCTGCACGGGGCGGTGGGCATTGAGTTCGCGCTGCACGCGGTTGAGGAACACGCCGGCAAAGTTCACCAGCAGGGTGTCCACCTGCGAGAGCTTGCCCATGAAGATGTTGAAACCGATGGTGGCGGGCACGGCCACGCCCAGACCGATGGCCGTGGCCACCAGGGCTTCGGAGATGCCGGGGGCCACCGTGGCCAGGGAGGCGGACTTGAGCATACCGATGGAGTGGAAGGAGTGCATGATGCCCCACACCGTACCGAACAGGCCGATGAAGGGGGCCGTGTTGGCGGCGGTGGCCAGCAGGGAGAGGGAGCGCTCCAGACGGGCCATCTCGCTGGCCACGCCCTGGCGCAGGGAGCGGCGCACGTTGTCCACCACGATCTCGCTGCTGTTGCCGGCTTCCTTGGAGCGGTTGAACTCCATCACGCCCTGATGGGCCACGAAATAGAGCGGGGACGCACGGTCGGAGCCCAGGGAGAGCACGGCCTCACGCAGGCTGGGGGCCTTCTCGAACAGGTCGGTGCCCTGCAGGGCCTTGCGGTAGGCGGCGTTGAGGGCCAGGGTTTTCTGGATCATCATGCCCCAGCTGCCCACGGACATGAGCACCAGGATGCACAGCACGATCTTGGCCACGAGACTGGCCTGGCTGATCATCGAAAAGAAACTGAACTCCATGTATCACTCCTGGAGATGGAAAATGGTGTGCCTGGTTGGATCCTGTGCCCTGCCGGACACAGCACGTATGCAGCGGAAAAAAGAAAACGCCAAAGAGCCCCTGCCATCCGGGGGCCCGGAAGGCAACGGCTGTACGCGGCTTTGAACCGCCCGGAGAATGCAACGTTCGCCGGCTTTTTTCAAGCGTTTTTTACGGCCTGTGCCGCGGGATGCGCGCAGGCCGCCGACAAGCGCATTGCAAGCCCGCCGGTGTGGGTGTATGCTGCGCCCTATGTTGATGAAAAGCTTTTCTTCCTTCCGGGGGCGCTGTGTCCGGCATCTGGGCACGGCGGTCTTGTGCGTGGTCCTGCTGGGGTCTTCCCAGACTTCTTTTGCCGCGTCCGCCGGCCGGCAGGATGCCGTTGCCCGGCAGCCCGTCTATACCGGCCAGCGCTCGGCCGAGACGGCGGACAGGCCCGTGGCGGGCAAGAGCATCGGCATGTCCGATGCCGTGGAGCATGCCCTGCGCTTCAACCCCGGCCTGGGGGCGCAGGAAGCCGAGAGCCGTTCCTCCGAAGAAGGGCGAAAATCCGCGCGCGGTGCCTTCGGGCCGCGTCTGGGGGTGAGCTATTCCGCCACCAAGACCGAGAGCAAGCGCGATCCTTCCGCCACCATGGGCACCAAGAACCCCAAGATGGGCGTCTACAGCTGGGGCGTCGAAGTGACCCAGCCCATCTTCCAGGGCTTCCGCCTGCTCTCCACCTACCAGAAGGCCGCCCTGCAGGCCGACAGCGACAAGGCATCGCTGCGCAAGGCCGAGCTGGACATGACCGAGCAGGTGCAGACGGCGTTCCTGGAATACCTGAAAGCCGGTGAGAACACCCGCAGCATGCGCGACAGCCTGACCCGCCTGCGCGAACAGCTGCGCATCGCCCAGGCCTATTTCGAAGTGGGCCTGAGCCCCCGTCTGGACGTGCTCCAGGCCGAGGTGGACGTGAGCGAGGCCGAGAGCCTGCTCATCGAGGCCGAGAACACCCAGGCCACCGCCCTGGCCAAGCTCAATACCCTGCTGGGCTTCGACGCCACGGCCGTCAATACCTATACCGGTACGCTCAAGGAAGTGGGCTTCCGCTATACGCTGGAGCAGTGTCTGGAGCTGGCCTACCGCCAGCGCCCCGACCTGTATGTGGCCCAGAAGGCCGTGGAGATCGCCCGCAAGAGCCAGAAGGAAGTGCAGAGCGACTACTATCCCCAGATCGAGGGCTATTACAGCATGACGCAGAGCGGCAATACGCCCGGCATGCAGCGTTCCGGCGAGAACGGCTCGCACGTCACCAACTGGGAAGTGGGGGCGCAGGCCACCTGGAATGTGTTCGAATGGGGCACCACCTACTATGCCGACAAGCAGGCCGGCTGGCAGGTGACCAAGATGCGTTACGAGCAGGAGAACCTCAAGCTGGAAGTGGGCTACGACATCAAGTCCAAGTATCTGGCCGTGCAGGAGGCCCGCAAGCGCATCGCCGTGGCCCAGAACAGCGTGGCGCAGGCCACGGAGGCCTATAACGTGGCCCTGGCCCGTTATCACGAACATGTGGGCACCAACTTCGACGTACTGGACGCCTCGGCCAACCTCACTTCGGCCCAGTCCTCCCTGACCGGTGCCAAGGCCGACTACCTGACGGCCCTTTCCCAGATCTATGTAGCCATGGGCGAATATCATCCCGACCTGCTGCGGGAAGGTGGCGCCGCCAGAAGAAAATAGACGGTCCCGTATGAGTGATTCTGAACAATTTTTGACAGTGACTCCCCTGGGTGGCCTGGGGGAGATCGGTCTCAACTGCCAGCTGTGGGAGACTTCCGCAGGCGTGGTCATGGTGGACTGCGGCCTGATGTTCCCGGATGATTTCCATTTGGGCGTGGACGTGGTCATCCCGCATTTCGGTGCGGTGAGCGCCGTGCGCGACAAATTGCTGGGCATCGTCCTGACCCACGGCCACGAAGACCACATCGGCGCCCTGCCGTGGCTGGTGCCCCAGCTGCGCGGCACGCGCATCTACGGCTCCTATTTCACCCTGGCCCTGGTGGAGCACAAGCTCAGGGAGCACGAGCTGCTGGACTGGGTGGAGCTGTGCCCGGTGGAGCCCGGTGACCAGGTGGCCCTGGGCGACATGACCTTCCATTTCTTCCCCGTGTGCCATTCCATCCCCGAAGGTTTCGGCCTGGGCGTGGAGACGCCCGTGGGCCGCATCGTCCACAGCGGGGACTTCAAGATCGATCCCCAGCCCCTGGCCGGCAGCGGCACGGATCTGGCGACCTTTCGCGACTTCGCCGGGCCGGAGGGCGCGCGCCTGCTGTTCTCCGATTCCACCAATGTGGAGCGCGACGGCCGTTCCCTCACCGAACGGGCCGTCATGGAGTCCCTGGGCAAGGTCTTCGACGAGGCCCCGGGCCGCATCGTGGTGACGCTGTTCTCCAGCCACATCCAGCGCATCCAGGAAGTCTTCGACCTGGCGCGCGAGCGCGGGCGCACCGTGGTCATCAGCGGCAAGTCCCTGGCCAACAATATCGAGATGGCCCGCGATCTGGGCATCGCCAAGCTGCCGCCCAGCTTTTTCAACGCCCATAACGGCGTGCCCGATCTGCCCGACGAGCAGCTGGTGCTGGTGGTGACCGGCGCCCAGGGCGAACCGTTGTCCGCGCTGTCGCGCATGGTGCTGGGCGGCCACCGCCAGCTCAGCATCCGCAAGGGCGACACCGTGGTCATGAGCTCGCGCATGATCCCCGGCAACGTCAAGGCCGTGTCGCGCCTCATCAACGAGATGTATCGTCTGGGGGCCACGGTCCTGTACGAGAGCGTGCGGGCCATCCATGCCTCGGGCCACGCCCACCGTGACGAGTTGCGCGAACTGCTGGGCGCGGTGCGGCCTGAATATTTCGTGCCCGTGCACGGGGAGTACCGCCATCTGTTCAAGCACGGACAGCTGGCGCGCGAGTGCGGCGTCAAGCCCGACAATGTGGTCCTGCTGGAGGACGGCTGTCCCCTGACCCTGCTGCCGGACGGCATCCGTCTGGAGCCGCCCGTGCCGGTGGAATGCACGCTGGTGGACGGCAAGGGCGTGGGCGACGTGGGTTCGGCCGTGTTGCGCGAGCGCCGCATCCTCGGCGACGAGGGCATGGTCATCGTGGTGCTGGTGCTGGATGCCGAGACCGGCAGCGTGCTGCACGGGCCGGAGATGTTCTCCAAGGGCTTCGTGTTCGAGCAGCACTACAGCCATGTGCTGGAAGATGCCAAATGCCTGGTGCTGGACGAGATCGAATCCGTCCGCCCCGGGCAGCTCACCCGTCTGCAGGAAGGCATCCGGGCCTCGTTGCGACGCTTTTTCCGCCGGGTCCTGGAACGGGATCCGGTGGTCGTCCCCATCGTCAGCGAGGTGTAACTCTTTTGTATCTTTACAGGAATGAACAGGGTCGTGGTGCCGCCGCGGCCCTGTTTTACTTTTTTTTACATGATGCGGAAAGGCGGGTACGTTGACAGAGGACAGGTATTTCTTACTATAATGCTCGTCTTTTGTGTCCGGTCGTCAGGAAAGACCGTTCGCCTTGACCACAGTGACGTATCAACTTAATATTTGTAGTCTTTATCTTGCTCGTCAGGCATGTCCCGCAGGATGAGCGGGCTTCCGGCAGGATGGTTCCTGCCACGGGCAACGGCGTACGGGCCGGGCACTCCGGCTGTGATCGCCGGTCCTAAGGCGTTCTTTAACCCCATTCAGCAAAAGGGATGTCCTCCACATGACTTGGGATTGGGATAAATTGCAGGAAAAACGGCAACGGCAGCAGGGGCAGCGCCCCTCCCGTCCGCTCTTCGGTGATGATGATAACGACACTCAGGACGAACAGCCCCGGCGCGCCCGGCGTTCGCCTTCCGGCAACGGGGGCGACGGTAACGGCTTCGACGGCAGGAATGCCCTGAAAAAGCTTTCCGGCATGAAGATGCCGGGCGGCATGGTGATCTGGCTGGTGCTGGGCCTGGTGGGCCTGTGGCTCTTGTCGGGCATCTATATCGTCAACCCTGACGAGGAGGGCGTGGTGCTGCGCTTCGGCAAGTACGACCGCACCGAAGGCCCCGGCCCCCATTACGCGCTGCCCGCTCCCATCGAGACCGTCTACAAGCCCCAGGTGACCCAGGTGCTGCGCTGCGAGGTGGGCTTCCGCTCCACCGGGCAGGCCACCACCTTCCGCCAGGGCGAGCTGCGCAGCGTGCCCAAGGAAGCCTCCATGCTCACCGGTGACGAGAACATCGTCAACGTCCAGTTCAGCGTGCAGTACAAGATCAGCGACGCGGTCAAGTACCTGTTCAACATCAGCGACCCCACCAACCTGGTGCGTAACGCCGCCGAGGCCGCCATGCGCGAGGTCATCGGCAACAGCCTCATCGATTCGGCCATCACCGACGGCAAGCTGAAGATCCAGAGCGACGCCACGGTGCTGCTCCAGGAGGTCCTGGACCGCTACGAGGCCGGTATCCAGGTGCTGGCCGTACAGATGCAGGACGTGCATCCGCCGCAGGAAGTGAGCGATGCCTTCAAGGACGTGGCCAGTGCCCGCGAAGACAAGAGCCGCATCATCAACGAGGCGGAGGCCTACCGCAACGCACTGCTGCCGCAGGCCCGCGGTGAGGCCGCGGCCATCCTCAACAAGGCCGAGGCCTACCGGGTGGCGCGCCTGCAGCAGGCCGAAGGCGAGTCCCGCCGTTTCGACGCGCTGCGCCAGGAATACGAGAAGGCTCCCGACGTGACCCGCCAGCGCCTGTATTACGAAACCATGGAAGAGATCCTGGCCGCTTCCAAGGACAAGACCCTGCTGGACAGCGGGGTCTCCGGCAAGGTGCTGCCGCATATGCCTCTTCCGGGTACGCCCGCTTTCGGCGTCCTGCCCTCGGAGAAGAAATAATGACCAAGAATCCCCTCCTTTACGGTGTCCTGCTGCTGGTGCTGGCCGTTTTCGTGACCCAGTGCTGCTTCACCGTGCACCAGACCCAGCAGGCCCTGGTGCTCCAGCTGGGCGATCCCCTGCCCGAGATCTACCGGCCCGGCCTGCACTTCAAGCTGCCCTTCATCCAGAAGGTCGTCTATTTCGACGCCCGTGTGCTCGACTACGCCGCCAGCTCGCGCGAGGCCTTCACCGTGGACAAGAAGACCATCGTGCTGGACAACTACGCCCGCTGGCGCATCAGCGATCCCCTGCAGTTCTACCGCACCATGCGTACCATCCCCGGTGCGCAGGCCCGCCTGGACGACGTGGTCTATTCGCAGCTGCGGGCCCTGGTGGGCGCCTACACCCTGACCGAGGTGGTCTCCAAGGAGCGCGCCACCATCATGACCCGCGTGACGGAAAAGGTCTCCGACCTCATGAAGCCCTACGGGGTGGAGGTCCTGGACGTGCGCATCAAGCGTACCGACCTGCCTACGGAGAACCAGCGCTCCATTTTTGACCGCATGCGGGCCGAGCGTGAGCGCCAGGCCAAGCAGTACCGTTCCGAAGGCCAGGAAGAGGCCACGCGCATCCGTTCCGATGCCGACCGCCAGAAGGCCCTCATCCTTGCCGAGGCCAACCGTGAGGCCCAGGTGCTTTACGGTCAGGGCGATGCCCAGGCGGCCGCCGTCTATGCCGCGGCCTACGGCAAGTCGCCGGAATTCTATTCCTATCAGCGCTGGCTCGACGCCCTGCGCAAGTCCTTCAAGGAGAACAGCAAGATGGTGCTGGGCAGCCGGGTGCCCTTGCTAGATCTGCAGAAGTAGGTGGACCATGGGCTTTACGGAAATCTACGAACGCATCAAGCTGGCCACCAACTGCCGTACCCAGGTGGAGCTGGCGGAATTGCTCAACATCCGCCAGTCCAGCATCTCGGACGCCAAGCGCCGTGATTCTGTGCCGGGCGACTGGTACATGAAGCTCTTCGAGCGTTTTGGCCTCAACCCCGACTGGCTCAAGTACGGGGTGGGGCCCCTCTATCTGCGTACGGAAAAAGGTTATTGCCCCCAGGAAGCCCCCCAGGCCCTGGCCGAGACCGTGGCCTGCTACGGAGACGACTTTACCCGGTCCACCGTGGTGGACGTTTATGACATGGCCTGCATCTATACGGACGAAGCCCCCAGACCCGCCTTGTCCGTTTCCGGAAGGGTCCCCCTGCCGCAGGCCTTCCTGCGGCCCTCGCTGCAGGTGTTGCGTCTGCGCGGCCAGGCCATGGAGCCCTTGCTGCGCAGACGCAACACCTGCAGCGAGGGCCGCA
>OGIA01001779.1_pt1 | contig 12177 bp, 9 predicted proteins | sample 1571671 | NCBI WGS metagenome assembly OGIA01 (sample SAMEA2582027, study PRJEB24529) | metagenome | biome: Human gut stool | place: China | collected 2011
TCCCTACACGACGCTCTTCCGATCTAGAGGAGGCGGCAGCTTGACATGAAGCCGCGGATCGAATCGATCGGATCGAGCTTTTGTTTCGGGTAGCGTGCGCCCGTATCGGGGATCGCGAGGTTGACGATCGAGGCGGCGAGGTAGACGAAGGCGATCGCAAAGATCGCGCCTTCGGCGTAGGTGTGAAGACCGATCGCCTCAAGACCGAAGATGTTCAAAATCGGCTGTGCTACTTCGGGCTTGATGAGTACCCCCCCGAGCACGACCCCGAGGATGATGGAGCCCACCGTAAGCCCTTCGATCCAACCGTTGGCGACGACGAGCTTTTCGGGGGGCAGGAGTTCCGTGAGAATCCCGTACTTGGCGGGCGAATAGGCTGCGGCTCCCACGCCCACGATCGCGTAGGCCAGGAGGGGATGGCCGCCGAAGAGCATCAGGAGGCACCCACACGCTTTCAGGAAGTTCGTGAGAAACATGACCCGGCCCTTCGGCATCGAGTCGGCGAAAAGGCCCACCCAGGCGGCGAGCAACACGTAACTTACGACGAAAAAGAGTTTGAGCAGCGGAGTCATCCACTCCGGCGCGCCGATCGAAGCGAGCAGCGCGATGGCGGCGATGAGCAGGGCATTGTCGGCAAGCGAAGAAAGAAACTGCGCCGCCATGATGGTGTAGAAACCACGTTTCATTGAGTAATGTCCTAGCCTGGGCCTACCGAACGCGGGAAGGCCGAAACAAATGTTACCGAAGTGTAGCAAACGAGCTCGGTCAAAAAAACGGACTCCGGTTGAAAGTGAACCGACCTTGACCGGGCGCGCACGCCGACGAAACGAGGCTTCGGGAAACGTGTCGGTTTGTTGCGAAGCGAGGTTCCCCGGCGGAGGGAAGCGTAAAATCTCGGAACCGTGCCTCCGTCGTATCGGGCGGACCCGGCTCGCGTGCGCGTGCCTGCCCCCACGGGCGGCGGGTTCGGAGTGCGATGGGGTTCGCGGCGAAAATCGCCGGGGGCGAAGTTTTTTCCCGGAGGATAACGTCGTGCCGCGTCCCATATATGCCGAAATCGATCTTGATGCGCTTCGCCACAACCTGAACGTACTTCGCGAGCGCGCCGAGGGGCGAACGGTCTGGGCGGTCGTCAAGGCAAACGCCTATGGGCACGGCTTGGAAAACGCAGTGAAGGCCTTTGAGGCGGCGGACGGTTTGGCGACCATCGATCTTTGCGACGCCGAGCGCGCGCGCCGGTGCGGTTGGAAAAAGCGCATTCTCCTTCTCGAAGGTTTTTTCGACGAAACCGACATCGAGCCCTTGCAGACGATCGGCGTCGAGACCGTGATCCATTCGCCCTGGCAGATTGAAATCCTCAAGCGCATGAACCTGAAGGACGTTCGCTGCCATATCAAAGTGAATTCCGGGATGAACCGTCTCGGCTTTCTCCCCGTCGAGGTGAACACCGTCTACGATCAGCTCACCGCCATCAAGGGCGTGCGGGTGATGGGGGTGGTCACGCACTTTGCGAACGCCGAACCCTCGTACCTCGGGGACGCGCCCGCGTCGGTCGGAAAGCAGCTGACTCGCATGGGGCGCCTTGCGAACGGCGGAACCGCCGCCTGCATGGCCAATTCCGCGGGCATTCTCTGGCACCCCGAAGTGGGCGGCAACGCCGTTCGCGCCGGGGTGGCGCTCTACGGGATCAGCCCCGACGCGCACATCACGTCCGAAGAACTCGGGCTCGTCCCGGCGATGACGCTCTGCGCGAAGATCATCGCCGTGCAGCAAATTGCCCCGGGCGAAGCCGTAGGGTACGGCTCGCGCTGGATCGCGAAGCGCCCCTCGCGCATCGCGGTGGTGGCGTGCGGGTACGCGGACGGTTACCCCCGCTCGATGCCGGACGGTGCTCCCGTGTGGGTCGAGGGGCAGATCGCACCGCTTGCGGGTGCGGTTTCGATGGACATGCTCGAAATCGACGTGACGGACATCCCCGCCGCAACGCTCGGTTCCACGGTCGAACTCTGGGGCAAGCACCTCCCCGTCAACCGCGTCGCTTCCGCCTGCGGCACGATCGGTTACGAGCTCATCTGCGCGCTGGCGCGCCGCGTGCCGATCAACGTGAAGAACGCGTGAGCTCGGAGCGGGTCGCATCGGGCCCGTTTCCTTCTCATCCGTTCTTCATTCTTCCCCCGTCTCTTCGGGGAGTGCCGCGGCGCTCCCTTCGCGAGGAACGCTCGATGGCACCCAAAACGAAAAAGACCCGCACCGAATTCGTCTGCAGCGACTGCGGCGGTACGACGGCAAAGTGGCAGGGCCAGTGTCCGCACTGCAAAGCCTGGAATACGCTCCGGGAATTCACCGTCGCCGAAGGCGCGGCTGCCCGTTACGGTTCGGTCCGCCCCACACCGAAGGGCTTCGTCGACACGACGGGGTCCCTTCAGGATCTCGCTGACGTCAGCACCGACGAAGCGCCCCGCATTCTCACGGGCCTGAGCGAATTCGACCGCGTGATGGGCGGCGGCCTCGTGCGCGGAGGCGTGGCGCTGATCGGCGGGGACCCTGGGATCGGGAAGTCGACGATTCTCCTTCAGGTGATGGCCCGCTTGAAGCAGTTGGGCATCAGCGCCCTCTACGTTTCGGGCGAAGAAAGCGCCTCGCAGATCGCGATCCGCGCGCAACGCCTTCAGATCGATCCGCACGGGTTGCAGCTCATGAGCGAAATCGAACTCGAGCAGATTGAAGCGGTTCTTTCCGAGAAAAAGCCCGAATTCGTCGTGATCGACTCGATTCAGACGCTCTTTTCGGGGCAGCTCGACAGCGCTCCGGGGTCGGTCTCGCAGGTGCGCGAGTGTGCTGCGCGCCTGACGCGCATCGCAAAGAGCCACGGGATCACGCTCGTTTTCGTCGGGCACGTCACGAAGGACGGCGCGCTCGCGGGGCCGCGCATTCTGGAGCACATCGTCGACACGGTGCTCTACTTCGAAGGGGACACTCACTCCAACTTCCGCCTCATTCGCGCCTTCAAAAACCGCTTCGGTGCCGTGAACGAACTCGGCGTCTTCGCGATGACCGACCACGGGTTGCGCGGCGTCACGAACCCCTCGGCCATTTTCCTCTCGGAATACAAGTCGAACATTCCCGGATCGACCGTGCTCGTCACGCAGGAAGGGACGCGCCCGCTCCTCGTCGAAATCCAAGCGCTCGTCGACGAAAGTCACAGTCCGGCACCGCGCCGTCTCGCGGTCGGGATCGACGCGCAGCGTCTCTCGATGCTCCTTGCTGTTTTGCATCGTCATGCGGGTGTGGCGTGCTTCGATCAGGACGTCTTCATCAACGCCGTGGGCGGCGTGAAGATTTCCGAAACGGCCGCGGACTTGGCGGTTCTCGCGGCCATCTATTCGAGCATTCGCAACAAGGCCCTCTCGAAGGGGCTCGTCGTCTTCGGCGAAGTGGGGCTCGCGGGTGAAATCCGTCCGGCGCCCCGCGGGCAGGAGCGTCTGCGCGAAGCGGCGAAGCTCGGTTTTTCAAAGGCCGTCATTCCGCGCGCGAACGCCCCGAAGACCCCGATCGAAGGCTTGCGGGTGGTGGCGGTGGACCGTCTGGCGGATGCCTTGCGCGCGGTGCTCTCGGACGACGTCGACTGAGTTCCGAAGATTCGAAAGGAACGAAAAGCCCCGGCAACCGAACGGATGTCGGGGCTTCGTTTGTTCGTCTCGGTACCGAACGATGTCACCCGGGAGCCGTCGACTTTACTGCGGCGGCGCGGGCGGCTGTGTCGGGCTTGTTCCCGTGACCGGGGTCCAACCGAGCGGGCAGGCGGGCACGCTCGGGTAGTAGGCGCCTTCGCTCTCGCACCAGTACCAGGTATAGACCTGCGGCACGGGCGGAGTAGCGGGCACGGTCGTTTGAGGAACGACGACGACCTCAGGCTCGCGGCGCGAGTCGAGGTAGAGTTGCGTGCCGAGGAGCGCCCCGCCGACCAGGAGCGGCGCCACCCAGTAGTCGTTGTGATGATGCACGCGGTAGTAGGCGGGCGGAGGCGGCGGTCGGTGGAAAGCGGGCGGGGGTCGATGGCCGGGCGGCGGGAAGGGCGGACGGGCGCCCGCCGGCGCCGAGAGGGCGAGAGCGAGCGCGCTCGCGGCGAGCATGAAGGCGATGATCGGTTTGCGCATGACGTACTCCTTCGAGGAGCGTCCGGCCGAGGGCTCTTCTTTCGGGTGTTTTCCGACGTCTTCAAACCTTCCCGGCCGGTTGTCGAATTTTTCTCCTCCGTTTGAAAACACGATAACGCAAATTCGCCGAGGTGCACAGGGCGCGGCCGTATCGGTTCGTAACTCGGGGCTTTTCAACGACCCGTCGTGCTTTCGGTCAGGTTCATCCGCATGATCGCCCGGTGTTTGCCGCCTTCGAGGCGTTCCAGATCGAAGGCGTCCCCTTCGAGCGTCGGGTAGTCGGCGAGAAACGCGTCGACGGCGCGGCGCTCGTCGGGTGTGAGTTCGTTCGTGAGCAGTGCGGCTGCCGCGTCGATGTGGCGGCTGTTGCGCGTACCGAGAATGACGGCACCGACTCCCGGCTTCCCGAGGGCGTAAAGGGACGCCGTCTGAGCGATCCCGAGGCCCTTCGGGCGACCGATCTCTTCCAAAAGCCCGAGGAGCTTCTGAAAGCCTTCCCAGCCGAGGGAGTCCTCGATCACGAGGTCGTATTTGACGAGCGACCGATTCTCGAAACTTGCGGGCCGCTCGCGCCCGAGCCATTTTTCGGAGAGAAAGCCGCCGGCCACCGTACCGTAGCAAAGGAGCGGCATGTTCCGCTTGAGGGCGAGCTCCGTCAAACCGTCCTTGCGTTCGGGGCGACGGTCGAGCGCCGAATACTGGCACTGGTTCGAAACGACGGGGATGCCCGCGTCAAGGAGACGTTCGAGTTGCACCCGGTTGAAGTTCGTCGTGCCGATGCGGCGCACGATTCCTTTTTCCTGCGCCCGCACGAGGTGCCCCGCGCATTCGACCATGCCCGGAACGTCGTAATCCCACCAGTGGAATTGCACCAGGTCGAGCGTTTCGAGTCCGAGGCGCGCAAGCGACCGCGTCAAGATTCGCTCGACGTACGCGTAGTCGACGTGCGCGAGGTCCTTGAGGTCGGGGACGAATTTCGTATGAATGCGCGGAAGCGAAAGACCCGCACGGCGCCTCTCCCGAACGATCGTGCCGTAAAAGTCCTCGACCCCCGTGTAGATGTCGGCGCCGTCGAAAGTGTCGAGCCCCAGGTCCAGCAGGCGCGCAAAGGCGTCGTGCGCGTCCTTTATGTCGAGCGGTCGCCCGAGGGCGTGACCGGTCGACAGCTGCCAGCCGCCGTTGATGACGCGCGGGATGGTGTATCCATCGGGGAAAACAAAGTGCGAAGCGGGCATGGTGCGGTGCTCCAAAAAAAACGAGAACGAAAAGAAGAAAAATCAGAAGAAAAGGGTGTTTGTTACTCGGCGTCCTCGTTCGGGCGCTCGAGCGGCACGACCGTGCAGGCGCCGTGGGAGAACGTGCGCTTCGCGCGCCGTACGATGCGGAATTTCGCCCCGCAGTTCGGATCGGGGCAAGCGATGACGGCGTCGGTCGTCATCCAGTCGTTTCGAGCAGTCGGGCGCTCCTTGGCGGCGATAAGCGGCAGGAGCGCCCCGAGAGCGTAGAAGGAAAAGCGTCCGCCTTCGGGAAAGACGAGATCTTCGCCTTCGACCGCAAAGGCCGGTCCCGGGCGATGTCGGCAGACGAAGGTGTCGGGGTCGCCCTCGACATGCACTTCGAGGTCGTAGAGTTCGAACGTATCGGATTCGGTCATGAGGAAATCTCCTTGCGGATTTCAGAGTGCGGTTTCAGAGCGGTGCGGAACGGCGGCGGGAAGGGTCGGCGATGAGACGGTCTCGGCCGCACGTCGACTCGGATGACGCCCGAAGCCCGTTGTCACCGAGAAAACGAGTACCGCGGTGAGCGCGATCGGGTAGAAGCTCGAAACGGAAAGTGCGACGGGCGTCACCGCCTCGCCCCCGGGAAGTCCCGAGAGAATTCCCGTCAGGATGAGGACGAATGCCGAAAATGGCATCAGTACCGGAAGACCGTTGGCAAAGCCCGTAAGAAGATGCGCGCGTTGGAGCGGATCGAGCCCAGCACGGTTGGCGGGGTCGTTCGCGAGAACGCCTACGAGTGCGGTCGAGGCGCTCGTGACGGCCGCAAAAAGCGTTGTCACGACGAACGTGGCGGCGGCCAACAGGACTTCCATGCGAAGCGCTCCGTCCGTATGCGTGTTCACGGGCGTGTTCGTTCCGGTATTCGTGTCCAGAAGCTTCTCGACCGCCGCTTCGCCGAGGCCCGAGCGCGTCACGACTTCGGTGAAGGCAAAAAGCGTGATGCACAGGAGAATGATCCCTCCCATGCCGGTCACACCCGCATAGAGAATCCCCGAGACCGTGCCCTCGTGAACGCCCAGAATGTCGGCTACCCCGAAGCGCCCCGTCGCAAGACCGATTGCAAGCCCCGAAACGATCCCCGCACCCGCCGCGGTGAGAACGTCCCGCGTGCGGACGGCGACCGCAATGAGAAGAAACACGGGAAGGAGCATCGCAAGGCCCGCGGCGTCGCCTTTCGGAAGTTGCGGAAGCGTTGCGGCGTGCGTCGCCCCGGATGCAGCCGACGTGACGGACTGCGCGTCGCCCGAGAGGAATGCGTACCCGAGGAGCGCGATCCCGAGTGCGGGGAGCGCATGGGGAAGGCGCGTCGTCACCACGGTACCGATCTCGGGACTGCGTCCGTCGGTCGTCCGTTGCGTCATGGCGGAAATCACGGTGACGTCGGAGACGGGCGAAAGGTGGTCGCCGAAGACGGCGCCCGAGAGGAGCGCTCCCGCAAGGAGCGATGCGTCCGCGCCGAGCGCGACTCCGGCGGGAAAAAGGAGCGGCACGGCGGTAAGGAGCGTTCCGATCGACGAGCCCGTAGCGGTTCCGAAAAGCGTGGCTGCAAGGAGCGCGAAGACCGTGAAGGCGTTTCCCGAAAGGTTGAGGAGGTTCCCGAGGTATACGATGCCCCCGGCCGCGCCGCCCGCTTTGACGACGGCGGAAAAGACACCCGCCGCGAGAAGCAACAACACGACCGTCCCCGTCAGCGTCGACGCGGCGCCCGCAACGGCCGCTTTCCAGTAGAGGGCCGGGGTTTTCGAGAGAAGCGCGCCCGCAAAGAGCGCCGCGAGCCCCGCCGCGGCGAGACCGTAGAGGTCGAACGCTTGTTCGACGGAAAAGAGCGCGAACGTTGTTGCAACGAAAAGCGCCAGAGGAAGAAACAATGCCGCGGGACCGCCGAAAAAGCGGGGGCGCTCGAGCGTCGTATGGGGTGAGGTACGAGGTGCGCCGAGGGTTTCGGTTTCGCGCGCGTCAGCGGAAAAAGAAGTTTCGTACGTCATGTCGGAGTCTCCGAAATGCTTGTGTGAAGGTGCCTGCGTCGGGAAGGGAAACGCGGCGCCATCGAAGCTGCGGGAGCGCGAAGGCAACGTACGAAAGGGTATTGGCGTGAATGTCGGTCATGGTGCGTTCTCTCAAGAGTCCTAAGGGGAAGGCCGGGGGCTTCGGGCGGGCTCTCGATTTCAACGGTCCGTGAACGACGAAAGCCCGCACGGAGCGGGCTTTTCTTCACTGTTCCGGAGATGTTCTCCGTTGTGTGTCGGCGGCGGGGAAAAGTCGGGAATCCGACGAATCTTCACCGCGCACGACACCGTGCCCGCTCGAATTTTTCGAGGGGCCACCACCACGAAAGACGCGTGGTTGCGGGGACGGAGGCGTGAATGATCTGGAACATAGCGGATCCATCCTAGCAAAGGATTTCGTCGGGACGCAATAAGGCGAATACCTGAGAAGTTTCGGTAGCGTCAGTCGCGACGCAGCACGCGCACCGTCACGCTCGCGGTGCGTCCCGCTTCGTCGACGACCGCAAGTCGATGCGTCCCCGGAGCTAGGTCGGCAACGAGGTCGCGCTCGGGCTCGCTTTCGCCCAGATAGCGTGCGCCGTCAAACCAGTGGAGCATTCCCGTCCCCGACGGGGCCGATGCCCGCAGGCGCAACCGTGCGACGGGAGCCCCCCCGGCGAAGCGGTTCGCGGGGTAGGAAAGGCCTGCAACGGGCGTGAGGATGGCGGGCGCCGAAAGGGCGTCGGAGCCCGTCGAGCTCTTCGCATCGGTCGAGGCGTTCGGTTCGCACCCCGGCATCCACGGGGGCGGCGGGCGCTTCACGATCCCCGCTGCCCGGAAAGCGGCCGCAGCTTCCGAGGGCCAGAATTCCCACAGCCGCCGCTCGGTTGTTTCGGGGTCAAAGCGGCAGGCGCGCAGTCCCGTGGCCCGATCGATCCAGATTTCCTTCAGGACCCCGCGGTCGCGCACGGGCGAGACGCCGGGGATGAACCACGCGGAGACGCGATCCCGACAGAGGGGTTGTCCCACGTCGCCCGTCGCGCGGCAGACCGACTCGCGCGTGACGTTGAGCCCCTTGGGAACGCTCGCTTCCGTAAGGCGCAGGGGTTCGGCGGGGAGATCTCGGGCAAGAAGCCTGCCTATGTCGCGAAAGAGCGGAACGGCCGTTTCCGCGCCGCGCAGCCAGGGGTTCGACGCGCCGTCGAAGTTCCCGAGCCAAACGACGAGCACATAAGGACCGACCAACCCCGCCGCCCAGGCGTCGCGAAAGCCGTTGCTCGTTCCCGTTTTCCAGCGCAGGTGCACGCGCCCGTTGCGGCGGTTTCTCACCGTGTCGCCTCGATCGGCGAGCATGGCCGAAACGACGAAGGCGCTCTCGGGGGAGAGCACGGGAATGCGTTTCGGGTCGCCCCAGAGGACGGAACGATCGGGCGCCGGCGTCGCGTCTGCGGACCGAACGTGCCCGAGTTCGACGGGTTTGACGAGGCCGTCCGTGGCGAGCGCTCCGTAAAGCCGCACGAGATCCGCCATTCGTACTTCGGCGCCGCCCAACGCCAGCGTAAGTCCGTAGTGCCGGCGATCGTCGTTGAGCGGTACGCCGATGCGCTTCAAGAGGTCGTAGAGGTCGGGCGAGAGTTCGCGCTCGAGTTCCACCGCGGGGACGTTGCGGCTCGAAAGCAAAGCATCCTCGGACGACAGGGGCCCGCGGAAGGTGCCGTCCGCGTTTTCGGGAGCGTACCCCGCAAAGCTCTTCGGGCGGTCAAGGAGAACCGTGTGCGAATGGATGAGCCCCTGATCGAGCGCCAACCCGTAGATGAAGGGTTTCAGAGCGGAGCCCGGACTCCGGAAGGCGGTGAACGCGTCGACCTCACCCGAAATGTCGGAGTCGAAAAAGTCTTTCGACCCCGCGTGCGCGACGAGCCCGCCCGTGCGGGTGTCGAGTACGACGGCGGCGCCGTTTTTAATCCCCCAAGCGCGAAGGCGCTCCACGTGGGCGGCAAGGAGCCGCTCCACGTCCTGCTGCAACCCGAGGCGCAGGGTCCCTTCGATCACGCCTTCGGGCGCGAGCGATTCCACGAGCCGCGTGTAGTGGGGCGCAAGAAACGGAAGGTCCGTCGTACGGCGTACGCGCAGGGGAAGTCGCAACGCTTCCGCCCAACGTGCGTCAATCACCCCTTCCTCCAAGAGCATCTCGCCCACGCGCCGGCGTTGCGCTTCGAATTCGGGGTTCGCCATATCGGGTCGACGCTTCACGGGGTTTTGCGGTACGACGGCCAGCGCCGCCGCTTCGACGGGCGTGAGGCGCTCGGCCGAATGCCCGAACCAGACGAGCGATGCGGCTTCGATCCCGACGACGTTGGCCCCGTAGGGGGCGAGCGTCAGATAGGCTTCGAGAATCCGGCGCTTTTCGTAGTGCGCTTCGTAGCGAAGCGCCATGAGCATCTGTTTGAGTTTTCCCGCCCACGTGCGGGTTTGAAGGTCTCCTTCCAAACGCGCCACCTGCATCGTGATGGTCGAAGCGCCGATAGGGCGCGCGCCCGTGGTGCTTTGCCAGGTGGCACGAAGAACCGAGAAGGGGTTGACGCCGGGGTGCGACCAGAACCACCGGTCTTCGTAGCGCACGACCGCGTTGAGCGCCTCGGGACTCACGCGGTCGAGCCGCACGGGAAGGCGATACTGCCCGTCGGAAGCGGGTTTCAGGTGAAGGAGTTCCCCGTTCGCGTCGAACACGGCCTGAGCGTAGGGGACCGCCTCCATCAGGGGCGGCGCGGGCATGAGTTTCGCCCACGCCCAGAGGCCCGCCGCCAGAGAGGCCGCGGTGCCGAGCGTAAGGGCGACGGAAATCGCAGTGGTGCGCAGAAGTGCCATGGGGGGACGGGCGAATAGGTGGAGCTCGAAACGCAACCGCCCTCAGAGCGGGCGTTGACGCTTGAGCCATTGTCGACCGAAAGCCCGACGCGTGTCGAGGTCCGACGCGGCCCGAGACCGTCCGACGATTCCGGAATGTGCACCGCGAACGAAGCGCTGGCGTGCGTACGTGTCGGCTGCGCGCCAGGCAAACTGAGGATGAGACGGGGACTTTCGTGTTCTTCGGCAGGGACGAATTCCACGAAAGCTCCCGCATTTACAACTTTTTTAGAAAGAATGGTTGATTCCGGTCGTCACGATGTGGCGGCTTGCCGCATCCGTGAGATCGCTACCGTCGACGCGCGCCGCCGCGAAATACAGATTCGTACGTTTTGAGAAGCTGTAGCGGTACACGCCTGCGACCGTCCAGAGGTCGCCCTCGTCATTCGCGAGGTTCGAAGCGGCCGTCTCGCCCTTCCAGGTCGTTTTGCCGTAGCCGCCCGAGAGTGACAGAAAGTGCGGGCCGCGCGGGATGCTCAAACCCACCCTTTATGAGCAATATCCTGAAAAGGTAGGCGTCAAGTTCATCCCGAACAACCTCCCCTACCTCGCCGAATACTCGCATCCGCGCGCCCTTGAATTCAAGGGCGGTGCGGGCACGATGGCTCAGCACCTGCGCGAAGTGATCGCCGGAAACGGCGCCAAGGTCCTCTACCAGACGCGCGTGAAGGAATTGATCGTCGAAAACGGCGCCGTCGTAGGCGTGAAGGCCGAGGATGCGAACGGAACGACCTATACGATCCGCGCGAAGAAGACGCTCCTCACAACGGGCGGCTACGGCAACAACAAGGAGATGCTCTCCCCCGAACTCAAGGAAGCGCTCTACTACGGTCCGGTCTCCTCGACGGGCGACGGCCTCAAAATGGCGATGGCCCTCGGCGCGAAAACCCAGCTGCTCGAGTACGGCAAGCGCTATCCGAACGGCATTGAAGTCGCTCCGGGCATCGCCAAGTCGACGATCTACGCCAACGTCGGCGCCTTCGACGCCGCGGGCATCCTCGTCGACGTCAACGGCAAGCGCTTCGTGAACGAGAAGGCCTCGAACCGCCACATCCTCGATCCGATGCTCGCGACGCCCAACAAGCAGGCCTACGTCGTCATGGACCAGAAGTCCTGGGAAGGCTTCTACAAGCGCCTCCCCGAAACGGGCGTCTCACACGAGGATGCGGACAAGTACCTCGCCGCGAACGGCTCCGTCAAGCCCCTCTTCGTCAAGGCCGACACGCTTGAGGAAGCCGCGAAGCTGGCGGGCATCAACGCCGAAAACCTCAAGGCCACCGTCGAGCGCTACAACGGCTTCGTCAAGGCGAAGAAGGACGCCGACTTCGACCGTCCCGCCAAGTACATGAACGCCGAAATGTCTGCAAAGGGACCCTACTACATCGTCGAACAGAAGCCGCGCTTTGCGACGACGATGGGCGGCGTCTGCACGGACGACAACCTCAACATCGTGAAGAAGGACGGCACCGTCATCCCGAACCTCTACGCTGCGGGCGAACTCGTCGGCGGCGTCATGGGCGACGACTCTCCTGCGGGCGCGAACGTCGGTTGGGCGCTCACCTCGGGCCGCGTTGCGGCCGACGCGATTGCCGCAGCAATCAAGGCCGGGAAGTAAGCTCCGACACACGGCTGAAGGTCTCCCCGCCTGGTTGACGCGGAACGACGGGGATCTCTCAAGAAGAAACGTGGACGAAAACCATCTCGTCCACGTTTTTTTTCCCCCAATGACACTCCCGCAGAACGCCCCCGCCTTCCGAAGAAATGCGGGGGTTCAAGCGGGGCTCCTTAAAGCGGACGGGCGCTTTCAACTTCAAGCTTCACGCTCATGAAGTCCTTGTCGATCTCGGC
>OGIA01001783.1_pt1 | contig 12122 bp, 9 predicted proteins | sample 1571671 | NCBI WGS metagenome assembly OGIA01 (sample SAMEA2582027, study PRJEB24529) | metagenome | biome: Human gut stool | place: China | collected 2011
CAAATTATGCGCGCGGCAGACTGCAAGCCTTTTATCAAAAAGGGCTTCGCCCTTTTTTGATAATTCTGTATTATATACTTTTTTTCCGGAAAAAACAACCTCGGAAAAATTTCCGTTTACCCCCTATGCAAAACCAGAAAAATAAGGTAAAATACACCTAAGTATAGATAGGGAGGATTCTGTCAATGGACGAACCGAAGTATAAGCGGGTGCTGCTGAAGATCAGCGGCGAGGCCCTGGCCGGCGACAAGCACTTCGGCCTGGACTTCCAGGTCATGGGCCGGGTGGCCGACGTCATCAAGGAGTGCGTGGCCATGGGCGTCCAGGTGGGCGTGGTCATCGGCGGCGGCAACTTCTGGCGCGGCGTCAAAAACGGCGAGGGCCACATTGAGCGCACCCGTGCCGACCACATGGGCATGCTGGCCACCGCCATGAACTGCATGGCCATGGCCGACGTGCTGGAGCAGAAGGGCGTGGACGTCCGGGTCCAGACGGCGCTGGAGATCAAGGAGGTGGCGGAGCCCTACATCCGGGCCCGTGCCGTCCGGCACCTGGAAAAGGGCCGGGTGGTGATCTTCGGCTGCGGCGTGGGCTGCCCCTTCTTCTCCACGGATACCGCCGCCGTGCTTCGCGCCGCCGAGATCGGCGCCGATGTGATCCTGCTGGCCAAGAACATCGACGGGGTGTACGACTGCGACCCCGCCAAGAACGCCAACGCCGTGAAGTTCGACGCCATCACCTACGACGAGGTGCTCAAGCGCCGCCTGGCCGTCATGGATTCCACTGCCACCAGCCTGTCCATGGACAACCACATTCCCGTGCTGGTGTTCGCCCTGAAGGACCCCTACAACATCGTCCGCGCCCTGCGCGGCGAAAAAATCGGAACAATTGTGAAGGAGGCATAACCCATGCTGAAAGACGAGTACAAGGTTTACGAGGAAAAAATGAAAAAGAGCATCGAATCCGTTGCCAACGACTTTGCCGCCGTGCGTGCAGGCCGTGCCAACGCCTCCGTGCTCAACCGCATCCATGTGGACTATTACGGCACCCCCACCCCCATCCAGCAGATCGCATCCGTTGGCTCTCCCGATCCCCGCACCCTGGTGATCACCCCCTGGGACGCTTCTGCCCTGAAGGCCATCGAAAAGGCCATTCTGGAGTCTGACCTGGGCATCAATCCCCAGAACGACGGCAAGGCCATCCGCCTGAGCTTCCCCCAGCTGACCGAGGAGCGCCGCAAGGACCTGGTCAAGCAGATCCGCAAGTATACCGAGGGCGGCAAGGTGGCCGTGCGCAACATCCGCCGCGACGCCATGGAGAATTTCAAGAAGCAGCAGAAGGCCTCCGAGATCACCGAGGACGAGCTGAAGATGGCGGAGAAGGACCTGCAGAAGCTGACCGACGACAGCTGCAAGGAACTGGACAAGCTCCTGGAAAACAAGGAAAAGGAGCTCCTGTCTGTCTGATGGGCCTGTTTTCCAAGAAAATTCATCATCACGGGGCGGGGCAGGTGGACAAGAGCCGCCTGCCCCGCCACATCGCTATTATTATGGACGGCAACGGTCGTTGGGCGAAGCAGCGCGGCCTGCCTCGCACTGCCGGACATAAAGTAGGGGCCGAGACCTTCCGCAAAATCGCCACCTACTGCAAGGACCTGGGGGTGGAATACCTGACGGTATACGCTTTCTCCACGGAAAACTGGAGGCGTCCCGCCGACGAGGTCAGCACCATCATGGCCCTGCTCAAGCAGTATATGCTGGAGGCCATCGACTCCATGGAGCGGGACCAGATCCGTCTGCGCTTTCTGGGGGACCTGTCCGCCATTTCGCCGGAGCTGCAGGCCCTGGTGGACCGCACCAATGAGATCTCCACCCACATTCACGGGTTCCAGGCCAACGTCTGCCTGAACTACGGCGGCCGGGACGAGATTCTCCACGCCGCCCGCCGCTTCGCCCGGGACTGCGCCGACGGTACCGCTGACCCGGACAGCCTCACCGAGGCGGGCTTCTCCGACTATCTCTACTCCGCCGGGATTCCGGACCCGGAGCTCATCATCCGCACCAGCGGCGAGGAGCGCCTGTCGGGCTTCCTGCTGTGGCAGTGCGCCTATTCGGAGTTTTACTTCTGCGACACCCTGTGGCCGGACTTCGACGCCCGGGCCCTGGACAAAGCCATCATCGCCTACCAGAGCCGCGACCGGCGGTTCGGCGGCGTGAAATAGAGAGGATACAAACATGAAACAGAGGATATTGGTGGCTGTGGTGGGCATTCCCGCCCTGCTTGCCGTGCTGTGCGTGGCTCCCGCCTGGGCCACGGCCCTGCTGCTGGCGGCCCTGTCTGTCATTGCGGCCCACGAGCTGCTGACGGCGGTGTCCGGCCCGGACAAGGCCCGCCGCTGGACGGTGCTGCCCGCCCTGTGCGGCGTGCTGCTGCTGGGGCGGCAGGTATTTTCCTGGCCGGGCCTGGAGTGGCTGCTGCTGGCGGCGGCTTTGACCCTGCCCCTGTCCGGGGTCCTGACCTATGGAAAGCCTCAGGCCCTGACCTTTACCGACGTCTGCGCCATGGCGGCGGCGGGCTTCGCCATCCCCTGGGCCTTCTCGGGGCTGTACGGCCTGCGGATGCTGGAGGGGGGGTATCTCCTGGTGCTGACGCCCTTGGTGGCGGCCTTCTGCAGCGATGCCCTGGCCCTGTTCACCGGCATGGCCCTGGGCCGTCATAAGCTGGCCCCCCTGGTCAGCCCCCATAAGACCGTGGAGGGCGCGGCAGGCGGCCTGGTGGGCGGCATGGCCGGTATGGCCATTTTCTGCCTGGTGTACCGGGCCATCACCGGTGTGAACCTGGGCCTGCCCCTGTGCGTGGCCCTGGGCCTGCTGGGGGCGCTGCTGGGGGAGCTGGGGGACCTGAGCTTCTCCGCCGTGAAGCGCCAGTATGGCATCAAGGACTATGGCCGTCTGCTGCCGGGTCACGGCGGCGTGCTGGACCGGTTCGACAGCGTGCTTTTTGCCGCCCCGGTGCTGTGCGCCCTGCTGCGGGCTTTGGCGGCATAAACGGCATAAGGAGAATCGCAACATGACAAAAACCATTTCCCTGCTGGGCTCCACCGGCTCCATCGGCCGCCAGACCCTGCAGGTGGCCCGGGAGCTGGGCCTTTCCGTGGCGGCCCTGACCGCCAACCGCCAGGTGGACCTGCTGGAGCAGCAGGCCCGGGAGTTTCACCCCGCCCTGGCGGTGCTGTACGACCGGGACGCCGCCCGTCAGCTGCGCCTGCGCCTGTCGGACACGGACATCCGGGTGGAGTCGGGGCCGGAGGGCCTGCTGCTGGCGGCTCAGCTGCCCCAGGCCGACACCGTGGTCACCGCCGTTATGGGCAGCGTGGGCCTGGAGCCCACTCTGGCCGCCATCCGCCGGAAAAAGCGCATCGCCCTGGCCAATAAAGAGACCCTGGTCTGCGCCGGGGAGCTGGTCATGGCCGAAGCGGAGCGCTGGGGGGCGGACATCGTCCCCGTGGACTCCGAGCACAGCGCCATTTTTCAGAGTCTCCAGGGCTGCCGGGACCGCAATGAGGTCCGGCGGCTGCTGCTGACCTGCTCCGGCGGCCCCTTCTTTGGCCGCAGCTTCCGGGACCTGGAGGGGGTCACTCCCGCCGATGCCCTGAAGCATCCCAACTGGTCCATGGGTGCAAAAATCACCATCGACTCTGCTACCCTGATGAACAAGGGCCTGGAGGTCATCGAGGCCATGCGGCTGTACCGTCTGCCGGTGGAGCAGGTGGACGTGGTGATCCACCGCCAGAGCATTGTTCATTCCCTGGTGGAGTACCGGGACGGCGCCATGATCGCCCAGCTGGGCACCCCGGATATGAAGCTCCCCATCCGCTATGCCTTCACCTGGCCCCGCCGGGCCCCCAGCCCGGACCGGCCCCTGGACCTGCTGACCTGCGGCGACCTGACCTTCCGGGCCCCGGACATGGACGCCTTCCCCTGCCTGCGCATCGCCCGCCAGTGCGCCAGAACCGGCGGCACCGCCTGCGCCATTATGAACGGTGCCAACGAGGCGGCGGTGGCCCTGTTTCTGCAGGAGCGTGTGGGCTTCAACGACATTCCCCGCCTGGTGGAGTCCGCCCTTTCCCGGGTGCAGGTGAAATATGCCCCGGACCTTCCGGATATACTGGAAGCAGACAGACAGGCGCGAGCCGCTGTACTGCAAACGGTAGGAGACATGGTATGATCTATATTATCGCAGCGATCCTGATTTTCGGCGTCCTCATCGCCGTCCACGAGCTGGGCCACTTCCTGGCGGCCAAGGCCTGCGGCGTGCGGGTCAACGAGTTCGCCATCGGCATGGGCCCCGCCCTGCTGAAAAAAACCAAGGGCGACACCCAGTATTCCCTGCGCCTGCTGCCCATCGGCGGCTTCTGCGCCATGGAGGGCGAGGAGGAGGACTCCAGCGACCCCGCCGCCCTGAATAACCAGGGCTTCTGGCAGAAGCTGCTGATCTTCGCCGCCGGGGCCCTGATGAACTTCCTGGCGGGGCTTATCATCATCCTGGTGCTGTACGCCGGGGTCAAGGCCGTCAACGTCCCGGTGATCCGGGGCTTTGCCGAGGGCTGCCCCCTGGAATCCGCCGCTGGTCTCCAGGAGGGGGACCGCATCCTCTCCATCGACGGCGAGCGCATCTACACCTTCAGCGACGTGTCCCTGCTGCTGGGCCGCAACAAAACCGGGGATTTTGACCTGGTCCTCCGCCGGGACGGCCAGAAGCTCCGGCTGGAGAACTTCCACATGGAGCGGGGCGAGTATCTGGACCAGTCCGGCGAGAAATTCACCGGCTTCGGCCTGTATTTCGGGGCGGAGGAGCTGACCTTCGGCGGCCGCTTGCAATACTGCTGGAACCAGGCGGTGGACTTTGTCCGCCTGGTGCGCCTGAGCCTCCAGATGCTCATCACCGGCGAGGCGGGCTTTTCCGATATGAGCGGCCCCGTGGGCATCGTCTCCACCATCACCACCGTGGGCGAGCAGTCCGAAAGCGCCCGGGCCGCCGCCGCCAACATCGCCTACCTGGCGGCCCTGATCGCCGTGAACCTGGCGGTGATGAACCTGCTGCCCCTGCCCGCCCTGGACGGCGGCAAGATCTTCTTCCTGGTGGTCAACGCCCTGTGTATGCTCACCATCCGCAAACAGATCCCCGCCAAATTTGAAAATTACGTCCACCTGGCCGGCTTCATCCTGCTGATGGGCCTGATGCTGGTCATCACCTTCCACGACGTCATCAAGCTGTTTCAATAGCGGCAGACCGTCCCGGAATGGGGCCGGCGTCTTTGCCGGCCCCATTTCGCCGCCCCGTGCGGCGCATTTTACTCGCAAGGAGGATATAAACCATGAGTAAACAGATCCATGTGGGCGCCGTGGCCGTGGGCGGCGGCGCGCCGGTCAGCATCCAGTCCATGTGCAATACCCCCACCCAGGACGTGGAGCGCACCGTGTCCCAGATCCTCCGTCTGGAGCGGGCCGGGTGCCAGATCATCCGGGTGGCGGTGCCGGATATGGACGCCGCCCGGGCCATCGGCCCCATCCGCCGCCGCATCCACATCCCCCTGGTGGCGGATATCCACTTTGACTATCGCCTGGCCCTGGAATGCGTCCGCCAGGGGGTGGACAAGATCCGCATCAACCCCGGCAACATCGGCTCCGCGGAAAAGGTCCGGGCCGTGGCAGACGCCTGCCGGGACCGGGGCATTCCCATCCGCATCGGCGTCAACGGTGGCTCCCTGGAGCGGGACACCCCCAAGTTCACCCTGCGCCTGCGGGCGGGGGACGACCCCCTGCGCACCGCCCAGGCCCTGGTGGACAGCGCCCTGGGCCACGTCCGCCTGCTGAACGACTGCAATTTTGACGACATCTGCATCTCTGTCAAGTGCTCCCACGTCCCGGTGAACATGGCCGCCTACCGCATGCTCCATGAGCAGACCCACTACCCCCTGCACCTGGGGGTCACCGAGGCCGGCACCCCCCGCCTGGGGGTGCTGAAATCCGCCATCGGCATCGGCGGCCTGCTGTGCCAGGGCATCGGCGATACCCTTCGGGTCAGCCTGACGGCGGACCCGGAGGAGGAGGTCCGCGCCGCCTTGGATATCCTGTCCGCCGCCGGTCTGCGGAAAACCGGCCCCGACCTGATCTCCTGCCCCACCTGCGGCCGCACCCGGTACGACATGATCCCCATCGCCCGTGAGGTGGAGCGCCGCCTTCAGGGCTGCACCAAGCCCATCACCGTGGCGGTCATGGGCTGCGTGGTCAACGGCCCCGGCGAGGCCCGGGCCGCCGATGTGGGCATCGCCGGCGGCGACGGCGAGGGCCTGCTGTTCCGCCATGGCGAAATTCTGCGCAAGGTCCCCCAGGACAAGCTGGTGGACGCCCTGATGGACGAGATCGACAAGCTGTAAGGGAGGGCCCCGTATGTGCGATAAAATACCGTTTTTCACCTTTTTCGAGAGCTTTGTGCCCCCCCGTGACCTGGGCCTGCTGCTCCACGACGCCTGCGTGGTGGGCGGCAGCATGGACCGGGCGGAGCGCACCATGGAGCTGGAGCTGACGGCCTCCGCCCCCCTGCCGGAGGCCGCCGTCACCGCCCTGCGCCAGCTGCTGATGGACCAGTATCAGCTGCGCCAGCTGCGGCTCCACTTCCGCACCCCCAAGCCCGCGGAGGACAAGTCCGACGTCCTCATGGGCCGGGAGATCAAGGGAAAGCCCGTCTCCATCGACGGCCTGAACCCCAAGATGGGCGCCGTGGTGGTGGAGGGCAAGGTCTTTGCCGCCGAGTGCTACGAGACCCGCAAGCCCGGCGTCTGGCGTCTGACCTTCGACATGACGGATTACCGGAATTCCGTCACCGTCACCAAGTACATGGAGGGCAAGGAGGCCCAGTCCATGCAGAACGCCGTGTCCCCGGGGATGTGGCTCCGGGTCCAGGGCAATGTGGAGCTGAGCCGGGACGGCAAGGACATTCAGCTGCGCCCCTTCCACATCATGAAGATCCCCCACAAGCCCCGGGAGGACACCGCCCCGGAGAAGCGGGTGGAGCTGCACCTCCACACCAAGATGTCCAACATGGACGCCCTGACGGACACCGCCTCCGTCATCAAGCAGGCCATCGCCTGGGGCCACCCGGCCATCGCCATCACCGACCACGGCGTGGCCCAGTCCTTCCCGGACGCCTGGCACACCGCCAAGGGCAAGATCAAGATCCTCTACGGCGTGGAGGGCTACTTTGTCAATAACTTAGACGACCGCATCGCCGTCCACGGCCCCCAGGACCAGGACTTCTCCGACGAGATCGTCTGCTTCGATATCGAGACCACCGGCCTGAAGGTGGACCGGGAGGCCATCACCGAGATCGGCGCCGTGGTGCTGAAGAACGGCCAGGTCACTGACCGCTTCCAGACCTTCGTGAATCCCGGCCGCCGCCTGACGCCGGAGATCATCGGCCTCACCGGCATCACCGACGCCATGCTTTCCGGTGCCCCGTCCCCCAAGGAGGCCCTGACGGCCTTTCTGGACTTTGTGGGCGGCCGCCCCCTGGCGGCCCACAACGCCGAATTTGACATCAGCTTCATCCGGGCCGGCTGCCGCCGGGAGGGGCTTCCCTTCGACCCCACCTATGTGGACTCCCTGATCCTGGCCCAGAATCTCCTGCCGGAGCTGCACAAGTTCAAGCTGGACATCGTGGCCGAGTACCTGGACCTGCCCGCCTTCAACCACCACCGGGCCTCCGACGATGCGGCCATGGTGGCCTACATGCTGATCCCGTTTTTCCAGAAGATGGAAAAGGAGCTGGGCATCCGCCGCCTCCAGGACATCAACCCCCAGATGCTGAAGCTGCGGCCCCGGGGCAGCAAGTCCAGCCGCTTTCCCAAGCACATCATCCTGCTGGCCAAGAACAAAATGGGCCTCAAGCACCTGTACCAGCTGATCTCCGCCTCCAACCTGCAATACTTCAAGCGGGTGCCCATCATCCCCAAAACCGAGCTGATGGCTCACCGGGAGGGCCTCATCGTCGGCTCCGCCTGCGAGGCCGGGGAGCTGTTCCAGGCGGTGAAGGACCACAAGGACTGGGCCGAGCTCAGGCGCATCGCGTCGTTTTACGACTATCTGGAAATTCAGCCCATCTGCAACAATATGTTCATGCTCCGCAACGGTGACGTCCAGTCGGAGGAGGAGCTGCGGGAGTTCAACCGCACCATCGTCCGCCTGGGCCAGGAGCTGAACAAGCCCGTCTGCGCCACCGGCGACGTCCACTTCCAGGAGCCGGAGGACGAGGCTTACCGCCATATCCTTCTGGCCAGCAAGAAGTTCCCCGATGCCGACGCGCCCCTGCCCATCTACTTCAAAACCACCACCGAGATGCTGGAGGAATTTTCCTATCTGGGGGAGGAGCTGGCCCATCAGGTGGTCATCGACAACCCCCGCCACATCGCCGACCTGGTGGAGGAGATCGAGCTGCTGCCTCCGGGCCAGCTGTTCCCGCCCCGCCTGGAAAACTCCCAGGAGGACCTGAACCGCCTGGTCTGGGACAAGTGCCACGCCCTGTACGGCGACCAGCCTCCCCAGCTGGTGGTGGACCGGCTGAACGTGGAGCTGGGCAGCATCCTGGGGAAGTATGACGTGGTGTATATGTCCGCCCAGAAGCTGGTGCAGCGCAGTCTGGAAAACGGCTATCTGGTGGGCTCCCGTGGCTCCGTTGGCTCCTCTCTGGTGGCCTATATGTCCGGCATCACCGAGGTGAACTCCCTGCCGCCCCACTACCGCTGCCCCAACTGCCGCCATGTGGAATTTGTCACCGACGGCAGCTACGGCTGCGGGGCGGATATGCCCGACAAGGACTGCCCGGTCTGCGGCACGAAATACGTCAAGGACGGCTTCGACATCCCCTTCGAGACCTTCCTGGGCTACGGCGGCGGCAAGGTGCCGGATATCGACCTGAACTTCTCCGGCGAGTACCAGGCCCGGGCCCACCGCCACGCCATCGAGATGTTCGGCCAGACCCAGGTGTTCCGGGCCGGCACCATCGGTACCCTGGCGGAGAAAACCGCCTTCGGCTTTGTCCGCAAATACCTGGACGAGCGGGGCCTCACCGCCGGCAACGCCGAGCTAAACCGCCTGACCCAGGGCTGCGTGGGGGTCCGCCGCACCACCGGCCAGCACCCCGGCGGCCTGGTGGTGGTCCCCGACGACATGGACGTGGAGGATTTCACCGCCGTCCAGCACCCCGCCGACGCCGAGGACGCCGACACCATCACCACCCATTTTGAATACCACTGCATGGAGGACAACCTTCTGAAGCTGGATATGCTGGGCCACGATGACCCCACCATGATCCGTATGCTGGAGGACCTCACCGGGGTCAACGCCCGGGCCATCCCCCTGGACGACCCGGACACCATGAGCATCTTCACCTCCTCCAAAGTCCTGGGCTTTGAAAACGACGAGCTGTTAGGCCCCACCGGGGCCGTGGCCATTCCGGAGTTCAACACCCGGTTCACCCGGGGTATGCTGGTGGATACCCAGCCCAAGGACTTCAACACCCTGGTGCGCCTGTCCGGCTTCTCCCACGGCACCGACGTGTGGCTGGGCAACGCCCGGGACCTGATCGTCAGCGGCACCGCCTCGGTTCTGGAAACCGTGGGCTGCCGCGACGACATCATGCTCTACCTGATCCACATGGGCCTGGACCCCAAGATGAGCTTCAAGATCATGGAGGCCGTCCGAAAGGGCAAGGTGAAAAAGGGCGGTTTCCAGGACGGGTGGGAGGACGCCATGCGGGCCCACCAGGTGCCGGAGTGGTACATCGAGTCCCTGGCCAAGATCGGCTACCTGTTCCCCAAGGCCCACGCCGTGGCCTATGTGATGATGGCCTTCCGCATCGCCTGGTTCAAGGTCCACCGCCCCCTGGCGTTTTATGCCACCTTCTTCACCGTCCGGGCCAAGGCGTTTGACGCGGAGTACTGCTGCGCCGGCATCGACGCCGTCAAGCGGAAGATCCGCGAAATCGAAAACAACAAGGACGCCACCGCCGTGGAGCAGAACCTGATGGTCACCCTGGAGGTGTGCTACGAGTTCTATCTCCGGGGCTTCCGCTTCGACACCATCAACATCTACGAGTCCCAGGCCACCGCCTTCAAGATCACCGACAACGGCCTGCTGCCCCCCTTCATCTCCGTCCGGGGCCTGGGGGAGACCGCCGCCCAGGACACCGTGGAAAAGCGGAAGGGCAAGACCTTCATCTCCGTGGAAGAATTTTCCACCTGCTGCAGCAAGCTGTCCAAAACCCACATCGAGCAGCTGAAAGCCCTGGGCGCCTTCGCCGGTATGGCGGACACCAGCCAGATCACCCTGTTCGGATGACGGAGTGGCGCTTTGTGTGGTCCCATGGTGACGACCACGAGATGGGGCATGCCCTGTCCCGGGAGATGCTGGCTTTGTACCGGGACAAAAACCCCCAAAAGCGGGACATCCCGCCCTGTCCCGGGACAGTTTTTGTCGGAAATAACGGTAAACCAATGGCAAGTGACTGTTATTTCAACATCAGCCACAGCCACGGCCTGGTGGCCTGTGCCGTGTCGGATGTCCCCGTGGGCATCGACGTGGAGAAAATCCGGCCGGTTCCGCCCCGGCTGATGGGCATTTTATCGCCGCAGGAGCGGGAATCTGTGCGCTGTGACGCGGATTTCTTCCGGCTCTGGACCCTGAAAGAGGCGCTTATCAAGTGCCGCGGAGGCGTTTTGGGCCAAATCCGGCACGTTCACTTTGATTTGAGCGGTTCATCCATCATTTGCTCCGTCCCCGGCTATTCCTTCTCCCTGCTCCCGGCCCCGGAGGGCTATGCCGCCGCCCTGTGCTGGGAAAATATAGAAGAAGCAACAGAAAGTGAGAAACAAAAATGAGCATTTTTGACCGTATTTTTCAGAAAAAGCAGAAGAAATCCAAACAAAAACGCGCAGAACCTCCCACGAACAACCCGGCTGTCCTCCTGGGCCGCCAGCTGGCGGCCTCCCTGCGGGAGAAAATCCCCGATACCGCCGCCCTTCCGGAAATTCTCACTTATTTCGAGGAAATGTGCCGGATTCCCGTGGAAAACGTGGGAATTCAGGACGATTTGATCACCTGTATAACCGACCCCTTCGGCGAAGAACCGGAGTGGATTCACTTCGCTCTGACCCGCCAGTTCCCGGATGGGGAGGGCGGATTGGTGGAGATCCTGCTGGATATCGGTTTTCCGGACGTGAAGGGCCGTCTCCAGCTTGAGGACGAGCTGTGCAGCGACGAGTTGGACGAAAGAGAGGATGTTTTTGACTACATTCGCCGTTCTGCCGGTTATATTGCCCTGGAGAATATCCCGCCTGTCGCCATGGACATCACCTGCGACCAGACATAAAATGGAGCCAAAAATACCGGAATCGGCAGAAAATCTGCCGATTCCGGTATTTTTGTTGGCAAAATCAAAAGCGCCGCATAGCATGAAAGGGGAGGAGGAACCAAAATGGCCAAACGAGTTTATATCAGTCCCAGCGACCAGGTGGAAAACAAATACGCCTGGGGCAATACCAATGAGCATGTCCAGTGCCAGAGGATCGCCGAGGCGGAGGCCGCCGCCCTGCGCCGCTGCGGCGTGGAGGTGCAGCTGGCAAAATTTGGAACCAGCATGGCCCAAAGATGCGCTGAATCCAACGCTTTTGGGGCGGACATCCACAATTGCGTCCACACCAATGCCTTCAACGGAAAGGTCACCGGCACCCGGCTGTTCTGCTTTGCCGTGCCCGGAAAGGGGTACGATGCCTGCCGGGCGGTCTTCGGCGCCCTGGCGCCGCTGACTCCGGGGACCTCGGAGAATATCCAGGCCAATTCCCGGCTGTATGAGGTGCGGACCCCGGCGGCTCCCACCGCCTATGTGGAGTGCGAATTTCACGACAATCCGGAAACAGCCCGGTGGATCATCCAGCACACCGATGAAATCGGCGAGGCCATCGCCCGGGGCCTTTGCCAGTATCTGGGGGTGGCCTATGTTCCGGCCCAGGCGGAAAAGCCCGCGCCCCAGCCCAAGGGAGACGGCCTGTTCCGGGTGCAGGTGGG
>OGIA01001790.1_pt1 | contig 12094 bp, 12 predicted proteins | sample 1571671 | NCBI WGS metagenome assembly OGIA01 (sample SAMEA2582027, study PRJEB24529) | metagenome | biome: Human gut stool | place: China | collected 2011
TCATTCTTTCAACCCGGTAGGGCGTTCAAGCCCTCCGGGGATGTTGGCGCCCTTTTTTCAAGGAGCTCCAACATGACAATTTCCATGTGCCCCGAAGCCGCACGCCTTTGTGTGGTACAGATTAACTTCCGTCAATGGACGGGAACTTCCGTCCTCCGTGAAGAAGACTTCACGGTCGGGACGGACGGGACCCTTCCGCCGAAGGAGGTCATTGCCCAACTCGGGCAGAAGGCCATCATCGATCGCAAGAAACTCGACGTCTTCGCCGCCATCAAGGCACGGGCCGTTCGCTACTTGCAAAATCACGGGGTGCCCTTCTTGCAAGGATGGGCGATCCCGCTCGACAAGGCCGAAGGCATCCTCGAAAAACTCGACGGCTTTATCCTCGAATACGAGGATGCCCGGCAACGCCTCATCGACAAGTACGATGAGTGGGTAGAAAGCTGGATTCAGCAGAATCCGGACTTTGCAAACCAGTTGCGCGGCTCTGTCAAATCTCGACAGGAGGTGGCAAGGCGAATTTCAGCTTCCTACTCGGCCGTCCGAGTCGTACCGGTCTCGGCAACCGAAGTGGTGAAATTCAACGAAGAAATTCGAGCTCTGGGGCCTGCGCTCTACCGCGCGGTCGCTCAGACGGCCTCGAAAATCCAAGTGGGCAGCTTGGACGGTTCGGTCACGCGGCCTCGGCCGCAGATCGAAAAGATCCGCGAAAAACTCAATGGCCTCTCGTTCCTCGATGCAGGGATCACTCCCCTCGTGTCGATGATCGACGGGCTGCTTCAAAAGTTGCCCAATGGCGGGAAACTCGACCCGCAGCTCTTCTTTGAGTTGCAGGCCGTCGTTTCAATCCTGAGCGACGTCGACCGTATGAAAGCCATTTCAGACGGTCGCTTGAAGCTCGATGCGTGGACGCAAAACTTTGCGTCTCTTGCGCCCGCCGCTACAAACCCCTCCGAGCCTTCGCTCTTCTCCGACCCCGCCGCTTCGGCAGTCGAAGAAGTCGCCAAGGTCGAAGAGGTTCCGGAAGTTCCGGAAGTCCCGCAGGTTTCAAGCCTCGCGGAACCCCAAGAAGCGACCGCACCCTGCGAGCCGCCCGTGCAATCCGAAACGAACGGAAGCGACCTCACCGTCGCCCCCGCATCCGTTTCGAACACGGAAGCCCGAACCGGCCTCGATGCGTTCTTCGAAGCTTATGAAGCCGAGAGGAAGCACGACGTCGAGCCCGAACAACTCGACAAGGCGGAAACGCCCTTCGAGGACGAGAACGAGTTCTTTGCCGAACCCGTTCCGCCGCAGGCGATCGAGATTCCCGAAATCTCCGAGTCGCTTTTCTTCTAATCGCAATCCCTCGTGAGGGCGCAAGCCCTCCGGGGGCCTGCGCCGTCATGAGGTTTACTTTTTCAATCATGTAAACCTATGACAACCGCTACTTCTTTTCTTAAATCTCTTCCCATGACGGGGGCCGCGCTCGGCGAGCGCTTCGGCGTCAAAGTCGTCATCGGCGGCGACGTCGTTTGCACGAACGGTGAGACCATCTATCTCGCCGAACTCGACGAGAGCAACCTAAACCCCAACGCCGTGTTGGGGTACTTGAGCCACGAGGCCGGTCACATCCGGTACTCGGCTTTCGGTCTCTTGAAGGGCCTGTATCCCTTCGAAAAAACGGTCTTCAATTGTCTTGAAGATGCGCGGATCGAGAAACTGATGTCGAGGAAGTACCCCGGCGTCCCGTATCTCCTCCAGGAGGCCCACAAGCCTCTTTTTGCGGAGGTCGTACAAGCACCTGAACGCCTCTTTCAGAACCCCGGCTCCCTCGTCGCGAGCTATTCGCTTTACGAGGCGATGGGGCTCGGCGGGATCTACGCCTCATGCCCCGAGGTGGACTACTTGCGTGGTCTGCTCGAAGCCAAAATGGTGTCGATCTTCGGTGGCGAGCTGACTTCAAAAATCAAGGCCGAAGTGCATAACTGCACGACGGCCAAAAATTCGAAGGACATCGTGGAAGCTACAAAAAGAATCGTGGCTCTCCTCCAACAAGAGGCTCAAAACGCTAAGCCTTCGGACAGCCCGAAGAGCGACAACCAACTGCAACAGGCGGAAGGGCAGGGGACTCCCACGCCCGATACGTCGTCCGCTCCGAACTCTTCCGAGGCGCCGAAAGGCGACAAGGACGACCGGAACGAGGCGACAGACTCCGGCGAAGGCCGGGGCGAAGCTCAAGGCCAAGACTCCAACGACCAAGAGGACAAGGACGCGTCGGGTAAAGCCGATACGGGCAAGTCCTCCAAGGATTCATCGGACGCGTCGCAAGACGAGAAAGGTGAAGCCGAAGGTTCGAAGGATCAAAGCCGGGACAAGAAGGGAAGCAACCCGTCGGGCAACACCGGCACGGAGGCTTCTTCGGAAAACTCGGATCCGTCGCAAGACGGCAATTCGGGGGACTCCGACGAGCACGACGGCAACGTCGACTCGACTTCAACGTTCGGAGGAAGCTCTGCCGCCGCTCTGACGGCGCTCAACTCGGGAAACAACGACTTCGACGACCGTTCGGACTTGTCCAAACGGTATCAGGAGGAGTTGACCAAAAACGCGCAGGAAAACCTGAAGGAGCAGTTGAACTCGGGAGCAACGCCGCTCACCTACAGTCCCGTCGATACCGGTGAATCCGATTTGATCGGTTGCAGCGAGTTCGACGAACGGGTGGGGGAACTTTTTGTCCGTGAATCCTTTGCGACCTCGACGCTCTGTCGGCGGTCGCTCCGCAGCTTGATCGAATCGGCCGCAAGGACGAAACGCTATCGAACTCGGTCGGGTTTGCGGATCGACGGCTCCGTGCTCGCTCGCGCCGCATCCTTCGATACGCGGGTTTTTGAAAAAAAATCCGAAGCGAAGGGGGTGTCCACCGTCGTGCATCTGTTGGTCGACAACAGCGGCTCAATGGTGGACTGTTGGAAGACAGCCATCACGTCCACGTTGTCCATGGCGGCGTCCTTGATGAACATTAAGGACGTCAAAGTGGGCATCACGGCGTTTCCGGGCACCAACGGAAGAGCAACGACGATCGTCCCGCAAGGGGCGAAGAGTCTGGCACGCTACAAAGGCCCGATCGGTCGGATCGAACCGGACGGCGGTACGCCGCTCTACGAGGGGCTTATGAAAGTTGCCTATCAACTGTCAAAAGCCGGGGAGCGGCGTAAGGTGATCGTCGTCCTCACGGACGGCTATCCCTGCAACCCTCTCCAAGTGATGGCACTGACCAAACGACTTGTCGCTTCCGGCGTTGAAATCTATGCCATCGGCATCGGTTCCGAGACGGGGGTTGACGGGTTGTTTGAAAAATGTGTCAGTATCAGCCGAATCGAAGAGCTCCCCGAAGCGCTCTTCGAGCTCGGACGACAAATCGGTCGGCAGGCTGTAGGCGCTTGATCGAAACCATACGGGGAAAGCTCGGAACGCGTGCTTCGGCACGTGTCCGAGTTTCCCCGTGTAAAGGAGAAAATCATGTTCTTGAATAAGGACGACATCAAAAGCGCCGCAGCCGGGCGTTGGGACCAAATCTTCGCGACGTTGGCCCCGAAACTCAAGGATGCGCAGGCTCATCCCGGGCATCACGTTCCGTGCCCCGTGCACGGCGGTAAGGACGGTTTCCGTCTCTTTCCGAATTACGCGGAAACCGGTCAGTGCATCTGCAATTCTTGCGGTGCAAAAACTGACGGCTTCGCAACCCTTCAGTGGGTGAACGGTTGGTCCTTCCGCCAGGCACTTCTGGCCGTAGCGCAGTTCTTGCGCTGCGACACGGGATCAACAAAGCACCCCAAACTCCAACCGGCAAGCCAACCTGACGAGCAAAACATTTCAGACGAAAATACCTCCTCAACAGGAAGGATTTTTCGAGGCGTGTTGCTCTCGGCAGGTCCAATGCCCTACAAAGATACGGGGAAAAGGGTCTATACCGCGGAACTTCTCCAAGGTGAAGACCGTCTTCAATGTGTCGGCGTAGACCTGGAAGTTGCTCTCCAGGCTGCCGGAGCTCAACGCGGCGATTTGGTCGAACTTCACAAAGTTCGCACTGAAAAGCGGACTTCGCCTCGCGGCGAGTATCTGTACAACGTCTGGGAAGCCAAAGTGCTTTCTCAGGTCAAGCAGTACGCTCGGGTCGCACCCTCGCAACCTGCTTCGGCACCGACGAAACCGACGCAATCGGACCGTCACAACCGGCACGCATCGATTGAAAAGCTGTGGGGCATGGCCCTGCCGATTCAAAAAGATCGTGCTCAGGTCAAGCCGGTACTCGACTATCTCGGGTTCCGAGGTGTCGCCGAAGCCAAATGGAGCGACGACGCACTGCGGTTCGTACCCAAAGCGATCTACAAGTCGCCCGACGGTACGAGAAGCGAACATCCTGCGATGGTCGCCGCCGTGCGAAGCCTCGACGGGAAACTCGTCACGTTGCATCGAACTTTCCTTTCAAACGAAGGCCGCAAGGCCGACGTTCAAGAACCCAAGAAGCTTATGGCTCTCGGGGACGGAGAGACGATGCGCGGGGCTGCCGTTCAGCTCGGCAAACCCGCCGATGTGCTCTGTATTGCAGAGGGCATCGAAACGGCTTTGTCGGTCCAACTGGCTACGGGGCTTCCGTGCTGGTCGGCGGTGTCCGCAAACGGTATGCGGGCGGTTGAGATTCCCGAAAGGGTTCGAACCGTCCTCATCTTTCCGGACAAGGACGCTTCGCGCGTGGGCCAGGAAGCGGCGGAAGACCTCCGTCGTCGCCTTGCTCAGGAACGACGACTTGCCGTCATCATCAACATCGAGGACGAAATTCCCGAAGGCTCGAAAGGGCTGGACTGGAACGACATTCTCAAAACCAAAGGCGTAGCCGGTTTCCCGGTTCAACGTCGCCGCTGAGGTTTTACCTCTCGGTATTTTTTCAACATCCCGAAGGGAGCCGCCTCCCTTCGGGGGGTGGACTCTCCTCGGGCTATTTTCAATCTCAAGGAGACAAACCATGACCATCATCAATCTCACGCAGCACGCCCCTACGGAAGAACAGCGCCAGCTTGGCGTCGTTGACGCCGAAACTGAGGAGGTTCGCCGCCTCCTCACGTTCGCGGAGTTGCCATCCAAAGCGGAGGTGACGGCCCGCGCGGAAGCGCTCGCCGCATTGGCCCACGAGGCCGGTGCGACTGCCGCCATGATCGGCGGCGCCCCCTATCTGATGGGGGCTCTGGAAACCGCGCTCAAGGCGCGGGGGATCAATCCCCTGTACGCGTTCTCCGAACGCGTATCCAGGGAGACCGTTCTTCCGGACGGTAGCGTCACGAAGACTTCGGTCTTCGTGTTCAAGGGTTTTGTTGAGGTTTAACCTCACCGAACCAAGGCAAGGCTTCGGCCTTGTCACCGCATGCTCCCTTCGGGGAGTTCTTACCACCCTGTCGGGTCTTCCACCCGCAGGGTGGGAGAGTCCGGCTCAACTACCCTCGACAAGGGGAAAAGGAGCCAACCATGTGGCCTTTTAACAAAATCTTCAACCTCAACTCGCAACAGCCTCCGCAGAAGCCGATCATCACGTATCCCTGCGAAGGGAAGCTGGTCGAATTCGGAAAATTCGCCGGATACCCGTTCATGGTCGCACTCGACCTGAACGGGCAGATCGTCCGATTTTTCGGGGACACGATGCAGCCGGAGATGCTCAACATCGGCGCCATGCCGGGGGACATCCTCCGTATCGACAAAGAACGGCAGGAAATTTTGGCCACGCCGAATTCGGCGATGTTCCAAGACGTCTTTCACGTCTCGCTCGTCTCGATGCAGATGCCGTTGCTCGACGCGCCGGAGAAATCCGACGCTTCGGAATCGAAATCTGAGGAAGCGAGGCTTCCCGAGCCGTTCGCAAAGGTCGATGAGGCCGCCAGCGAAACGGAACAGGAAGGGGAACCCGAACCCGAACCTGAAGAGGAAGAAGAAGAGAAGACGGACGACAAGCCCGTCAAACCGTCCGCCCCGATTTGCTTCGGTAAACCGACGGACGTTGTGTGTATCGCGTGCGGCATTGCGTCCGCGCTCGCGGTGCAAACCGCTACACGCCTGCCGTGCCTGGCGGTTCGGTCCGCAACCGACATCGAAAGTGTCGAAATTCCGGAAAGCGTTACTGCTGTTCTGGTTTTCGCGGACAAGAACCCCGAATGGCACCGGGGTGCCGAAGCTCTTCGTCTCCGTCTGGAGTCGGAGAAACTGGCGGCAGCGCTCTACGACATTCCCGAAGACGCTCAATGCGTCACGTGGGGTGAAGTACTGCGCCGGCACGGCGTGGACGGGTTCCCGATCCATGCGTAACCCAACCGCGAAGCTTTGACGGCAACGTCATCGCTTCGCACTTCATCAACCCGTGAGGGCGTACTAGCCCTCGGGGTTGGTGCGCCCTCCGCCTTGTTCAGGAGTTTTCTATGAACACCAACACTCGGTGGAGCGCGTCCCATGACGCGTGCGTTCGGGTCTTTCCGATCGACCCGTGGAGCGTTGAACGCGAACGTGAAGAGCTTTGGACCGAGCTTCAAACACTCGGCTTCCGGGCCTTCACAAAAACCCCCACCGCGCAGTGGCTCTTCGAGCCCTGCGTGCAGGCCGACGACGAATCCGTGCGAAAGCGTGCCTATCTGGACGCGCTTAAGGCCGGGAACATCATCGTCGGCCTCAAGGATAAGGCCGGGGTTCTCCGTTTCACGGAAACTCGGTCGTGGGAAGAGGGCGACTTTTGCGTCCTCGACCGCAAGGTCGCCCGTCAATACGGGTGGCCGTGCGTTACAAGCGGCGCACTCAAAAAAGAATTGCTTCGAAAAGAAGCATTTCTTCAAGCTCTCGTAGACAACACCCTCTGGATGTGGTACTTCGAGGCCCAAGACGAGTCCGTAGTTTCGGGCTCGGCCTTCTTAACAGAGGAGGAGGCAACCGAGGATGCTCTGGCTGTGTATCCCGATTGCCGCTACAGCGATCGAGATTTTGATGTGAACTATCACCTCAAGGCTCGTAATTAAATTTTTCAACCCCAAGGGGAGGAAGCTCCCCAAGGGGAAGCACCTCCCCGTTTTTTTAAGGAGGTGCGTTATGACGCATGACTTTGTTGCGGATTTCCGCAAGAAGTTTCCTCACCCTGTAACAACGGATGAGAAATTGCTCGAACTGGCCGACGTGCTTGAATCGATCTTGGTTCAAATCAAGCAGCGGGCAAGCGAACATCCCGAGGAATATCCCGAGCTGAGATTGCAATGTCTGCGTCTCGTGGAACTCGGGATGCAGGCTATTGACGAGAACTGTGACAAAAGGTTCTTTTTCACGGCTCCCTTGATCCGGATTTTCAACATCCGCAATGGCTTTGTTCGCTTTGCGGCTCGCGGAAAATGACGATCGCGTCCTTCAAGCACAAAGGCCTAAAGACCTTTGCGCGAAGCGGGGACAAACGTGGCATCGTCGCCGCCCACGCCGGGCGACTGCGCCGTCTGCTGAAAATGCTCGACAGCGCAGAAAGTCCGGCCGATATCTCGGGCCGAGACCTGCATCCGCTCGCGGGTGTACGGTCCGGAACCCGATGGGCTATGAGCGTGTCGGGGTCCTGGCGTCTGACTTTCGATTTCGAGCGATCGAAGTCGAAGGGATGCATCGTTGACCTTGACTACCTCAACTATCACTAACCAACCCCGAAGGGATACGCCGTCCCTTCGGGCGGCGTACTCTCGGGATTCTCGAAGAGTAAAACATGAATACACTCGAAATCGTTGTACAAACCGGTCATCGTCTTCTCGACGACGGCGCCGAATTCGTCGAAATCGTGCGCTTCGGACGCCTCTACGGATGGCGAACCTACAAGGTCCGTGCGTTGCTCGACGGCGCTCTCGAAGAAGTTTGCGGGTTCGCAACCCTCGAAAAGGCGGTCGACGCCTTTTCTGCGATCTACCCGGAAACGGTCTGGAGTCGCCAGGTTCTTCCGGTTCGGATGCTCCTCGCGCGTCGCAGGAAGAACCCGACCCTGGTCGTGAAGATCGGGCTCGTCATCGCGGGTGATCGTTGCCGTGCCTTCGAAATTCGAAAGCTCGACAACGGCTTCCGGTGTTCGATTTGGCCCGAAGCTTCGGAAAACGAAGCTCCGGTGCATACGAACGTGTATCGTTGCGTCGAGCACGCTATCGAGGCGTGCCTGGCGCGTTAACCTCGAAGTCCGTTTAACACGGACCGAAAAAAGCCGCTTGCCCCTCGGGGCAGCGGCTTTTTTTCTTTCGGAACGGCGTTAGCAAAACCCGTCAGGAACCCTCGCCCAAGTGTCAGCTTGGACGGGGAGCAGTCACGGGGCTTGCTTCCCAAAAGTTTTCGCAGGGAACACTCCCGCGTTTGCCTTGACCGACTCGTAGGTCTCTCCTTCGAGTGTTTTGAGAAGGGCCTCAAGGATCACCCGAGCGCCGTCGCAGGGAACGGCCATGCCGATTTGCTTGCGCACCGATTCCTTGCTTCCGTAGAACACGAAATCGTCAGGGAACGTCTGCAAACGGGCGCGTTCGCGATTCGTCAGGGCTCGGGGCTCCGACCAATGGTAGACGTGCGTGCCGCCGCCGCCCGAGCCCGTGATCGTGTAGGCGGGCTTCTTCGAATCCAACCGTCGATAGATTTGCGAGAGCCGAGCCCCTTTGACGTTGAGCTTCAGATGCTCGGGCAGAAGGCCCGCTTCTTCGGCTTGCCAAACGTTCCAGCCCTCGGGAATCCGCTTCAGACGCTCGACGACCTGTGCGGACTGTCGCGTCGTATCCTGGTTGGCCGCGTTCGGCGGGATATTGCGCAACGCCTCCTCGCAAGACTTCATGAGGCCCGATGGCTTGGGCACGGCAAACGTCTTGCCGAGGTCACCGCGAATTCCGATCAGGATGTAGCGGTGTCGGGCCTGAGGCACGCCGTACTCTTCGAACTTGTAGAGGTGCGCCGTGATCGTATAGCCAAACTTCCCCGCGTGGTTGAGGGCGTTCAAAATTACCTTGAAAGCCTTCCCGTCGTTGGCGGAAGAAAGTCCCGAAACGTTTTCCGCGAAGAAAAATAGAGGATTCACGCGGTCGATATACTTGACACCGTAAGAGAAAAGCCCGCCGTAGTTGCCATGCAACCCTTTCGACTCGCCAACCAACGAGAAATCGTTGCAGGGAAAGCCGTAGAGGAAGCCGTCGACAACGGGTAGCGTGTCAATGTCGAGCTCGCGGACGTCCTTGCAAATCGAAAGTGCATTGGGTGTCTCCTTGAGCACATTGGCCTTGTACGTGCGACACGTATCGGGGTCCCAATCGGTAGCCCATACGTGTTCGAAAGCCAGGTGCGCCGACTTCGCACGGTTGAGTGCGATGCCAATACCGCCGGGGCCGGAAAACATCTCGCCGACACGAAGCTTGCGGACCTTGCCGACCTCGGGCAACTCGGGGAGTTCTGCAGTAACCTCGATGTTGGCCGTGCGACCGAGTCGGTCGCGGCTATACTCCGCAACCAACTCGCGTGCTCGGCTTGAAGGGGATACGTTATCTTGCTCACAAGCTTGGGAGAATAGGTCGCGCTCCTCTCTGGAGAGACGAACCCTGAGTATTTCGTTGCGCATAATGTGGCTACAAAGTCTGCTACGGAGTTCACATTGTACCTCATGTTAAGTTTTTGTGCTGCAAAATGTTACTGACTAACGAAACTGCGACCTTCGAACAAATCCTGACGAAGGAATTGCGTCACGCTGTCGGAGCGGACATCGCCGTGGGGTACTGCGGGCTGAGTGCGATCACTTCGTTCTCGCCGGCCTTGATTGACGTTGCCAAGAGGGGACGTGTTCGTCTGGTGCTCGGCATGTACCGTGTGGACGGCTCGATCTCAAATAACTTGCGCCGAAGTCTCTCCGAGCTTCACCAAAACCTGACTTCTGTTCCAGGACGGGATAAGGACGGCACCGGGGTCTTCGTGACCCTCGTCGATTACCACGGTAAAGCCTATGTTTTCGACCGGGAGAGTGGCGCTCCGCACGTGTGGTTGGGGTCGAACAACTTCTCGCGGGAAGGGTTGCGGGCACGGCTCGAAGCCTGCACCGAAGTTCTTGACTCCCAAGACATTGCAAGCCTTCGCAGTTTCATCGACCGCATTTGCGCTTCGGACAGGGCCGTCACGATCGACAACATTGTCCCCGTCGACGGTGAAAAGAAAATGAGGCTCGCGGAGCTTCCGTTGGTACGCATTCCAAAGGTCCGTGTTATCGGGCAGATGGAGCTTCCGTTGCGGGCAAGTGAACAACCCCGTAGCGGTCTGAACCTCTGTTTCGGAGCGGGACGCAAAGACAAAAACGGCGTGTACCATCCAAGACCTTGGTACGAGGTCGAGCTCTCGACCTCGAAAACGGAGCGTACCGACTCTGTTTATCCGAAGCCTAAGACGTTGCCGACAGGGAAAAACAGTGCACGGGTAGAATTTGTGGCGTATTTGACAAACGACGGGCAACACGCACGAAAGACAACACTCTCGACGTACTCGGACGGCAACAAGGCGCTCGGGTCCGACCCGAGAACCGTGCTCGGGGAGTTTTTGAAAGGGACACTTGAGCGAGCCGGCGTTCTGCGCAAAGGCGAACTCATCACCGACGACGTGCTCGACTCCTACGGGCGGCAAACCGTCACGCTCGAAAAACTCGAAGACGGAAGCTTCGTCGTTCGGTTTTAAAGGGATTCAAATCAGGATGAGGGAATTTGTAGCACGCATTCTATTGTTCTTTTGGGGCATTCGAACAACGTATGCACGCTGGCGAACCTTTCGCGCGATCGTCAACAAACGTCCTGCTCTGTTGAGAAAAATGTCGACTGGCGGCACTGAAATTCTTTCCTATAAGTTCAATGGCATGCCAACCGGACGAACGATCGCGTTCCCTCCAATGGGCATTGCAGGCATCGCCGCCGGTATCGACGACCAACTCGGACATAGGGATGCGCCCGACCGCCTGATCCCGCCGATTTCCAACCGTTGGAAAGATGAGGAACTGCCTACGGCACCCGAAACCATTCGGGCGGCCAATCTGCACGGCATCGTCGCTTTGGGCTTTTTCCGGAAAGGCCGCATCATCGACAATCCGTCCATCCAAGATTATGTGATGATGACCTATAACGACGAGACCGGCGAGCAAGTCATATTGCTTCTGCAAATTTCCGACGTTCTCGGGCGGTTGCGCATGGGTGAGGACTATCGCAACGTTCCTCCCGTCGAAGGCGAAAACGGGACCGACTGGTGGGCCGAACTACGCCGCCGCTACCCGAAGGAAACCTTTTGGGTGCCGAGGAAATATCGCCATTGAGCTTGCGCCGATTTTCATCGCTACTTCCCGAACTTAACAGAGGGAAGCTGTGCGTCCCCGTCCTTTGCCTGGAGCCAACTAATGTCCGAAACGAACACCGGCCCGACCGATCGCCTAGCCGAGCTGTGCCGAATTTTTCCGAACCTCTCGCAAGTGGTTGAGGGCACTCGGGCGGCACTCCTCGACGAGAAGCAAGCAATCCCGAGTTTTTGCTTCCTCCCGTGGTCCTGGTGGACCGACATGGTTGCGCCCTTCGCGCCCGGTGAGGATGAAGAGGTGGGCCTCGGGCACCAGGTCGGTTGCCTCGCAACCTGGCGCTATACCCAAACGATTTATCGCTTCGACGACGCGCTTGCAAAGGCGCTTTATGAAACGCCCTTGCAGGGAAAGATTCCGGTCGAAGTCTTCGAACGCCTGCCCGAATGGTGTGTTTACATCGCTTTTCCCGAGGGAACAACCTTGAACGGCAAGCCAGTCGACGGTTTTTGGGCGATGCTCGACTTCGAGCCCGAAACCAAAGAAAAGGAGCTTCTGGTGCTTGTCAATCTGCCCGACGAGCTAGCGACGCACGTGCTGACGTTGGAAGCCGACAAGTCGGTCGACGAGGTTTTCGAGGACCTGCTCGCGCCGGTCCGCAACGAACTGCCGATCGTGAGCAACGTCGTGAGCACGGTAGCTTCCGAACTCGAAGCGGTCTGGCGACTTTGTCTCCCGCCGCTTCTCTACTTGTGCTCGCAAGAGCCCGACATCATC